>Ga0316201_10000882_pt1 | contig 18929 bp, 14 predicted proteins | sample CS6wburrow_MG_FD_204516 | JGI IMG/M metagenome (GOLD analysis project Ga0316201, IMG submission 204516) | Coastal sediment microbial communities from Delaware Bay, Delaware, United States - CS-6 worm burrow | ecosystem: Environmental > Aquatic > Marine > Coastal > Sediment | place: USA... | reverse complement strand
GAACCTTCTTGCGCGGCCGCTGCCGGTACTCGCGGGTTATCGATGACGATCTCCTTGATTAGTGTGCCGAAGCCTGCCTTAAAGCATTCTTCGCAAACCACCATTCGCAAAGGTCGTCCGCCATCCCATTCAACAGCTACCAAGTAGCAGGTCTCGCCGTTTGTGAATTCGTAGAGACACTTATGTAGTCGGGACTGACAGAATCGAATTTCATCAGAATTGTGCTTCTTTTTTCGCATATTTTAGCAAAAAATTCGATTTAACCCCTTGTCACAGTCAACCTTACCATGAGAGGCGGAAAATATCAAGTATTATGGCTGCAGCAGCTATATTTAGCCTAAAGATATCCCCCATATTGACTTTGCGGCTTTAAGAGCGTTTTGTTACTCTATTAGCGAATATGTTTTTAGTCGTACATGCCTCAGTTGGAGCTTTGGTCGGAAACGCCGTTGGTAACCCTGCGGCGGCTTTTTCGGTGAATTTTTTGCTCCATTTTTTGCTCGACATGATTCCTCATGGCGATCAAATGTTGTACGAGGACTACAAGCAGGGGAAGAAAGTTCGCAAGGCGATGATCCATACCGGCATGGATGCGTTAGCGGCGGCGATAGTAGTAGCGATAATTTTTTCGTTCGGCGATTTTATCTCCGAGGCCAGCGTGGCCGCCGGTGTGGTTGGCGGTTTGTTGCCAGACTTCCTGGTCGGAATGTATGAGCTGTTTCATCCCAAGGGGCGGCGCTGGACCGGGCGACAGCTCGATCGATTCAATCGGTTGCACATGCATAACCACGTGTTTTTGATACGCAATTTATTTCGGACCGACATGCCGTTGAAGATCGGCTTCGTAATGCAGGCAGTAGCTATCGTGGCCATTCTAAAGTTGATGCTGTAGTATTTAAAAAATTGATTTGGATTAACTGGCCAGCAGCGAATCAAAAAGAGACTGCTGGTTTTTTGATGGGGGAGAGCGCTTCCAGATTGCTGCTGCCCGACCGATTCCCGCCCGATAAAACCAAAACCAGCAGCTCCACTTCGTGAAACTGCTGGCTTTGGTGCCGCGGGAGGGAATCGAACCCTCATGGGAAAATCCCGCACGATTTTGAGTCGTGTGCGTCTGCCAGTTCCGCCACCGCGGCTTAGTCGCCCTGTTGATAGATTGGGGTAACGCGGGCTTATCATATACTCTCAGAACATATATTGTCAAAGGGTGACTTATGCTGTAAAGTAATATTCGTTATGGCCCACATAATAGCCGTTGTAAATCAGAAGGGAGGAGTGGGTAAAACCACTACCGCAATTAACCTGGGTGCCTACTTGGCAGCGCACGGTAAATTTGTGTTACTAGTCGACTTGGATCCTCAGTCCAATGCCACCTCTGGTCTGGGTCTGGACCCGTGCCAACTGGAGCAGGGGACCTATGAAGCCTTGATGGGTGATAGTCAGATACGCGACGTGATCGTTCCGACACAGGTCGAAGGTCTCAAGTTGGCTCCGTCCACACCGTCTTTGGCTGGCGCAGCGGTCGAACTGAAAGATGTCGAACGGCGCGAATTTCGTCTGGCTGACATGCTGCTTGAAGTTCGCAATGACTACGATTACATTTTGGTTGACTGCCCACCGTCGCTCGGCTTGCTTACTATCAACGGTTTGTCATCAGTCGATAAGGTTTTGATTCCGGTGCAGGCTGAGTATTACGCTCTCGAAGGTTTGAGCCAGCTTCTGCGCACGATTGGCATGGTCAAAGAGGCGCTCAAGCCGGAACTAGAAATCATGGGGGCGGTGGTCACGATGTTCGATGGTCGAAACCGTCTGTCGAATGATGTCATGGAAGAGTTGCACAGTCACTTTCCAGATCGTGTTTTCCGGTCGGTCATTCCGCGCAACGTGCGGTTGGCCGAGGCACCGAGCTTTGGGCGTCCCATCATGGAGTATGATCCATGGTCCAAGGGAGCCAAAGCCTACGAGAGATTAACCAAAGAGATTTTAGACATTGAGAATTCGCATTGATTATGCCCAAGAAGAAATCGGGTCTCGGTCGCGGTCTAGGAGCGTTGATACCACAAGGTGGTGCCGCCACGGCAACTGTCGAACCAAAAAAGCCCGCCAAAAAATCTGCATCAGTCGCCAGTCAGGATGAGCCGGTCGTGACTATGGGGGGTATCTCTGAGATTGACCTGGAGAAGATCGTCGCCAACCCCAATCAGCCGCGTGTTACTTTTGGACATCAAGAATTGGAAGAGCTGACTGATTCAGTTCGTCGGCACGGCATTCTGCAGCCGTTGGCCCTGGCTGACCTCGGTGATGGCACCTATGAAGTGATTGCCGGTGAGCGTCGCTTACGGGCCGCGCAGATGGCCGGCCTGAAGTCCGTACCGGCCCTGATTCGCGAGGCAAACAACAGCGAGCGTTTCATTTTGGCGTTAATAGAGAACATTCAGCGCGAGGACTTGAATCCGCTTGAGGAAGCTTTGGCCTACGAACGCTTGTCGAAAGAATACGGCCTGCGTACCGCTGATATTGCCCAGCAAGTCGGCAAGGCTGCCTCAACAATTTCCAACATGACTCGCTTGCTGACCCTGTCTGATGACATGAAAGAAGCGGTGAAGAACGGTCGTCTTAGCGTTGGTAACGCCAAGGCCCTGCTGTCGATCATTGATCCAGCCGCTCGCAACAAGCTGTTCCGAAAGCTGATGGCCGGCGAAAAGCTGACGGTCCGCGATATCGAAGCTAAAGCCCAAAAGAAATCGACCCGCACCCACAAGGATCCGCAGGTGATGGCCATGGAAGAGGAATTGCGTGGCCATTACAGCACCAAGGTTTCGGTTTCTAACCGGGCCGGTCGAGGCAGAATCATCATGGAGTTTTTCTCGGACGAGGAATACGAGGCTCTAGTCCAGAAACTGCTGAAGTAAAATATAAGCAATCAAAAAATCACCGCCAGCTAGCGGTGATTTTTAGTTATTACCGCCTTCGTTTTTGATGTTTCTGATCCATCGCGTTAGCTTTGATTTGGCGTGTTGGCGAACGTGATGTCGGGCGGTCGAAGTCTTCACAAACGACAGCCAGTCCGAGTTGGGGCCTTTGCGGTTCTTGTCGACGATGATTTCGCAGCAGTCGCCGGAATACAGCTTGGTGTCCAGGCTCATGATATGGTCATTGATTCGAGCCCCAACGCAGGTGTCGCCGATTTGCGAGTGAATGGCGTAGGCAAAATCAACCGGGGTTGCATCTTCTGGCAGGTCAATCACGTCACCCTCCGGCGTGAAGACGAAAATTCGATTTTGAAACAAATCGATCTTAAGCGTCTCCAGCGATTCCTCAAAATTCGGGCCGCTATGCAGGAATTTTTGCCGCTCAGCCAGCTCCTTGACCCAAGCCATCTGTTTTTTGACTTCGGGCTTGGCCAGCTTGCCGTCCTCGTCGTACTGCCAGTGAGCGGCGATACCGAGCTCCGCCTCGTCATGCATCTCTTGGGTTCGAATTTGAAACTCGACAATCTCGCCGTCTTCGCAAAAAACAGTCGTATGCAGGGAGCGGTAGCCGTTCGGTTTGGGCTGGGCAATGTAGTCTTTTATGCGCCCCTTGAGCGGCTTCCATTTCTGGTGAATGATGCCCAGCACCGCGTAGCAGTCGCTCATTTTGGGAACGATAATACGCAAAGCGATTAGGTCGTGGATTTGTACCATGCTGCGTTCGTACTTAAGCAGTTTGCGGTACAGGCTGTAGCGATTCTTCACTCGGCCATGAATGTCCAGCACCTCGATACCTTCTCTTTTGATTTCCTGGCCGGTGCTGTCTTTCACTCGATCGACGTAAGATTTTTTCACCTTGATCGCTTTTTCCATCAGGCCCGAAACCCACTCGCTTTCTTTGGGCATGGCATGGGTGAACGCCAGGTCCTCGAGCAGGGCTCTCATCTCGTTGATGCCGAGCCGATTGGCGATTGGCGCATAGATTTCGAGCGACTCCATGGCGATGCGCTTGCGTTTATGCGGCGGCAGGGCGCTCAGCGTGCGCAGGTTGTGTATGCGGTCGGCGAACTTGATGATGATCACTCGAATATCTGATGCCATAGCCACGAACATCTTGCGGAGATTTTCGACATATCTTTCGATCCCGCGGTACTTGATCTTTCCAAGTTTGGTGATGCCGGCAACCATCGAAGCTATGTCACTGCCGAAGGTCTCGCGGATACCTTCGACAGTCACGTCGGTATCTTCCGGCACGTCATGCAGCAGACCAGCGATCACAATTGGAACCGGCATCTTCATGTCGGCTAAAATCTCTGCCGTTGCCAGCGGGTGCATGATGTACGGCTCGCCAGATTTTCTTTTTTGCCCGGCATGGGCCTCCTTGGCAAAATCAAAAGCAAAACGGACCAGTTCCAAATCGGCGTTTGGCTGATGGTCCCTGACCTTTTCGATCAATTTGTCGGCAGAGATTGGCATATGATTCCTAACCAGGAATACTATCATTATATACCTTACGTGTAAAGAGTTTTAGGTCAAATCAAAAAAAGGTGCTGGTGGCACCTTTTTATGGTCGGCAATGTCTTGCGCTCGGGCATTTACTCCTTGCCCAGTGGTCGCTCAAACTTGCATTCCTTGTTCGAGCAGCGGGCAGTATCAGCTTTGGCCATCACCAGCAATGAGCTGCAAGTCGGGCATGTTTCGCCGGTCGGCCGGCTCCAAAGAGCGAAATCACATTTCGGATAGGCAGAGCAGGCGAAGAACGTCTTGCCTTTACGGGTCTTCTTTTCGATGATTTCACCCTTGCCGCAACCCGGACATTTGACGCCAACTTTTTTCAGGATAGATTTGACCGTCTTGCAATCGGGATATTTGACGCAGCTCAAGAACGGGCCAAATCGACCGCGCTTAATGATCATTTCCGCACCGCACTTCTCGCATTTTTCGTCGGTCTTTTCTTGCTCTTCGTTGGCCGGTGTTCCGTCCGAGTTCAGGTTTTTGGTATTGCGGCAGCCTGGGAAACCGGTGCAAGCCATGAACTTGCCGAACCGCCCCATTTTGATGACCATCGGTTCGCCGCATTTCTCGCACTTCTCGTCGGTCGCTTCTTCGGCCACGTCCTTCTTCTTGATTTCTTTGTCTTTGATGGCCAGGTTTTCGGCAAACGGCTCGTAGAACGACTTGATGATCGGTACCCATTGTTTTTCGCCAGCCGCGATATCGTCCAACTCGTCTTCCATCTTGGCCGTAAACTCGAAGCTGACGATATCCGGGAAGTGTTCCACCAACAGATCGTTCACCAGCTTCGCCAGGTCGGTCGGGGAGAGTTTGCGCCCGTCCTTTTCGACATAACCGCGGTCAATCACCGTGCTAATGGTCGGGGCATAGGTCGACGGGCGACCAATGCCGTTTTCCTCGAGAGTCTTAACCAGGCTGGCCTCGGTATAGCGGGCCGGCGGCTCGGTAAAGTGCTGCTTTGGAGTGGTTTCGATTGCCTTCAGCAATTCGCCTTCCTTCAGTTCAGGCAGCAAGTTTTCCTTGGTCTCAGAACCGTAAATTTCCAGGTGACCCTTTTTAACCAGGGTCGTGCCGGTAGAGCGGAAAGTGTATTTGGGGTTGCCATCAGCCACCGTATCGGTATCAACAGTCACCGTTTCCATTTCAGCGTCGGTCATCTGTGAAGCCACTGCCCGTCGCCAAATCAATTCGTACAGCTTTTGCTGGCGTGAGTCCAGGTGTTTAGCCGTTATCTTCGGAGTCAGGTTAACATCGGTCGGGCGAATCGCCTCGTGTGCCTCTTGCGCACCCTTAGACTTGGTCTTGTACTTCCGGGGTTCATCGGGCAGGTATTCAGCGTGGTTCTCTTTCAGCCATTCGCGAGCCTCGCCGGTGAACTTTTCCGACAGGTTTACCGAGTCGGTACGCATGTAGGTGATCAAACCCGAATGGCCGTGCTCACCGACCTCTACACCTTCGTACAGCTGCTGGGCCAGCGTCATGGTTTGCTTCGACGAGAAGTTCAGCTTGTTGTTGGCCTCCTGCTGAAGGGTCGAAGTAATGAATGGCGGCTGCGGCTTTTTGTGAATCGTCTTTTTGTCGAGTCGGCTGACAGACCAGTCGGCTTCTTTGATGTCATCAAGCACACCCTGGGCTGCCGCCTCGTTTTCGAGCGCAAACTTGTCCAGCGTCTCGCCGTCTTTGGCGTGCAATTTGGCCGAGAACTGCTCGGCGGCGTCAGATTTTTCCAGCAGAGCCTCAATGCTCCAGTATTCCTGCGGCTTGAAAGCCTCGATTTCGCGCTCGCGCTCCACGATTAATCGCACTACGACCGACTGCACGCGACCGGCCGACAATCCTCGGGCGACCTTGCGCCACAGGAAAGGGGAGAGCTTGTAGCCGACCAAGCGGTCCAATACGCGTCGCGCCTGTTGGGCGTCAACCAGGTGCGTATCGATATTGCGCGGATCTTCAAGCGCCGCCTTGATGGCCGAAGCGGTAATCTCATGAAAGCTGATGCGCTTCATTTTGTCTGGCTCCACCCCCAGCATCTGTTCCAGATGCCAGGATATGGCTTCTCCCTCGCGGTCTTCATCAGATGCAAAGTACACCGTGTCCGCTGTCTTGGCGGCCTTCTTCAGTTCCGAAGCGACCTTACGCGACTTAGTCGGGACAACGTAGTGCGGGGCAAAATCAGCCTCGATATCCACTCCCAAATCATTTTTCGGCAAATCACGGACATGCCCAAAAGAGGACATGACCTTATAGCTCCGACCGAGGAATTTGGAGATGGTTTTAGCCTTGGTAGGCGACTCAACAATGACTAGGTTCTTCATAGCGCGAATAGACAAGAAGTGGACTTACTATATTATATATACGTTTGTAGGGTAGCGGTCAGGCTTTCGGACTGTCAATGAATGACCGTGTATAAGTCACCCTGGCGACAAACCGCGCCGGACAGCTCGAGTTCGGATATTGCCCCAAGTATGGCAGCTGTGTCAAGTTTGGCTTTTTCGGTCAGCTGATCGACAGAGGCTGCGTCGCGTTCGATTAGCTTCAGCACAACGCGAGCATTTTTCGATAAATTAGCGGTTTGTTTTGATTCATTCGCTGCGCAATCCACCCCCAAAAATTCCAGTAGATCGTTCGGGTGGAGTAGGGGGTGGGCCCCCTGCGAAATCAACCAGTTCGGCGCCCGGCTCGATTCGACGGTAATCGGTCCGGGAACGGCAAAGACGTCGCGACCGTAATCGAGCATGCATTTGGCGGTGATCAGCGTCCCGGATTTCATGGAGCCTTCAATCACCACCACCACTTGGGCCAGTCCGGCCACGATTCTATTGCGGGCCGGAAAGCGCCAGGCGTCAGCCGGCGTGCCCGGTTCGTATTCAGAGACAATCGTGCCGTCACTGGCCAATATCTGCTGTGCTAAATTGAAGTTGGTGCGCGGCGTAATGTTGTCGTCGTCAACACCCGAACCGAGCACGGCCATTGTTCGTCCGCCGCCGGCCAGCGTTGCCTGGTGCGCCAAGGCGTCCGTACCTAAAGCCAGGCCGCTGATGATGGTCAGTCCGGCTCGCGCCCAGGGCTGCACCATTTGCTGCACCACTGCCCGCCCATAGGGTGTCACCTTGCGTGGTCCGACCACGGCAACCAAGTGCTCGCCGGTCAGCAAGTCCGGCTGGCCGCGAACAAAAAGTTGCTTCGGGCCACCTTTGAGCTCGACTAATTGCGGCGGCCAATCAGCCGCTCCGGCGGTAATGCGCACAATGTCATTCATAGCGAGGCCGACCTTAGCTAACTAGCCGTCGAGTGTCAAATTTTATTCCGCCAATCAAAAAGAGGCCCGGATGAGGCCTCTTCTCTGGTGCTTTAATTGATCTTGTTCATCGTGTCTTCCAGACCCTCATGCAGAATCAAATCAATCGCTTCAGTTGCGCGTTGCAGTCCGCGGGCCAGTTCTTCTTGTTCGTCCTGGCCAAACGGTTCTAGGACGAATTTTTCGGCCGGCACCCGCTCCAGCATGTCGTTGCCGATGCCGATCCGCAGGCGCGGAATATCTTCGGTCGAGAAACGCTCGAAAATATCTTTCAGTCCATTGTGTCCGCCGGCCGAACCGTCGCGTCGCAGGCGCAGTTTGCCGAGTGGTAGGGTCAGGTCATCGCTGACTACTAAAATTTCTTCCGGTGCGATTTTCCAGAAATCGGCGGCCTCGCGTACCGCCTGACCGGACAGGTTCATGAATGTTTGGGGGAGCAGCAGCACGACCTTCTCTCCGCCAACCCGCCCTTCGGACACCAAACCGCTGAACTTTTCGCGCCAGCCGTCGAATTCTTGGGCGTGCAGGGTATGAAAACCGCGCACGACCCGAAAGCCAGCGTTATGGCGGGTTCTTTCGTATTTGGCGCCCGGATTGCCCAGGCCAACGATTAATCTCATGCTAGTCCTTAGTTTTACTACGAATTTCGCGGGATCTGACCGCAATACGCGTGCCTTCAAAACCAAATTCGTCGCGCAGGCGATTCTCGACGAACTTCAAGAAGTTCGGGTGAACATTTTCGCGCTTGTTGGCAATGACCATGAAGCTTGGCGGTTCGATACCGACCTGAGTAATGCCGTATACCTTCGGTCGATTGCTGTCCTTGCTCTTGCCGATGATGGCGTGATGCTTTTTCTTCAGCGTCTCGGCGAAGTCATCCAATTTTTCCTGTGAAATTTCGCGCTTGCGTTGCCGTGAAATATCGAGCGCATATTGCAGCAGCTTCCCGACTCGGTTACCGGTCTTGGCTGAAATGAAGGCGACCGGAGCAAACTTAAGAAACGGCAACTCGCGGTAAACGTTTTGACGGAATTTGTCGCCGTCGCCCAGCTCGTTTTCTTTGGACGTATCCCATTTGTTCACCACCACCAACACGCCCACATTTTTGCGCTCGATCAATCCGGCCAGCTTTCTTTCTTGCGTGCCGATACCCTCGGCCGCATCCACCAGCAGAAAAGCCAGATCTGCTCCCTCCATCTCGTCGACGCTCATGCTGATGCCAATGCGCTCCAGGCCGCCTTTGACCCGGTTCTTTTTGCGAATACCCACCGTGTCGATCAGCAAGATATTGTGTTCGGTGCCGTCCGGTTCGGTGTAATGCAGCATCGTGTCCTGCGGTTCTTTAGTGGTGTGCGGCACCTCGCTGACAATCACGCGATCTTCGCCGGCCAGGGCATTCAACAGCGATGACTTGCCGACGTTCGGACGGCCGATAAAAGCAATCTTCACGTCAGGTTCGGGCAACGGTCGGCTGGTCATTCCGTCGGCGATTAGTATGTCGAGCAGATCATCCAGTAAATCGCCGACGCCCGAACCATTGGCCGCTGAAATCGCCTGCGGTTCACCCATACCCAGTTTCAGCCACTCCGCACGCTTGGCGCGGCGGCGCATGGTTGGGTTGTCGGCCTTGTTGGCTACCAGTACGATTTTCTTCTTGCTTTTGTGCAGGTGCTTAGCCAGGGCTAGGTCTTGGGGCAGGGGATATTCCTGCACATCAACCACCATCAAAATAATATCAGCCTTAGTCATGGCCAGCTCAGCTTGCCGGCGCATGTTTTCTTCGGTCGCCCGGCTCGAGGTCAAATCCAAACCAGCCGTATCGACGACGGTGATGACCTGATCGCGCCAATGGCAGTGATCAAAGTTGATGTCTTGTGTCGTGCCGGCTTTCTTAGAAACAATGGCCTTGCGTTTTTCGATCAGGCGATTGAACAAAGTTGATTTGCCGACATTCGGCCGACCGACTATAGCGACGATCGGGGTAAGTTTCGGTGTAGGTTCCATGTTGCTACGTCTGGTTTAGTTTTGTCCCAGAACGATCAGGAAATCGGCTCCCGATGAAGGTTCCGGTGCGGCGGCGTGTTTGTCGTCCAGCACCTGAGCCCGCGGGAATAGTTTAGTTATGTAGTCGAGGGCGGCCCGATCCTGCCCGTAGGTCAGGTCGTAGATGACCGTCTGTTTATAGTCGAACGAATCCGCGTTGCCGATTTTGGTTATTCTAAATCCGTATTGTGAAAGTTGTCCGGCTGCCTCGCGCGCCACGCCGCTGGTGCCGTTGCCGTTGCGAATCTCGACCGCCGCATCGACCCGCTCTTCGGGCGGGGGAGGTGGCGCTTCGGTCGGGTCAGCCATTTCGGCGTTTTCAAACAGGCCTTCCGCCGTCCGACGCAATAGTGTCCAGTCATTGTTCTTGGGCAGCAGTACGTACGCGCTGTTCACCAGTTTGTCGACCAATACCGAGTCCGGGCCGTTATCAAGCACTTCATGCATGATGTCGTCGCGTTCCACGTCGCGCGACATTTTGGCCAGCCGCAGAATCTCGCCGATGTTCAGATTGGTGGCGATGTTCGACTGGAGAGCGGACAGGGTGTTGGTAATCGTAGACGGACTGCTGAAAGTTTTGAAGGACATGAACTTGTTCTTGAGGGCGGTCAGGACTTTCTGCTGTCGTCGCGAGCGGGCGAAGTCACTGCCCTCGCCGTTGTTGCCGTGCCGTGACCGAGCGAACTGCAGAGCTTGCTCACCATCTAAGTGCTGCCAGCCTTCTTCAAAAGAGATGGCTTGCACACCGTGATCGTAAGTCGGATAAGTCGGATCGGTGAATGCGGTCTCCACATACACATCGATTCCACCCACGGCATCGATAATAGACCGGAAACCATCGAAGTCTATCCTTATATAGTATGGTATGTCAATACCGAGCAGGCCTTCAATCGTCTTTTTGGTCAGTTCACCGCCACGTCCCACGGCCTGCATCTCACCGTAAGCGTTGACCGAATTGATCTTACGCCAACCGTAATTCGGCACCGAGACCAATAGGTCGCGGGGGATAGATAGCATAGCCACTCGGTTGTCCGACGGTCGGATACTGGTCAGAATCAGCGTATCAGTTAGGTTTGGCCCATCGTGTCCCTCACCACCCATGCCAACCAGCAAAATATTGATGCGATCACTGTCTTCGCCAGCCAATGCTCGGTCAGAACTGCCAATCAGATAGCTAACTTGGCCAATAATCGGTACGTTCTCAAAGCTGGATAGAGCTACTGAAGCTGCTTCAGACTGTGAAATCCGCCCCAAAACGAACGAACCAATAAAAACCACCGCTATCAGCAAGGGTGATATAAAAAATTTCACCGACGATTTGCCCGGCTGACCCGACCTCCTCGCGGTGCGATTGTTCAATAAGTTGACCTTAATTTCGTTCATGTCAGAAAATCAAAATCCGAACACTTCTAATATATGCTTTATTTCAGCCTCTGGCAAGGATAGGCTGGAGGATAACTACCTATATATTACTGAGCACACACGTTTCCCTTGACAAACCCCCAAAAAAGTATATTCTAAGTTGGTCAGGGGGTCTTTGCAGAAAGAAAAAATCGTGGTAAGCTGGCTATGCTTTGCGGTTATCAAACTGACCGCAGCATTAAAGGTATAAACACGGACGATTAGCTCAGCTGGTTAGAGCGCTGTCCTCACACGACAGAGGCCGGTGGTTCGAATCCACCATCGTCCACCACCTTAGAGAGATTCTTAGTTTATTGCCAAGGATCTCTCCAATGTGGTCTATCGTTCGTTAATACGGACGAAACTAAGCCAGTTCTTGCCGGTCGTCAGGCCAGCAGGAATAAACCACTATTACAAATATATGGAAGACCTAATGGTCAACTTTAACAATTCGCCCGAGCCGGAACAGCCTTCGACCAAAGAAGACAATACCAATTTCTGGCGGCGCACCCTGAATTTTGTTGGTGAGTTGGTACACGTGGTGGTCATTTCTTTAGCCATCATCTTGCCGATTCGCTATTTTTTGATTCAGCCTTTTTATGTGAAGGGGGCATCGATGGAGCCGAATTTTTATGATCACGAGTATTTGATCATCGATGAGATCAGTTATCGTTTTTCCGAGCCGGAACGCGGTGAAATCGTGGTGTTTCGTTATCCGAATGATCCGCGGCAGTTTTTTATCAAGCGGATTATCGGCATGCCTGGCGAAAGGATCGTCATCAACAACGGACAAATTACGATCTATAACGACAACAGCCCAAACGGCCACCTGCTATCCGAAGATTCATACCTGGGCACGGTCTTTACTCCCGGCAACAAGGACATCACCCTGGGGGATGATGAGTACTATTTGATGGGGGACAATCGATCAGCCAGTATGGATTCACGCTCTTTTGGACCGGTCCCGGAAAGATTTGTTGTAGGCAAGGTTTTGTTCCGCGGCTGGCCGCCTGAAAAGATGAAATTTTTTTCCGATGATGTTCAATACGACCCCTCGGTCGGCAACTAATTCGGAAATCAACGACTAATGACTCAGTGACAGGTTTTTCGCAACAGCGACCCACTCGAATAATTATTTTGAACAGATATGGCGCAAAAGAAGAAAGCGACCAAGAAAACGACCAAAGCTTCAGCCAAGAAGGCTCCGGCCAAGAAGGCTGCTAAAAAGGTGGTAGCCAAGACCAAAGCGACAAAGAGCACCAAGCCCAAGGCAGCCGAGAAAAAATCAGCCAAAGAAACGAACGAGCCGGTGCTGCCGAATGTTTCTCGCAGTCGCGGCACGCCGCAGACACCGCGCGGCATGAAGGATCTTTTGCCGCAAGAGCAGCGCTATTGGCAGTTTGTCCGTCAGACGGCAGAAAATTTGGCGCAGGCTTACGGGTTCGATCGAATTGATACGCCAATTTTGGAGTCAACCGCATTGTTCATGCGTTCGGTTGGCGTGCAAACGGATGTCGTCGAAAAGGAAATGTTCTCGTTTATTGATCGCGGCGGTGACAACGTCTCTCTGCGTCCCGAGGGTACAGCCCCGGTCGCTCGTGCTTACATCAACCACGGCATGTTGAATCAGCCTCAGCCGGTCAAGATGTACTACATGGGGCCGATGTTCCGTTACGAGCGTCCGCAGCAGGGTCGTTTCCGTCAGCATCACCAGTTTGGTGTCGAAATTTTTGGTGACGACAATCCGGTTCTGGATGCTGAGGTCGCGATGCTGGCCCATTTGTTCTACAAAGAGATCGGCATCAGCTCGGTGGTGCACATCAACAGTTTGGGTTGTCCCGATTGTCGTCCGACCTATCGCGAGGAGCTGGTAAATTATTATCGTCCGAAGCGCGCCCATCTGTGTGATGACTGCAAGCGCCGCCTGGCCAAAAACCCTCTGCGCTTACTTGATTGTAAGGCTGAAGGGTGTGCCGCTCTGCGCGACGAGGCACCGCAAATCGTCGACAGCTTGGACGATGCCTGCAAAGAGCATTTGATGCAGGTTCTGGAGTATTTAGACGACCTGATGGTGCCGTACGTTTTGAATCCGCATTTGGTGCGTGGTTTTGATTACTACACGCGTACCGTGTTTGAGTTGCTGCCCGAAGATGGTGAAGGTAAGGGTGCGCTTGGCGGCGGTGGTCGCTATGACAATCTGATTGAGCAGCTCGGTGGCCGCGAGACTCCGGCCTGCGGTTTTGGTCTGGGTCTGGAGCGGGCGATTCTGCAAATGAAAGCGCAGGAGGTGGAGCCGCCGGACACCAATACGCCGGATGTCTTTGTCGCTCAGCTGGGTGACAGTGCGCGTCGCAAGGCCTTCACTCTGTTCGAGGAGTTGCGCAATGCAGGCATCAAGATCGCCGGTAACTTTACCAAAAACGCACTGAAGGCTCAGTTAGAGATTGCGAACCGCTTGGGCGCCAAGTACACCGTCATCCTGGGCCAGCAAGAAGTGATTGACGAGACCATTTTGGTGCGCGACATGGAATCCGGCATGCAGGAAATTGTTGATTACAAGAAGGCCGTCAACGAGTTGATTAAAAAGATTCAGAAAAGCTAGGGGATTTGACACCCGGCTTAGATTAGGGTAGACTGGCGCAGACAGGAAAAGAGTCGCTAATGCGACTTCTGATTCAATAACAAAGAAAGGGAGGTGATTCGCTGTGATAGAAGTTAAGCGTAAAAAAGGAGAAAGTTTTGAGAGTTTACTACGTCGGTTCAGCCGTCGTGTTCAGGATAGCGGCAAGATGATTCAGGCTCGCAAGATTCGTTTTCACTCGGGCTTCCCGAGTAAGAATGCGACCAAAGCAACAGCGATTCGTCGCGAAGAGTTGCGCGAAAAGCGCGAGTACTTGATCAAGAGTGGTCAAGCGACTGAAGAAGACTTTCGCCGTCGTGGGCGCAGGAGAAGGTAAGCAAGCACCAATCGGGTGCGTTTCATGCGCCTTGCCCCGCAAACTCAATCAATTTTTCCAAGCAACAACAATCAATATTTAGCCAAGACACTATGAGCACTCGTGAAAGAATCGATCAAGACTTCACAAGTGCGGTCAAGGCCCGCGAAGCATTCGTCGTCTCTGTACTACGAATGCTTCGTGCTTCTATGAAGAATGCCGAGATCGCCAAGATGTCCGAGCTGACCGAAGACGAAATAATCGATGTGGTCGGCAAGGAGGTCAAACAAATCAAGGATTCATTGGAGTCATTCGAAAAGGCTGGTCGCGATGACCTGGCCGAAAAGGCTCGTCAGGAACTCGAGGTCCTGCAAAAGTATCTGCCCGAACAGCTCAGCGAAGATGCCCTGCGCGAACTGGTCAAACAGGCTATCGCCGAACTCGGCGAAGTGACTCCGGCTGATTTTGGCAAGGTAATGTCAGCTGTGATGCAGGCCGCCAAAGGCAAAGCTGAAGGCTCACAAGTCAGTGCAATCGTTAAGGAGGAGTTATCCCATACATCTTCTTGAGGTTTTCATATATAATAGGTAGGTAAGGGGATAAGTTTGTACCTTCTTGTCCATGCTTAGAAGGTTGAAAAAATTACGACAGTCTTCCAAAGGCGCTATCCGGACGTTCTTGTTATTAGCGTTTGTTTTTTGTTTGTTCGCGGTGCCGCTAACTGTCTTTGCTCAACTGACCGCGGATGATGTTGGCTTGGGTTTCGCGGCCGAGACCGGTTTGACCACGACCGACATCCGAACGGTCATCGGTCGAGTAATAAACGCCTTCCTTGGTTTGCTCGGCATAGTCGTGGTGGCTATCTTTATGTACGCCGGTTTTCTGTACATGACCGCCGGCGGCGATGCGACTAAAGTTGATACGGCCAAACGCTGGATGATCAATGCCGTTATTGGTTTGGTGATCGTGTTGTCGGCCTACGCCATTACGGCCTTCTTGTTCCAGGCCATCACCAATTCGACACTGTTCGGTACATTGAGTGGTCCAAGCACGCCGCCATCGTCTTTGGGCGGCATTCGCAGCGGCAGCTCACACCTGCTCGGCAACGGCATCATCGAATATCACTACCCCGAGCGGGAGCAGGGCGACGTACCGCGCAACACCAACGTATCGATCACCTTCAAGCGCCCGTTGTTGCTGTCTTCGGTTATCGCTGGCTACAACGACAACAACACTTACGACTTCAGCGATGATGAGTACACCGATGCTCTGGGGGTCACGCATGACATTGAGTCTTTTGCTGATTTAGCCGATCTGACCTTGGTGCTGAACAACAGCAACTTCCGCGTCATTCCGACCGACAACCTTGGACAGCGTGATGATTTTGAAACACGCCATCCGGCCAGTGCACTGATTGACCAGCCGCCAGCGGTGACCGTTGTTCGCCTGTCTCAAGTTTCTGATGTTTTTGATCCGCAGGACAAGCAGACTTTGGTCATTGACCCCGATGATTTCCTCGGCAGTTCGGTCACTGACGTTGGCTACCGGGTGGCTATGCGTGGTGGTGTCGATGGTCTGCGCGTCTGGTCGGCTGATCAAGGTTTTGAGGTCGGCGATGAGCCGCTGGTTGAAGCCGCCTTTGAACTAGACGGTATCGATGGGGGATATAACTGGAGCTTCACGACCGGCACCCTGCTCGATACCACGCCGCCCAGCATCACCAACATATTCCCCGGCACTGGTCGTGGCGAAATCGAACGCAACATTCTGTTGCAGGCGTACTTCAGCGAGCCGATGGACGCCACAACCACCAGCGGCCGCATTGGTGGCGGCTTCAGCAACATCGAAATAGAAGGGCGTTGTTTGGCCGGCGAGGACTGCCCCTGTTGGATCGATGGCGCCGACTGCAATCGTTTTGAGCCGATTCCCGGGCAGGTCAAGTTAGGGCCGCGCTACCGGACTATCGAATTCATCCCCGACATTCCGTGCGATTCTGTGCGGGTGAACTCTTGCGGTGATCCGGTGTATTGCCTGCCCAAGAATATTGATTTGCGGGTACGCGTTAAAGCGGCCACTCTGTCGGCTGATCCGCCGGCGGCCAGCTTGCCTAACGGTCCGCTCGATTTGGTCGGCAATTCTTTGGACGGCAACAGCAACGGAGTGGCCGAGGGACCAGGGGCGTCGTCTTACTATCGCAATACCGAGACTGGTGCGGGCGACACCACGCATTGGGATTATCAGGTTGGTAACGTCATTGATTTAGAGCCGCCCCATATTTTGCAGACTAATCCCTCGAGCGAAGGGCCGGGAGTTGATATGGGCGATAGCTATCCGGTTGGTCCGTCCAACATTCCGGCTGATCTGCCGGTTAGTGTTGTTTGGAGCAAGATGATGAGTGTCTATTCGGTCCGGTCCGGCGGTTATAACGAAGCTGGTGGTGAGGAAATTTTCACCAGCCCGCAGACGACCGTGGCTTTGCGCGCCTATGAGTTAGAAAAAGCTGATCCCGAACAGGATTGCTTGGCTTTGGAACCCGGACAGGAATGCGCCACCTTGCCGCCGCTACCGCCGCCGTATTTCTTCGTTGGATTCGGCGATGGTCCGGTACCACATCCGTCCGATCCGTCGGTTCAGGTTACCGAGATGGTCATTGATCACCGCGATTTCCTTACGCCAAACGACCTGGGCTTTTCCGAGTTAGAGATTCAGGCTGGTTTCACCCAAGGCATTCCGTATTATCAGCCAGTTTTAGGGAGCAAGCTCAAGGACGCTTGGCAGAATTGTTTTTACCCAAGTGAAAAGAGCGGCTGTACGATGTTCGATGGCCAGCGGTCTTGTTGTAATTCGACCGGCCGAGAACCTTTTACCTGCGAGCTGGGATATTAGGTCATACCCGCCCCGCTCAACCATGTCATTCCCGCTCAACCTTGTCATTCCCGCGAAAGCGGGAATCCACAGAACACTTCTTGGATTCCCACTTGCACAGGAATGACAATATAAGCTTTCTTACAAAACATGTTTTTTAAGCGAAAAAATGTCGCGATACTGACAGCCGTATTGTTCGGAGTGGCCATACTGGCCCTACCGGCTCTAGCGGTTGATTTGGGTTTAGGCTTTGGTGAAAGCATAGGTCTGACCACGACCGATATCCGCACAACCATCGGCAACATCATCCGCGCCTTCTTGGGACTGCTCGGATTGCTGACACTCCTTCTTATATTATATGCGGGCTTTTTATGGATGACCGCCGGCGGAGATGCAGGGCAAGTTGATCGAGCCAAGGGTTTCCTTCGCAATGGCGTCATTGGTTTGATTATCATCCTGTCGGCTTACACCATTGCTTCGTTCGTGATTGGCGCCATTCAGCGCGGTACGGTCGGCGATGTGCCACCCGGCTCGGGTGCCGGTCCGGGAGGCGGGGGAATCCCTGGCAGCAGCAGTAGTTTTAGCGTACGAGGCATCGCACCGGTTGGGGCTGGTCCGAACGACCAGGGCTGGCCGCGCAATTACGCGATTCAGGTCTCTTTTTCGACCAACATTTTCCCTGGTTCAGTTTCGCCGTCTTCTTTTACGGTTGAACGCTGCAACCCGCGGGTTTCCGGCGCGACTGCTCAGGCTTTTGACGAGGGAGACTGCACTACGGCGGTCAGCGGTACACGCACCGTCGAGGCGAATCGAATTATTTTCCGCCCTGACAGCACGCCGGTTGAGAGCGCCGAAGATGATTCGACATATTTTGAGGGTGATTACTGGTACAAAGTCTCGGTCAACGATGGCCTACAGGATACCGGCGGCCGAACGTTGACTTGCTGGCCGATCCTCGGCGATATTTCGGCCGACGATGCCGAGCCGTATCTCTGCGACCGAGCGATGGCCTTCAATGACCTGATCGACGTTGAGCCACCGACAGTTTCGATCGAAGCGCCGCTCAGTTTTCCGCCCTATTGCAGTGAGCATATCGAAATCAGGGCAGTGGCGCGCGATGATTTTCTGCCGGTCTACGTGCAGTTCCGTCTGAATGGCGGAACCGATAACTTGGTTGATCAGTTCTTTGCGGATTACCCCGACGGCACCGTATTCAACAGCACTCCAGTGGAGCCACTGAACGAATTTGTCGTGCAGGATTCCATCTATATTGATACGCGCTTCCTGGAGACCGGCGAGCCGTTGACGATAACGGCGGTCGCCTTTGACGGCGTACCCCAGTCGGGGAGCGGGGACGAGCAGGTTTTTGAGCTTAGTCCGCCGCAATGCTGCGGAGAAGATGCCGAATGCGGTGATGAATCAGTTTGTGGCGCCTGTGCCGGCGACGCCTGTACGGCCAACGAGGATTGTGCCAGCGGTTTCTGCAACCCCGCAACAAATCAGTGCGAAGAGCGCCCGATAATTTTGGACGTGACCCCTCTGTCAGCCGCTCCAGGAACCTTGATTACGGTCAGCGGTCAGTATTTTGGCAGTCGTCCGGGCACAGTGGTGTTCACTGGAGCTGCCGGTGATGTTGAAGTTGAGCCGTGTGCGTCGACAGCTTGGAACACCGAGGAGGTGGTTGTCGCTGTCCCGCCAAACGCAGTCGAAGGTCCGATTGAAATTCGCACTTCTGCCGGTCCGACTGACCGGACAGACGATGAGTTCGGGTTGGTGGCGGATTTTTCACCCGGCGGCGAGCTGTTGCCCGGCATCTGTTATCTGGCTCCGAACGACGGCGCCGCTGGTTCTGGTTTTGATATCGTCGGCAGCAATTTCGGCGATACTATCGGTGGCAGC
>Ga0316201_10000881_pt1 | contig 18930 bp, 12 predicted proteins | sample CS6wburrow_MG_FD_204516 | JGI IMG/M metagenome (GOLD analysis project Ga0316201, IMG submission 204516) | Coastal sediment microbial communities from Delaware Bay, Delaware, United States - CS-6 worm burrow | ecosystem: Environmental > Aquatic > Marine > Coastal > Sediment | place: USA... | reverse complement strand
CAAATATACCTTTCCTTTATTGGTTTCCCAAGTCCTCATCATTATGAAGATGCTTCGGTCACCCATGCATAGAATAACCCGTAATGGATTAGTGGTTGTTGTGCTCCCCTATCCGGTGGGTCGAGTAACCCACTTTCCAGTTTATCTACAATTAATTCTTTGGCCTTTCTTTCGGGGCGATCAGCATTGTAACCCGATTAGACTACGCAACTATCTCCAATTACAGTGCAAACCCAATGTCTTCAGCCGAATAGAAATACTCGGATATACTTTGTTGATTAAACTTGCCAGGCGAATGGATTTCTAAACTTTTAAGAACGCCTGCTTCAGCATCAGGGTCCAAAGTATAAGCCTTGCATTTTATGAAAGTTGGGTCACAGGAAAAAGTTCATCAGCAAGCTTTTTCAGCTTGGTCCCGATTCTTCCAGTATTCTGCCACGATGTCCGGTAGCGCGTCTTCAAAACGATATTTTGGGTGGAAGCCAAGTTCTGTGTGCGCGAATCCCGAACGGTAACAAGCTGAATCGAGAAGGCGCGAGCACATGGCGCTATTGTAAAACATCGACCGTCCCAGCAGTGCCTCGATACCGTCGCCAAGTCGACCAAGGACGCGCAGAAGCCAAATCGGTACGGACCCGGAGGGTAAAGGTTTTCCCAGTGACTCACGCATTGCGTTGTATATGCGCCGGGTTGAATAATTTTGATTATCGGTGATGATGAAGGTTTTACCGCTGGCTGAATCTTTTTCAGCAGCCAGCAGGATAGCGTTGATCAGGTCCCGTACATCCACCATCGAGCGTTTGTTCCCGGTATCAGGGACCGGTGGAAAAATCCCTGTGTCGATCCAGCGCAGGAGCTTGGCCAGGTTTCCCTTGCAACCCGGTCCGTAAACGAGCGTCGGCCGCAGAATGCTGACATGCATACCGGTGCGCCGGCCCGCATCCAGCACCAGGTCCTCCGCCTGACGCCGGGATTTGCCATACTCATCTTCCGGCTGGTCCCGTGCTGTCTCATCGATACACCGGTCACCCGGTTCTGCCATGGCCTTGACGCTACTGATGAACACAAATGTTCCTACCTTGCTCCTTTCAGATTCAGCGAGCAGATTTCGTGTGCCTTCCAGCGTCGTTTGCCGATGTAAATCTGCATCGGCTGTCGTGGCATGGGCATGGCCCGCTGCATGAAGGATCGTATCGATACCCTTTGCTGCACCCTCCAGCGTCTCTGGCCTGGTCAGATCGGCGTGGAATACCTCAACTCCAGGATGATGCCAGTCTGTCTGGCGTGATAAGCCACGTACATAAGTACCGGTGGATATTAAGGTGTTAACCAGATGTGTGCCGATGAAGCCGCTGCAGCCGGTAACGAGAGCTCGTTTCACCACCATTTCCAGCCATGCTGATTGAAGAATGTGATGGCGGAGCGCATGAACAGTAAAATATGCTTCAATCCTTTCTTGGTTGCGCCGCCTCCGTAATGCAGGATGCGAACGTCTGGCACGTAGGCAATATCACCATACTGATGCGTGCGCATACTTAGGTCGTAATCTTCAAAATACAGAAAATACTTCTCCGAGAATCCCCTCAGTTTCTTGAGCAGAGGTGTTCTGAATAACATAAAGCAACCACTGGCGAGTGGAATACCATAGTGTATCTTTTCCGGGTCCAGATCCCACATTTCATATTGCGCAATTCTCCTCCGGAATCGATTTTTCAGTGCTTGCGGGGCGAAGCCCCTGAGCAAGAGGGTTATCAGATCCGGATAGCGCTTATTCAGGTATTCCTTGTTGCCTTGCTCACTGCGCCCATTCGGCGTCAACAGCGCTACATCGCCATGTTGTTGCATGAACTCAACGGCGTTTTGTAGCGAATTCTCATCCAGTAAGACATCCGGATTAAGCACCAGATGATAATCGGTGGTGGAGATCTCCAGGGCCAGGTTCTGAGCCGTGCCATAGCCAAGATTCCGGGGTGTGGCAAGAAGCCGTGTGGTAATCTGATAATGATTCTGGGCAAGTTCCAACATCTGCTCGATTTTGTTGTAGACCGCCTTGCACGTGCTGTTGTCTACAATGATCAAACATGCGTCAGTTAAGCTCCCGGCCTTCCTTGAATTATTGATGCACGTATTAAGCGTATCTATAGTTTGAGAGAGAGTCCTGAAATCAGGTCGATAGGTAACAATGCCAATGGAAAGTGTCGTCAATTCAACTCTTCGAATTATCCAGATTGCCAAATTATCTCACTTTCAGTCAGATGGTTGGTACTAAAAGTTTATCGATAAAATTAATTAATGCCCGAATAGGTGGGGCGATGGTGCATTCGCAGTACGGTCACTTTTTGCAGTCACCGGGTCGTGAAATGTCTTTGAACTCGGCGTATGCGGTGAACTCCATTTTTAGCCGTTTTGTATTATAATTGAGAAAGTTAGGGGGTATGCATGCTGGTCCGTGGGTATCGTTTTGTGTCGTCGGCCTGTTCTCACCATTAACTCCGCCTAACTCTTAAGCCTGCGCCATGTGGCTTTCTCTGAAGTAGATTTCATGGGTATGAAAAGGCACTACCGTTCACTGCTTGTGAGAAAAACGTCCTCGGATTGAATTTATGGCACACTGGAACAGTTGTTGGTGATTATCTTTATGTTAAATTTGAGGGAAATGGTATTAAACATCGGATATGAGTCAGACGCCAGCCTTGATGAGGTGATCCGGTTCATGGGTCGACTCCTGAAGCCGGTGCTCCTCGGCACAGTCTTATGGCGCATGACTTTGATGTGCCGGGAACAAATACGAATAATACTCTGGCGGAAACAGTTCTGTGTTTAAAGCCGGGGTTGGTCTTGAGCATGGTGTGGTTTCTTGATCCACTGGTTATCAGCGAGACGAACGCCATAGCTGAGCCTTCCAAATGAGATTGGATACGAATAGTGAAATTTATACAGAGGGTGTATTGTTTTATCATCCGTAACTCGATTTACGTAGGGCCAGCAGTCTGTTATGCGGTATGAGGACTCCACACGCCCCCCGCATTGTCGCCGTAACCGTTACCTATAATCCGGATTTGCCGGCGCTCGAGCACCTGCTTAAGGCCTTATCCCCCCAGGTTGTTGAAATAATAGTCATCGATAACGGCTCATCTAACAAACCTGCGATTATGACAACCGGCGCCAGCTTTGCTAATTGTCGATGTTTCTGGCTTGGAAGTAATACGGGTATCGCAAATGCATTTAACCGGGGAATCATCGAGGCACGCGAACTGGGTGCTTCGCACATTGCGTTGTTCGACCAGGATAGTCTTCCAGAACGCGAGATGATAGATAAACTGTATGCGGCGACAACTGAACTATCGCGGCGGGGTATCAAGGTGGCCGGAGTGGGAGCACGATTTGTGGATGATCGTATGGGCAATCCTCCCCCTTTTATCTGTATAAGGAATCTGCGCCTGTATCGTCACGACTGCCGGCAGGGCAGCATCGTTCCCGTAGATTACCTGATAAGCTCTGGTTCCCTGATTTCTGAACACGTGCTCAGTGTGGTTGGTGGGATGAATACTGACTTGTTTATTGACTATGTTGACATTGAGTGGGGATTGCGTGCCAAAGGGAAAGGGTATCAGTCTTTTGGTGTGTGTGATGCAACGATGAAGCATGCGTTGGGCTCTGAACCGTTGGCGTTGCTTGGCTATAAGTTACCGGTCCGTAGTCCATTGCGTCATTATTACATGTTTCGCAATGCAGTCTGGCTGTATCGCCAGTCATGGGTGCCCTTGATGTGGAAACTGGTTGACGGTTATCGGCTCATGGCGCGTTATGTTGTCTATTCCATGTTTGCAAAACCGAGAGTTCAGCACATGAAGTTGATGTCCAGGGGGGTATGGAACGGATGTAGGGGGAAAATGGGCAAATACGGATGATCGGCTTGTGAATAACGGTCTGACGATCTTCTTCGTATTTCTGGTTTCAGCGGGATTGACCTGGTATCTGTCAAATCCGGCTTCCAGATTAAGTGTATTGGACGAGCCTAACGAGCGTTCGCTACACAAGGTTGCGGTACCCCGTAGCGGCGGTCTGGCGATCCTGCTTGGCGTTCTGTTCGGTTCGTTCCCGCTTGTTCTCCAGGCGGAAGCCGTTCCCGGATTGGGTGTGGTCATGGTGGGCGCCACACTTATCGCGATAGTTTCCTTTATGGATGACTTGTCCGGGGTGAGACCGAAGTTTCGTTTGCTGGTTCACAGCGTGGCGGCAGTGCTGGTACTGGCGGGAGGGCTGATACCCGACAGTTTCCAGCTTCCCGGATGGCAATGGTTATGGCCATCTACGGTCTCATTGATTCTTACCGCTTTGTTCCTGGTATGGATGACCAATCTTTATAACTTTATGGACGGTATGGATGGTTTCGCCGGTGGCATGACAGTATTCGGATTCGGTGCTTATGCGCTGCTTGGATGGCAGGCCGGTGAACCGTTGTTTACAACGGCGAGCCTGATCGTCGCCGCGTCAGCCATGGGTTTTCTGCTGTTTAATTTTCCTCCCGCGAGGATTTTCATGGGAGATGTCGGGTCTTCAGCGCTCGGTTTTCTGGGCGCCAGTTTTTCGCTCTGGGCGGCAACTGAGAAAATATTCCCAATTTGGGTCGGGATTTTGGTATTCTCTCCGTTTATAGTGGATGCAACGGTTACACTATCGACCCGCCTTCTCGCTGGGTGCAAGGTGTGGGAGGCGCACCGGTCCCATTACTACCAGCGGCTTGTGCGCTCTGGCTGGGGACATCGAAAGACGGTTCTACTCGAGTATGCGTTAATGATTGCGGCCGGACTGTCAGCTAATGTGGCTGTCGGTTTATCCCCGCAAGGGCAGTGGATTTTGATGATGGTGTGGTGTTTCGTTTACCTTGGGCTTGGTTTACGGATCCGTGACATGGGATCTGGTACGAAGCGTGGCGGGTGATTCGGCAAGTGGCGACTTTTTCAATCAGCAACCGCAGACTGGCAATTCTGCACGATTTACTCATGATTCCGCTGGCCTGGATCGGAGCATACTGGTTGCGTTTCAATCTGGGGGTGATTCCGGCATTCTACCTGGAAAGCGCTCTGGAGAATCTCCTCATTGTACTGGTTTTTCAAGGCGTGGTATTCCGCTATTTCGGGCTTTACCGGGGGGTATGGCGCTTTGCTTCGTTACCGGACCTGATACGCATTGCCAAAGCTGTCATCGTAGGAATAGCGTTTTCGGCAACGATACTTTTTCTCACCACGCGCATGGACGGTGTGCCCCGTTCTGTGTTTCCGCTATACGGCTTGTTGTTGATCGCGTTGCTCGGGGCGGCACGCTTTATTGTGCGTTGGTCGAAAGACCGGGGTATATATGGTGACAATGCCAAGAGGGTATTGATTGTCGGCGCGGGGCGAGCCGGTGAAATGCTGGTCAGGGACCTGTTGCGGACCCGGGATGAATTGTATATCCCGATAGGTTTTGTCGATGACAATAAATCAAAGCAGGGCAGGGAGATCCATGGCGTAAGGGTTCTCGGTGCCTGTGACGAGATCATCGACTTTTCGGACCGACTGGATATCAACCTGATCGTGCTCGCGGTTCCCTCTGCTGATTCCGCCAATATGCGACGCCTGGTCGGCTTGTGTGAAAAAACCGGGGTTCCATTTCGTACCGTGCCACCGCTCGATTCGCTGATGTCCGGGCAAGTTAATATCAGTCAACTTCGCGCAGTATTGATCGACGATTTACTGGGAAGGAAGCCTGTCTCACTAGACTGGAGCGCCATCGAGCAGGAGTTAACAGGCAAGCGGGTCCTGGTAACGGGGGCCGGCGGTTCAATTGGTTCTGAATTATGCCGGCAAATTGCCAGGTTGAAACCATCCCATCTTATTTTGCTGGATAGCAGTGAATTCAATCTCTATTCGATAGAGAAGGAATTGCGCAAGAATTTCCCCAGGATTGAAATTACCCGCTGGTTAAACGATGTCGTTGATCAGGTGGCGATAGAGAGGCTTTTCAGGCAATCCAGGCCGGAAGTTGTGTTTCATGCGGCGGCCTACAAACATGTCCCGATGCTGGAGGACCAGATCAGGGAGGCTGCCATGAATAATATACTTGGCACCCGCAGCGTGGCGGAACTCGCGGATCGCTTTGGCAGCGAGGCCTTTGTTATGATTTCAACAGACAAAGCCGTCAATCCAGCGAATGTGATGGGTACCAGCAAGCGGGCCGCGGAGGTTTTCTGCCAGAATCTTAATCAGAGATCGGCGACACGATTTGTGACGGTCCGTTTCGGTAACGTCCTGGGATCTGCAGGAAGTGTCGTTCCCCTGTTCCGTCAGCAGATCGAATCGGGCGGCCCCATTACCGTTACGCATAGGGAAATAACCAGGTATTTCATGACAATAAGGGAATCAGCTCAACTAATACTTCAAGCGAGTGTGATGGGTGCAGGCGGTGAGATATTTGTTTTGGATATGGGTGAACCCATCAAGATATCCTATTTAGCAGAGGAAATGATCCGTCTTTCGGGTAAAGTTCCGGGTGAAGACATCGACATCATATTTACCGGGCTGCGTCCTGGGGAAAAACTCTACGAGGAACTTTTCCACGAAAAGGAAGCGCTGCAGAGCACGACACATGAGAAAATACTCCTGGCGCGTTACCGCGAGTTCGAGTGGGAGCGTCTCAACCAGATAATGGATAAGATAAAGCTGGCCTGTGTGGCATACGATGAGAAACAGGTGCGCCGACTGATGAAAATACTGGTTCCGGAATGGAGCGGTTATCATGTCAAGACAAGCAATGAAACGACAATGATAAAACAGGATGATGCTGCATCAGAAGCCGGGCGGCTGACGTTACACTAATGAAGGTGAAGAAATGAGTAGCAACAAAATTCGGATCAAAAAAGCTGTGTTCCCTGTCGCAGGTCTGGGGACCCGCTTCCTGCCGGCGACCAAGGCGAACCCCAAGGAAATGTTGCCCATCGTGGATAAACCGCTGATTCAGTACGCGGCTGAAGAAGCGATAGCGGCGGGTGTTAACGAACTGATATTTGTAACGAGTTCCAGCAAGCGGGCCATTGAAGACCATTTTGACAAAAATTTTGAAATGGAAACTGAACTGGAACGCAAGGGAAAAACAGCGTTACTCGATCTGGTTCGGAACGTTGTGCCAAAAGGTGTTTCCTGCGTCTATGTGCGCCAGGCGGAGGCGCTTGGGTTGGGCCATGCGGTGTTGTGTGCCAAGCAGATTGTGGGCAACGAACCCTTTGCGGTGATACTCGCGGATGATCTGATCGATGGTGGACATTCGCCCTGCATGGCACAAATGGCGGCGACCTTTGAATATAATCGCTGCAGTGTTCTGGGTGTTGAAAGGGTTCCGGAGGAAGACACGGAAAAATACGGTATTGTTGAAGCCGATTTGGTCACGGATGGACTCAGTCGTGTCACCAGCATTGTAGAGAAACCAAGCCCGGATAAGGCACCATCCAATCTGGCCGTGGTCGGTCGCTATATTCTGACCCCGAGAATTTTTGATTTGCTGGAATCGACACCGCGGGGTGCCGGTGGTGAAATCCAGTTAACCGATGCCATCGCCGCCCTCCTCAAGGAGGAACAAGTGTTGGCTTATGAGTTCAAGGGCCAACGTTACGATTGTGGCAGCAAGCTGGGTTACCTGAAGGCGACCGTCGAGTATGCGCTACAACACGATGAGCTTAATGACGAATTCCGTGACTATCTGCGTGTGCGCTTTGGTGAGGGTGCTGATAACATGGAGACGCAGGTGAAACAGGCCTGACTGTTTCCCGTAGAGCGTGAAGACGCAATCAGCGGATGCTGCCTGATAAGGAGCAGCTGGTCAGTTCGTGATATCCCGGCATTCAGGTATGCCAATTCTTTCCGCTGCGCACGGCGCACCCTGCGACGGTTTACTAAAACAGGTCAGGGCTTCTTCAGCAGTGCGCTCACGCCCCATTCGGTACAGTCTATATTCTTGTGCACACATCTAAATGGTTTTCCGTCAATCTGTTTGCCGGTTAGTCACGGTGTTCATGCTGAGCTCCGGGATTCACAAGCTTGCCGTTGCGGAACCGAATACCACGGGCCAGACTGGCCTGATCAATATGCCTGACGCCCGTATGGAAGAAGACGGCAGCTTCCGCTTTGGTGCGAGTTACTTTCGTCCCTATTTACCTGTATGGGCCAGTATCAGCATGCTGCCGCGCCTGGAGTTGTCCGGTCGCTATACCGTTATCCGAGGCTTATCCAGCGAACTGGGCCAGGGATTCGGCGATTACAAGGATAAGGCCTTTGATGCCAAGCTGTTGTTGCTGAAAGAGGATCGTTGGTGGCCAAATGCGGCAGTAGGCACGCTGGACTTCACCGGTACCGGCGTGTTTTCGGTTGATTACTTCGGCGTGGTTTCCAAGCGCCTGGGTAATACGGATTACAGCCTCGGCTATGGGGTTGACCGGATGAATGGCGTCTTCGGCGGCATGCGTCATCGATCACCCTGGATCAGGGATCTTTCATTTGTGGTCGAATATGATGCCAATGATTACAAACGCGATTTCAGGGCTGCGGAATCAGGTGCGGATTCCCGCGAAGGTGGCTGGACCTATGGCGTTGAATATAAAAAAGGCTGGTTTGGCGCCCAGCTGTCGCTGCAGGATGACGACGTGGGCGTAAACACCTATGTCACTATACCGCTCATGAAAGAAGAGTTTGTACCCAAGATCGATGAACCTGATCCATACACAAAACAGGTGCCGCAGGCGACTATCGGCCGGTGGCGGGCAGACACCGGTTACGCTGCCAGGCTGGCGCGTACCCTGGTTGAGCGTGACTACAAGAGTATCAGTCTTGGATTCGACGGGCATACACTGAGCGCCAGCCTTACCAACACGCGCATTTCGCTGACCGGCCGCGCTGTCGGCAGGGCGGCCCGTATCCTGCTGGCGAACAGCCCAGAGGGTACGACGGCGATCCGTATCACCTATACGGCCGAGGATATGCCGGTACTGACATATCACTTTAACAACACCCGAAAGCTGCAGCGCTACTTCGATGGCCTGTTGTCACGTGCGCAGCTGGAGCAGTACCTCGATATCAGCTACGCGGAGCCTTTGCAGGGTGCGCGCCTGTCGGCCGAAGAGATAGCCTTGCCCGAGGATACAGATCCGGGCTTCGTCGACACCATTCGCCGGTCAGAGGAAGGGCATCTATTGAGTTTCCGGCACGAAACCAGAGATCTGAGTACGTTCCAGCTGGTACCGTTCAATGTCGGTGTGTTCTTTAATGATCCCAACGGTGCAGCCCGTTTCGATCTGTTCACCACGGCAAATTACACCCGGCAGATCGGAACCGGCCGTTTTATTGAAAGTGGCGTTCGTTTGTCGCTGTATGAGAACGTGAGCAACGTGTCAGAGGGGTCCAACAGCACCTTGCCGCATGTGCGTTCCGATATTGCCGGCTACCTGCAGGACGGCGGACGTTTAAAGCTGTCGAAATTGCTGGTGAACCAGTACCTGAATCCCGCTGAACGGGTATATGCACGCATGACGGCAGGAATCTACGAGATGATGTTTGCCGGCGCCGGAGGGCAGCTCCTGTATCTGCCTGAACAGGGTGACTGGGCGACCGACCTCTCGGTCGACTGGCTGCGGCAGCGGGCCACCGATGGTGCCTTTGAGTTCAGGGACTATGATACGGTGACTGCACTGGGTGCTGTGCATTACCGCTTACCGGGCTGGGGCCTGACCGCTACGGCGCGGGTAGGGCGTTTTCTGGCCAAAGATAAGGGGGTGCGCTTCGAACTCAAGCGCCGCTTTCGTTCCGGGATTACTTTTGGTGCCTGGTATACGGTGACCGATGGCGATGATGACACGTCGCCGGGCAGTCCCGATGATCCGTACTTTGACAAGGGTATCTTCGCCTCGATTCCGCTAGGCTCCATGCTTACCAAAGATACCAAAGCGCGCAGTAATTTTTCCATCAGGCCGTGGACCCGCGACGTCGGTCAAATGGTGGTTTCTCCCGGTGACCTGTACACTAGCTTCGAGCGCAGTCTGATGCTGGATAATGCCGACTATGGCGTGGGCGACCAGCTCGGGCAATGACGAGGCGGATGAGAGGGTTTAAATGCCAGGGGGGCTCTGATTTATTATGGTTAGACTCTTGCAGGATGCGCGCGGCGCACCCTGCAGGCATTGAAATACCTGAATGCCATGATATTGCGAATTAATCGGAAACTCCCAGGTAATAGAGGAATAAATGTCAGGGCTGAATCCATGATAAAAGCTATCAAGTGGCTGGCCGCCGCCTGTTCGCTGGCGGGTGCCGCAGCGTCAGTTGTTGCGCAATCTCCGACACAGGACGATATCAGACGGTTCCAGCGTCTGACACCGGAACAGCGCGCCACGATACTGAAAACTGTCGATCAACAACAGCAAAACAAGGTGGAGGAGCAACCACTTGAGGCGCCGCGATTGATAATGCCTCTGGAGCCCCGGGACGACAGGCGTAGCGGAAGCGCTGCGGATGACAGGCGCCGTGGCAGTACAGCAGATGTCCCGCGCAACGGAGACAGGCAGTTTGGGGACGGGCTTTACGAAGACAGGCTTTACAAGGGCAGACTTTACAAGGACGGGTTTTACGACGACGGGCGCGACGCAGCCGAGGGTGACCGAGGTGGCGCTGACAGGGACAGGACTGACGACCGGTTTGGCCCGATTGAGGATGGAGAGCTGCGGGAAGAGCCTGGCGTCGTGGAGAAAGAGTGGGCCACTAAGCTGGCAACACCGCTTGAGTACTTCGGCTACGATTTGTTTGCCGGCGTGCCGACAACCTTTGCGCCGGCCACCGACATTCCCATGGACGCCGATTATGTCGTCGGGCCTGGTGACACAGTGCAGATTCAGCTTTTCGGTAAGGAGGCTGCGCAGTATGACCTGGTGATTACCCGCGAGGGAATATTGCAGTTTCCCGAGATTGGCCCGATCTCGGTCGCCGGGCTTACTTTTCGCGAGATGAAGCAGGCGCTCAGGGCACGTATTGATGAGCAGATGATTGGCGAGAAAGCCAATATCACCATGGGCCGCTTACGATCCATACGTGTGTTCATTCTCGGTGATGTCAATCAACCGGGTTCCTACACAGTGAGCGCATTGTCCACCATGACCAATGCGCTGTTTGTCAGTGGTGGTATCAAGCCGATCGGGTCATTGCGTAATATCCAGTTGAAGCGCCGCGGCAAGGTGGTAGGCCGCATGGATCTCTACGATCTGCTTCTGCACGGCGATACCAGCGGCGATCTGCGCCTGCAACCGGGAGATGTGATTTTCGTTCCGCCAGTGGGGGCTTCAGTGGGGGTGGCCGGGGAAGTGCGACGTCCGGCGATCTACGAGATACGCAACGAGGGTTCGGTGGAACAGATGTTGTCGCTGGCCGGTGGACTGTTGCCGACAGCCTACCCACAGGCTTCCCAGGTCGAACGTATCAGTAAACGTGGTGAGCGCACACTGATCGATCTGGATATCAGCCAGAAGGCCGGTTTGCGTGCCCCGGTTCAAGCAGGCGATGTACTGCGCATCTACTCTGTCCTCGAGAAGATGGAGGATGTCGTCCTGCTCTCCGGACATGTGCAGCGACCAGGGGGTTACCAGTGGCGCCCGGGTCTGCGTATCACCGACCTCATCCCGTCCATCCAAAATGATCTGTTGCCGAGACCAGACCTGGACTATGCCCTGGTCAGGCGTGAGCTCAAGCCTGATCAACGAATCAGGGTGTTTTCCGTGCAGCCCGGCAAAGCGCTCGAGGATCCCGCTTCGAAATACAACATTGAGCTGGAATCACGCGATGAACTCATTCTGTTCGGTTTTAACGAGGATCGCACGGAAATCATCGAACCGCTGATTGCAGAGCTACAGGTACAAGCAACCTTTCAGCAGCCTACGCAGGTGGTCACCGTCGGTGGCCTGGTGCGGCTGCCGGGCGATTATCCGCTTGAAGATCACATGAAGATCAGCGATCTGGTCAGGGCCGGAGGCGGGTTGGCTGAGGCGGCCTTTGCACTGGGTGCGGAGCTGACCCGTTACGAGGTGATTGAGGGCAGCTATCGCGAAATTGATCATATCTCTGTGGATCTTTCGCAGATCCTCGAAGGGGGGGCGGTTGCCGATCTTGCCCTGAGACCGCACGACGTCCTGCACATCAAACGCCTGCCGGAATGGGTGGCCGCGGCGACCATAGAGGTCAGGGGAGAGGTGCGTTTTCCCGGCGTCTATCCGATTTCCCGTGGCGAACAGCTCAGCAAGCTGATCGAACGGGCTGGCGGTGTCACCGATATGGCGTTCACGGAGGGTGCGGTTTTCCTGCGTGAGGATCTCAGGGAGCGGGAGGAGCAACGGCTGGCAGAACTCAGCCAGCGTCTGGAGGCTGATCTGGCTGCCTTGTCCCTCAAGCTGGCGCAGGAAGAGGTTGGACAGCAGCAGTCCCTGAGTATTGTGCGCGATCTCGGGGAACAACTGCGGGCTGTGAAACCGACCGGGCGTCTGGTCATCGATCTCCCAAGGTTGATCACCGATACCAGAGGCGGCCGGCGCAGCCAGTATGACGTGACCCTGATGGATGGTGACCAGCTTTATATACCACCGACCACCCAGGAGGTCATGGTGACCGGCGAGGTTTTCAATCCGACTTCACACCTGTACAAGAGAGGACTGGATCGCCAGCAATATGTCAAAATGAGCGGTGGGGCGACCCGCAAGGCGGATGAGCGTAATGTTTACGTGATCCGTGCCGACGGCAGTGTGGTAACAGAAACGCCCTGGATCGGGGCGGGCAGAGCCGCCGATATCAAGCCGGGTGACACGATTGTTGTGCCGCTGGACGTGGACCGTGTCAGACCGATCGCCTTGTGGACCAGTATCAGTCAGATCATCTTCCAGCTCGGGTTAGCCGCGGCAAGTGCCAATGCCGTTGGCGTTTTCTGATGAAATCCACTGAAAAACGTATCAGCAGTAGCGACCGGCGTTCCCATTCCGACCAGTCGCTGCCACGGGCCGGGCAAGATTCCGGTTTGACAGATTACAGCCGTCCCGTTGTAACGGACGAAATCAGTCTTTTCGATATCTGGCGCATTTTTGTCCGCTACAAATGGATGATCCTTGGCGCCACTGTTTTCTGTGCGCTGGCGTCGACGCTGCTTGCCCTGTGGATGACGCCGATGTACCGGGCGGAGGTTCTGATTGCCCCCGTTATTGACATGGATAACAACAGCCGCTTCGCGGCACAGTTAGGCGAGTTCAGTGGTATTGCCGCGCTGGCAGGCATTAATACGGAGCGCGGTGGCAGAAAAAACGAGGCGATCGCGACACTCAAGTCGCGTATGTTCAGTGAACAGTTCATCAAGGATGAAAAGCTGTTAACAGTGCTGTTCCGGGACGAGTGGGATGAAGAGAACCAGCACTGGGACGACGCTGATCCGGAAGATATACCGACGCTGGGGGATGCCTACGAATTGTTTGATGAGCAAGTGCGCAAAATACGGGAAGACAGAAAGACCGGTCTGGTGGTGTTATCGATTGAGTGGGAAGATCCCGATGAAGCGGCGCGATGGGCAAATGAGCTGGTGGGCCGGGTGAATGCACTGCTGCGGAAAAAAGCCGTCAGTGAGTCGGAGAGCGCCATCAGCTATATCGAGGAACAGCTCAGGCAGACCAGCGTGGTGGAACTCCAACAGGTTCTGCATCGCCTGATCGAATCGGAGTTGAAGGAAATTATTCTGGCCAGGATCAACCAAGAATTCGCCTTTAGGGTGATCGACCCGGCGGTGGCAGCGGAGGAAGCGTTCAAGCCTAAACTACCCCTGATGCTGATCCTCGGTGCCATGCTGGGATTTCTGGGGAGCGCCATTCTGGCCCTGTTGCTGAATTTTCTGCGAACCCAGCGCGACATTACAGGTATTAGCGATTAGCTGTACACGGCGAGTGTTTTTGCCTGTGGGCGTGGCCTCCTGACCGCGATCAGCAGATCAGCGCGATAACAAACCAGAATCAGATATATATGCGTTTTAAGGGACGTGGTCAGGAGTCGAACCTCCGCCACCGCCACCGCCACCGCCACCAAGGGCCGCCAGAGCTCCAGCGACAATCGCGCCCACCGCAATCGCTACTCCATAGTTGCGCTTCTTGGTAGATTTTTCCTTGGTTTCAGTGGATTCCTCACCAGTGCCCTCGCTGTCCGCAGTTTGCTGTGTGGGTTCTTCGGGCTGCTCGGCGGGGACCGGTTTTTGGATCTCGATTTCGACAGGTGCACTGTCAATTTCGATTTCTATGGCTTCCTGCGCATAGACGGGTGGGTTGAGGAATACCGACCAGACTAAAAATTGAGTAATGGGTTTTTTCATCTGTCCCGTATTCCAGTGTTATCCGGTGGTGCCCTTCAGGAGCCGGGCATGGAGTGGCTGAAGTGTAACATTTTTCCGGCCAGAGTGCGTGTAATTACTGCATAGTTGTCCACAGGGGTATGTTTCTACGGGGAATTTTAAAGATTGCACTGCATGTTACGATAATATGTTAGCGTCAAGTGTTACAATGATAGTGCTTGGTTTGCACGCATGGAGCGTGCGCGCTGGCCAGGGTAATCTCAGGCCGTTATTATTTGACGGGTTAGCTACCGGAGGGTAGGCAATCTCGGGCGTTGGCCGGGAGCTATGAAGCGAATGCTCGATGTATACAGAACATTTTATAACCTGACTGGCGAGCCGTTCCGGCTGAGCCCGGATCACCGCTTTTCGCTCGGTCACAGCAGCTATGCCAATGCCAAGGCCTACCTGGATTATGCCCTGCTTCAGGGTGAAGGTTTCATCGCAATAACCGGGGGGCCGGGGACCGGCAAGACAACCCTGATCGGCGATATCCTTGCCGGTTTTGAACAGACAGACATGCGGGTGGCGACGCTGTCCAGTACGCAGCTGGAGTCACGCGATCTGCTGCAGATGGTGGCCCACTCATTTGATTTGCACCCTGAAGACCGAAGTAAGGCAAATCTGTTGCTGGAACTGGAGCGGTTTCTAAATCAACAGAGCTACCGGGGCCACCGCACTATTCTGATCGTGGATGAGGCGCAAAGCCTGTCTCCCAGTGCGCTGGAAGAATTACGCCTGCTGGCCAACATGCAGCGTAAAGACCAATTGTTGCTGCAGATATTTCTGGTGGGGCAGGAGAAATTGCTGGATCTGATCCGTGCTCCCGGCATGGAACAGCTTCAGCAACGGCTGGTGGCGGCCTCGGTGCTTGAGCCTCTGGGGCTGGATGAGACCATCGACTATATCGAACACAGGTTACGTCGGGTGGCGTGGCGGGGTGACCCATCGATCACTGAGGCGGCGCTGCGACTGATTCATCATTACAGCGGTGGCATACCACGCCGAATCAACATGATTTGTAACCGCCTGTTCCTCTATGGCGGCATGCAGCAGAAGCACCAGCTGGATGGTGGAGACGCCCGCATCGTGGTCGAGGAACTGTGTCAGGAGTTTTTGCTGCCTGCCGAGCCAACCCCAGAGGTCGCAGATGCGGAGATGGATGCCAGTCAGCAGGCTGATGGCGCCGAGATACCCGTGCGCAGTCTCCCGCGAGGGGAACAAACGGCCGAAGATGTTTCAACGTCTACCGGCCAAGGCGCATCACCGCCGCGGGAACCGGGAAGAAACGTGGAGCATGCGTCGCCCCGAAACCGGTCTGATCAGGGCGGACCGAACAGGACTGCCGGGCAGGGGCCGGATGCCGTACACCGGAAGCACGTGCAGGGCAGGCCGAGGCGAATGGCGGCTGGCTTTAATCGGCAACCTGGTGGAACAGTAGCCAGTCCTGCGGCCAGGCAGGTATCAGCGACTGAGCCCGCTGAGGGATACCGCAAGAGCAGGCACCTGGCCGCCACAGTGATGTTATTGCTTGCGGCGTCATTGCTTGCGGTGGTTCTGGGAACTGGTACCAATCTGGACCGAGTGCTCAGTGTCGTCGGACTGGGAGGATCACAGGATACCTTTGAGACACTGTTGAAAACCGGTGTGCACAAGGCGGTCAAGGTGTTTCCGGGGGGCGAGGAACCGGTTGCCCTGGAGTCACAAAGCGGGCAGCCTGATGAACCTGAAGCCGCCGAAACCCAGATCCCGCCCGATGCATCGGAACCTGATCAGGCGGGAGGTTCTGATGCGACAGTCATTGCCTCAACCCCAGTGACGACCGCCGCTGAAGCGGAAGAACCCGTGCCTGGCGCGAGCGCAGATACCGTGACCGCCACTACGACTGCGACTGCTCCGGTCTCAACGGATGCTGCAAATGAGAACACGGTTCGTGCTGAGACAACGGAGCCTGATACAGCGGATGGTGATGTGCAGCCGATTTCCGCTCCGCCGGTGACACCGGTGAAGACCGTCACTGCTAATGCACGCGCGGAAGCCAAAAATGATCGCCAACCCGACGCTACCGCTATCGAGGCGGAGTACGGGAAATTACGACAGGTGGCGAGCGAGCGGTTTTCCCAGCGCAAGCCCGAGGCTGACACCAAAACTGTAAAAGTTGTACCTTCGCCGAAGACGCCGGCGGCACCCATTGTTGTAGATCGATCTTCGGTTTCGGTCCCCGTGTCGAGGCCCAAGGTATCGACAGCGACAGCGTCAACACCCAATGCTTCGGTGCCCAAAGTGTCAGTACCCACGTCACAGCCCAAGATTACTGTCGCGACCGCCGCCGCTACGCCCGCGCGTGGAACCAAAAAAGGGGGGCTGAAACGCGACAAGATCAGATCTGCGCTGCTTGAAGGGCAGTGGACCAGCCAGGGGAAACCCGCGTCACTCCTGCCTTCCAAAATCACCTTCTGTAACAGTCAGGGGGATCAGCGCATTGGATGCTGGAGTGTGGCGCAGAACATAAATACTAAATATGGCCCGGCATTATATAAAGTGGAAACCACGCTTAAAGGGTTTTCTGCCGGGAGTTTCAAGCTTTCGTATCGCACCCTGGTGAAACTTGTGGATGCCGGCGCTTCTGACGGTGCAAAAGAAAAAGCCGCCTCCGCCGAGGATGGCTGGCAGGTCACCGAACATTCCATGCAGTGCCAGTTGACACAACCGGATACAGTGATGTGTCGTGATCAGAAAGGCATCACCAGAAATTATAGACGTTCAGCGGCGAAGGGAAGCGACTGAATTGTTTTTCGACGCCGGTTAAGGCTGCTTTTTGCTCCGTAACACCCTCTATAACCTGCTCGGACTGGGGCTGCCATTAGTCGTTGCCATTGTAACGATACCTGTCCTGATCACGTCCCTTGGGATCGATCGTTTCGGAATACTCACGTTGATCTGGGCTGTGGTGAGTTATTTCGGCCTGTTTGATCTGGGGATGGGGCGGGCTTTGACCCGGCATCTTGCCGAGACATGGGCGCAGGGCGACCAGGAACAGGCAGAGCGGCTGGTCTCCACCGGGCTCGCAGTTATGGCCGGCCTGGGTACTGCGGCCGGAATCCTGTTGGCGCTGGGTGCAGAATGGTCAATACGCCAGTTAAGCGGTGTATCAGATCCGCGTGAAACGGTGGACGCCGTGTACGCCATGTCTGCCGCGATACCGTTCATTATATTGACTTCGGGGCTGCGCGGGATACTGGAAGCCAGGCATGCCTTCGCCGTGGTCAACGCGATTCGCCTGCCGATGGGTGTCTATACGTTTGTAGCGCCTGTGGTTGTGTTGAAATACTGGGGGAATGATCTCGGCCTTATTGCGGTAAGTCTTACCCTTGGACGCATTATCGCCTGCTTCGCTCATGTCTGGTTCTGCCGCCGGCTGTTACCCGATGTTAAACACTGGTTTTGTATCGATCGTTCTCTGATCAAGGTCCTGTTTCACACCGGCAAGTGGATGACCGTCAGCAATCTGGTCAATCCTTTGATGGTTTATCTGGATCGCTTCGTGATTGGCCTGACAATATCGGTTGCCGCGGTTGCCTATTACGTCACCCCATACGAGATAGTGACCAAGCTGTGGCTTATACCAGGCGCGTTAACAGCGGTGCTGTTCCCCAGATTCGCGCAGGCCACGATATCAAGTCTCCTTCCAGCGCAGCAGCTGTTCCGGCGGGGGGTTGTCGTACTATTTCTTGTGATGTATCCGATTACGCTAGGTATCGCCCTGTTTTCCCAGGAACTCCTGACGCTGTGGCTGGACGCGGAATTCGCAGCCCACAGTTACCGATTACTGCAGGTATTTGCATTTGGCATACTTGTTAACAGTATGGCGCATATCCCGTTTACCTTTTTGCAGGGTGTGGGGCGCTCGGACAGAACCGGCAGGATTCACGCGATAGAGTTCCCCATCTACGCCATTCTGTTATGGGGGGCCGCACAGACAACGGGTTTGTACGGTGTCGTATCAGCCTGGTTACTGCGTATTATCGCCGATACCTTGTTGTTATTTTATTTTGCTTTGAAAGAGATGAAAGACGGTATAAAGGATGTCATTGATTGGAAATTGATTCTTGTGCTGGCGCTTGTGGCGATTTCCTTTGCCGGACTCTTTGTGCCGGTCAACGCTGTCCGTATGATGATCTGGATCGTTTCGGTTGTTGGGGGCTATTTTTTTTACTGGCGTATGCGATTTAGTGAGAACAGATGCGCTGCGTTGTTAAGGCGTTTTTGATATGCAGGCGATTGAATCCCGCGCGGATAAAAGCGATCTGCCGCTCGTGACTATTGTTACACCGGCTTACAACCAGGCAGATTACTTGTCGGAAACCATAGACAGCGTGCTTGCCCAGGACTATCCAAATATCGAGTATATCGTGATCGACGACGGTTCTACTGATTGTACCAGCGAGATTCTGAAACAATACGACGGGCGGATTCGCGGGGAAAGTCAGGCAAATATCGGGCAGG
>Ga0316201_10000880_pt1 | contig 18941 bp, 18 predicted proteins | sample CS6wburrow_MG_FD_204516 | JGI IMG/M metagenome (GOLD analysis project Ga0316201, IMG submission 204516) | Coastal sediment microbial communities from Delaware Bay, Delaware, United States - CS-6 worm burrow | ecosystem: Environmental > Aquatic > Marine > Coastal > Sediment | place: USA... | reverse complement strand
GAAGAAGCTGCCCCTGCAAAGGTTGAAGAAGCTGCTCCTGCAAAGGCTGAAGAAGTCGCGCCGGCCAAGGCCAAAAAGCCTGCTCCTGCTGAAACAGAGGAAGCCGCGCCTGCCAAGACCGCCAAAGCTGCACCTAAGAAAAAAGCTGCAGCCAAAAAGGTGGCCAAGAAAAAGGTGGCCAAGAAGAAGGTAGCCAAAAAAACAGCCGTCAAGAAAGAAACCGACGGTTGATTGGAATGTCCCCGTCCTCTGACGGGGAGTAAGGCCGGCAAGACGTCCGGGATATTTAAACTGAATTGAATAAGGAATAGTACGATGGCAGTAACTGCCTCAATGGTAAAAGAACTTCGCGAGCGCACCGGTGCTGGCATGATGGAATGCAAGAAAGCACTGGTTCAGACCGATGGCGATTTGGATGCGGCGATTGAGCACCTGCGCAAAGCCGGACTCGCTCAAGCTGACAAAAAGGCTTCGAGAATTGCCGCAGACGGCCGAATTGCTTTAGCTGTCAACGCAGACAACAGCGAAGCCGTAATGGTGGAAATCAACTGCGAGACTGATTTTGTCGCCAAGGATGCAAACTTCCAGGCGTTCACCGACTCGGTCGCCACGAAAGCCCTGACGGCCTCTTCCGACGATATGGAAGCACTGATGTCAGAGGAAGTCGATGGCGCGAGCCTCGAAGTTGCACGCCAGGGCCTGGTCACCAAGATTGGTGAAAACATACAGGTCAGGCGCATGGCCCGCATGTCCGGCAGTGACAACATTGGCGCATATGTCCACGGTGGTCATATTGGAGTGCTGGTCGGAGTCGATGGTGGCGATGAAGAACTTGCACGTGATATCGCCATGCACATCGCGGCATTGAACCCGGCTTATATTGATGTTGACGACGTTCCGGCTGATGTTCTCGAAAAAGAAAAGCAGTTCCTGATCGAACAGGCTGCCGATAGCGGAAAGCCTGCTGACATCATCGAGAAAATGGTACAGGGGCGCATGCGTAAACACCTGTCATCCATTACCTTGCTGGGTCAGGATTTTGTGAAAGACGGTGATGTGACCATTGCCAAACTGCTCAAACAGAACAACGCAAGCGTCAAGGCATTTACCCGCCTGGTAGTCGGCGAAGGTATCGAGAAGAAAGTCGATAACTTTGCAGATGAAGTCATGCAACAGGTGAAGGGTGGATAAACCCGCCTATCAGCGGATTCTTCTGAAGCTCAGCGGCGAAGCATTGCTGGGCGATGAAGACTATGGCATAGACCCGGTCATCATCGGCCGGATCGCCAATGAAGTTCTGGAAGTTCGCAATACCGGCGCGGAGGTTGCCATTGTTATCGGTGGCGGCAACATATTCAGGGGAGCGGGGCTTGCCGAATCCGGAATAGACCGTGTCACCGGTGATCACATGGGCATGCTGGCCACGCTCATGAACTCGCTGGCCCTGCAGGACGCACTGGAAAATGCCGGCGTCGATGCACGTGTGATGTCGGCCATTTCCGTGCATGCGGTCAGCGAAGACTATATCCGCCGACGTGCAACACGGCACCTTGAAAAAGGTCGCGTGGTTATTATCGCCGGGGGTACCGGAAATCCGTTTTTCACGACGGATACCGCTGCCGCCCTGCGCGCAATCGAGGTGAGTGCCGATATCGTCCTGAAAGCCACCAAGGTTGACGGTGTTTATTCTTCCGACCCAAACATTGACAAAGACGCAATATTGCATGAATCCCTCAGTTACGATGAAGTGATCGAGGGAAAGCTAAGCGTGATGGATACCAATGCCATCGTGTTATGCCGCGACCAGGGAATGCCCATCCGTGTTTTCAATGTTTTCGGAATCGGCAACCTGATACGAATCGTCAAGGGCGAGAAAGTCGGAACCATAATTTGTTAAGCTCTTCGCGGCTTTAGGTTAATCCGGCAACTTCATCTCATTTTGCTGTAAAATTGGTCGTTAATCTGTATAAGACGTTGCGGGCAACGGTCTTTAATTACTGCAAAACTACACCTGTAAATTCTAACTACAGTGCGGGTAGACGGGAGAAAAAAATGATCAATGATATTAAGAAAGATGCCAGGATTCGCATGGCTAAATCCCTGGACTCACTGCGAACCGAACTGGCCAAGATTCGCACCGGACGCGCTCACCCGAGCTTGCTTGAACATGTTCAGGTTGAGTATTACGGCAGTTCCGTACCCATAAGCCAGGCGGCCAGTGTCTCGATCGAAGACGCTCGTACGCTCGCGGTAACGCCATGGGACAAAAACATGGTTCAACCGCTCGAAAAAGCGATCATGAAGTCAGATCTCGGTCTGAACCCGGTGACCGCGGGTACCGTCATCCGTATCCCCCTGCCGCCTTTGACTGAAGAACGAAGACTTGCCCTGGGCAAGGTGGTTCACCAGGAGGGCGAAAATGCCAAGATTGCAATTCGAAATATCCGTCGCGACGCAAATCACCACATCAAGGACCTCCTGAAGAACAAGGAAATTTCCGAGGACGAAGATCACCGTGCCGAACAGGAAATCCAGCTACTCACCGATGACAGTGTCAAGCAGGTCGATGAGATAGTTGCTGTCAAAGAGCAGGAGTTGCTGGAGTTTTGATGCCCGTTACCAATGGTAGTTACACTTAGTGCTCCTCCAGCGGGAGCACTGATGACAGCGCCACCCAAAACGCCCGGTCATATCGCCATTGTCATGGATGGGAATGGGCGCTGGGCGAAAAAGCGTAATCGTCCACGCAGCATGGGGCACCAGGCCGGTCTCAAGGCGCTGCAAACCACGATCAAACACTGTGTGCGCCTGGGCGTTGAAACACTCACTGTTTTTGCATTCTCAAGTGAAAACTGGAATCGTCCCGATGGGGAAGTGACGCGCCTGATGGAAATCTTTCTGCGAGCTCTGGACAAGGAGGTCACCAGGCTACATGAAAACGGCATATGCCTGCGCTTTATCGGCGACCTCACCGCTTTCAAGCCAGCCATCCAGACGAGGATGACAGATGCACACATCCTGACCGCCGGCAACAAACGACTGGTTGCCAACATTGCAGTCAACTACGGCGGGCGCTGGGACATTACACAGGCCGCAAGGCAAGTTGCCAGGGCCGTGGCCAAAGATGGCCTGTCCGTCGATGAGGTCAATGAAGAGCAATTTTCGCAATTCCTGGCACTGGCCAGGTCACCGGACCCGGATTTATTCATTCGTACCGGGGGTGAAATGCGTATCAGCAACTTTCTTCTATGGCAATCCGCCTATGCCGAGTTTTATTTCACGCCCGTGCTTTGGCCTGACTTTGACGAGCACTCGCTGGACGAGGCCATCAAGGCCTATCGTTTACGGGAACGGCGCTTCGGCCGCACGAGTGACCAGGTCAGGGGCGCCGTCGATGCTTAAGCAACGGGTAATAACAGCCCTGTTGCTGCTTCCATTGGTATTGGCTGCGATATTTATCGCTCCGGCCCACTGGTTCCTGATTCTGCTCGCAATCATCCTTCTGGGCGGAAGCCTCGAATACATGCGCCTGGCGGGGCTTTCCAACCAGTCATGGAAGTACCTGCCGGTCATCGTGCAAGCAATTATTTTTGCTGCGCTTTTCTGGTACAGAAACAGCTGGGAAGCGGGGATAAGCATGTACCTGACCATCAGTTGCATTGCATGGCTTTTGCTGTTCGTACGTCTGCCGCTTTACCGTGCCGAAACACAGCCGGATAGCTCCTACCGGCTCATTTCTCTGACCACGGCGATCGTTTCCGTTACAACCGGCTGGTTTGCTCTGAGCTGGTTGCGAATCCATCCGGACGGATCATGGCTTATCCTGCTGTTGTTGCTGATCGTGTGGGCAGCCGACACCGGTGCATACTTTTCCGGAAAAGCATTCGGCAAAAGAAAACTGGCACCACGCATCAGCCCGGGAAAAACAATGGCAGGCCTGGCGGGTGGATTAATTGCCGCCCCGTTGATCGCCCTGCTGGCCGCAAACCTCATGCCAATAGAAGTAACCGATCCCGTCCTGCTCGTTCTGCTGAGCCTCGTAACCACGCTGGTTTCAGTCGGCGGTGATTTGATGATTTCGCTGCATAAACGTACCAGCGGATTCAAGGATTCCGGCAACCTGCTGCCTGGTCATGGCGGTATACTTGACCGCTTGGACAGCCTGCTCGCTGCCGCTCCATTTTTTGCGCTGGGCATGCTGATTTCAGGATATTGAGGAAGAAAGGTTTGGTCAGTCAAGGTATAGCAGTATTGGGTTCCACAGGCTCAATTGGCGAAAACACGCTGAATGTGCTGGCCCGGCATCCCGACCGTTATCATGTTGTCGCTCTGAGCGCTCATACGAATGTGCAGCGTCTCGCAGAGCAGTGCGCACAGCATGGGGCCCGTTATGCCGTTATCAGTGATGAAAGCAGGGCGGGTGAGCTGAAGACAGAACTCAAGCAACGTAACTGCAGGTCTGAAGTACTGGCTGGCAAAAGCGCCCTGAGCGCAGTTGTGAGCATGGATGAAACCCAGGTTGTCATGGCCGCCATAGTTGGCGCCGCCGGACTGGAACCGACTCTGCACGCTGTTGAGGCAGGCAAACGCCTGCTATTGGCCAACAAGGAGTCGATGGTCATCGCCGGCGAATTGTTCCGCAAAGCTGCCGCCGAAAATTCCACCACCATCATTCCCGTCGACTCCGAGCACAATGCTCTGTTCCAGGTATTGCCGGAACATTTTAATGACGGGCTCAAGAGCGCAGGGGTGGAGCGACTGATCCTGACGGCATCAGGCGGGCCTTTTCTGCACCATGACCGGGAGTCGTTGCGAGACATCACGCCGGCGCAGGCATGCGCCCACCCGAACTGGGACATGGGCCGAAAGATTTCCGTCGATTCCGCGACGTTGATGAACAAGGGCCTGGAGGTCATTGAAGCGCGTTGGCTGTTCAATGCACGGCCCGACCAGATTGAAGTCATTATTCACCCACAGAGTATTGTGCATTCCATGGTGGCTTACCTCGACGGTTCGGTGCTGGCGCAACTGGGCGTACCCGATATGCGCACACCCATCGCCTGCGCGCTTGCATGGCCTGAACGTATTGAAGCCGGCGTCAAACGCCTCAACCTTACAGACATGCAAAGGCTTGAATTTTACCCACCCGACCTCGATAGTTTCCCGGGTCTGGGGCTGGCATTCCAGGTGCTGGAATCTGGCGGAAATGCGCCTGTTATCTTCAACGCGGCAAATGAGATTGCCGTAGATGCGTTTCTGCAGGAGCGTATAGGCTTTCTTCAGATACCGTCTGTTGTTTCGGCCGCGCTTGATGTTTGTGAGGCCGGCAAAATTGACGGGCTTGAAGAGGTGCTGGAGTATGATCGTATGGCGCGTGCTGCAACCAGCAGGATCATTAACGAAAAAAGGGTGTTCGAAAACTAACGATGTCTGAATTTCTTGGTTCAATCTGGTGGCTACTGGTCGCACTCGGCCTGTTGATCACATTTCACGAGTTTGGTCACTACTGGGTGGCGAGACGCATGGGTGTCCGCGTGCTCAAGTTCTCGATCGGATTTGGCAGAAAGCTGTGGTCAAGAACGGGTCGTGACGGAACCGAGTATGTAATTGCGGCCATTCCACTGGGTGGTTACGTCAAGATGCTGGATGAACGCGAGGGTGAGGTCAGTGAGGGCGAACTCGGGCAGGCTTTCAACCGTAAATCGGTGTGGGCGCGCATCGCCATAGTTTTTGCCGGCCCCGCCTTTAACCTGATCTTTACCTTGTTGGCCTTCTGGCTGATGTTCCTGGTCGGCATACCTGAATCCAGACCCATCATCGGACAAACAAGCGGTATTGCAGCAACTGCCGGGATTGAAGCCGGCGACCGGATAATCTCGCTGGACGGCGAGAGCACCGATACCTGGTCCCACGCAATACTGGGGTTGATCACGCCCGCACTGGACAGGGATAAGATCACGGTTGAACTTGAGCAGACAGACGGCGAACGCCGCCAGGTGACGCTCGACCTCAGCGGGCTTGGCAGTGATTTCCAGGAAGAAAAAACTCTTGAGGGTATCGGTATAACCCCTTGGCGGGCAAAGCTCCCGGCGCTAGTGGGCGAAATCAGCCCCGATAGCCCGGCTTCCCGGGCGGGTTTCAAAGTCGGCGACCGTATCATCAGCATCGGGGATGAACAGGTGCCTGACTGGGCCTGGGTCGGCGCACTGGTTCAAAAACATGGCTCGAAGAATGAACCGCTCAAAGTCACCGTAGAACGCGCCGGCGGTCCGTTGGAACTCAATGTCACGCCTGTTGAGCGCAGTTCGGGTGCTTTTTCCAAGCGTCTTATCCTGGGTATTACCAATAAGCCTGCAGATGAAGAGTTGCAGGCCCAGATCAGCCGCGCTTATTTCATGCACAAGTACGGGCTGTTTAACGGTCTGAATGCGGCCGCATCGGAAATGTGGCGGCTGACAGGCTCGACCCTGGGTCTGCTTGGACGAATGCTGACCGGCAGCGCGTCGGTCAAAAATCTTTCCGGCCCCATCAGCATTGCGCAATTTGCCAATAGTTCGGCCAATGCGGGTGTCTCAAGTTTCCTGTTTTTCCTGGGTGCGATAAGTCTCAGCCTTGGAATTCTTAATTTACTGCCAATACCTGTCCTGGACGGAGGGCATTTGCTCTATTACCTGATAGAATTGGTCAAGGGAAGCCCGGTCTCTGAGGAAATCCAGGCAAAAGGCCAGTATATTGGCCTGTTGGCACTGTTTTGCTTGATGGGCATTGCATTTTTTAACGATATTTTACGACTGGTCGGATAGACTACCCGCCTCAAAATAAGAAACTCTACGGATTTGAAGAAATGAGAAGAATCTTAATCATCCTGCTATGTGGTCTCTTTGCAATGAAGTCCGCAATGGCGCTTGATCCGTTTATCGTTTCCGATATCAGGGTGGAAGGCCTGCAACGCATCTCTGAAGGCACGGTATTCAACTACCTGCCGATTGACGCTAACGAGCTATTGACCGCCGCCAAGGGCCGCCAGGCGATACGCTCCCTGTTCAGGACGGGTTTTTTCAGTTCCATCGACCTTGAGCGCGAGGGCGACATACTGGTCATCAGGGTACAGGAAAGGCCCGCAATCGCAGCGGTGGTATTGTCCGGTAACAAGGCCATCAAGGATGAAGACATGCGGCCTGTCCTGGCAGATATCGGTCTTGCGCAGGGTGAGGTCTACCAGCCGCAATCACTGGACCGGATCAAGCAGGAACTCGTCAGACAGTATTTCAGCCAGGGCCGTTACGCGGTAACGGTGGACAGCCGGGTCGTTGAACTGGATCGAAACCGCGTTCGCATATCCATCACCATCAACGAGGGTGATACGGCAGAAATAAAACACATCAATATCGTGGGCAACACCCTGTTCACCGACAAGGAAATCAAAAGCGAATTCGAATCCAAGATACCTCCCAAGTGGAAATTCTGGTCAAAAGACGATCAGTATTCACGTGAGAAACTTTCTGGCGACCTCGAGAAAATCCGCTCTTATTACCAGGATCGCGGTTACATCGATGCCAATGTCGAGTCCACACAGGTTTCAATCAGCCCCGACAAAGCGGACATCTTCATAACCGCCAATATCATCGAGGGTGAGCAGTACACGGTAGAAAAAATCCAGGTGACCGGAGACCTGGTGATCGAGGAGTCAACCCTGCGGCGCCTGATAATGACCCAGGACAACGACATATTTTCACGCAAGAAAATGGAACAAAGCGTCGAAAATATTACTTCCATCCTGTCGAATATCGGCTATGCGTTCGCCAATGTAAATCCTATCCCCCAGATCGACCGTGAAAACCGCCTGGTCACCATCAATTATTTTGTCGACCCGGGCAAGCGGGTCTATGTACGGCAGATCACTTTTGTCGGCAACAGCGGTACCAAGGACGAGGTTCTGCGCCGGGAAATGCGTCAGTTTGAAGGTGGATGGTTTTCCCAGTCGGCCATCGACCGTTCCAAGATCCGTTTGCAGCGCCTGACCTATTTCGAATCGGTGAACATCGAAACACCTGCCGTACCCGGCACGGATGACCAGATCGATGTGGTTGTAACCGTCGAAGAACGCGCTGCCGGAAGCTTCTCTGTGGGTCTTGGCTACTCACAGGTGCAGGGACTGATTGCGTCGTTAAGTGTTCAGCAGGACAATTTCCTGGGCAGCGGCAAGCGGGTCGGTTTGTCACTCTCCCACAGCAGTATTATCAGCAGCTTCAACGTCAGCTATGACAATCCCTATGCGACCGAGGACGGTGTCAGCCGCGGCTTTTATATCCGCTACCAGGAATTTGACCAGCGTGGTGCGAATATTTCGACCTTTACCAGTACCGAAGCGGCGGGTGGTGTCAGCTTCGGGATACCGTTGACCGAAGTCGATTACCTGCGCGCCGGCACGGGCCTCAGGCAAACCGACCTGAATATCGGCTCGTTTGTGTTTGAGCGGGAGATTGTAGACCCTGATGACCCGGACAACATCCTCTGCAATGACCTGAACAACAACGGCATCTGCCCAGAGCAGTACCTGGTTCCGCGTCCGGGTGACCCGCTTTCAGCATCGCTTGATTCCGATGGCGATGGCCAACTGAGCCCCAAGGAGCGTGAGTTCTTCACATGGGATTTCACCACCTCCTGGTCCAGGGATACTCGCAATCATTTTCTGAACCCCACAAGGGGATCATCTCAGCGCCTTAGCCTGGAAACATCACTGCCCGGAAGTTCCCGTCAGTTCTACAAACTTTACTACCGTGCAGCAAAGTATTGGCCGATATGGGCTGACCTGGTGTTCTCCGTCCATGGCGACATCGGTTACGGAGATGCCTATGACAACTATGACAACGAATCCCAGGCCACTCCCATTCAAACCATCGATTACGATGCTCCCGAGAACATCGATGATGACGGCAACCGGATAATCGAACCCCAGTGCCTGGAAGAGGAAGTCATAGCGCTGGATACGGGCCTGCCATTTTACGAGCACTTTTACGGTGGCGGCGTCCGGGATATCAGGGGTTTTGAAGACAACACCCTGGGTCCCAAAGACGGTAGTCAGTCATGCCGAGCGGTCGGCGGAGACGTCAAAGTCGCCGGCGGTTTTGAAATTGCCATACCCACACCGTTTACCAAGGGCGGCGGTTCGCGGATCGCATTGTTCTTTGACGTTGGTAACGTTTATGAAAACTGGAGCACCTTTGATGCCGGTCTGTTCAGGATGTCAGCTGGTATTTCGGTGTCCTGGCAGGCGCCTATCGGACCCATCATCATGAACTATGCTTTCCCCATCAAGGAGTTCCGGGGTGACCGCACCGAAAGCCTGCAATTCTCGTTTGGAACGACCTTTTAGTGCTTAAAACTTAATACAGAGACACAAAAAGGGTACAATCGACAGTTATGAAACGCTTTATGCCCTTAATACTGACGGTTTTTGTGCTGGTTGCCGGTCCTGTGACCGCGCAGCAGTTGCGCATTGGCTACGTGGACATGAAGCAAGTTCTGGATAATGCCCCCCAGGTCCTGGCGGGCAGGGAAAAGCTGGATCTTGAATTCCGGCCCCGCAATGAAACCATCGAATTTCAGGAGCGCCAGGTACAGGACATGGAAGATCGTCTGCAATTGGGTGACCTGTCCGAAGATGCGAGGATTCGCCTCGACCGGGAATTGCGTGAAATGCGGCGGAACGTCAACAGGCAAAAAGAGGATCTGCGCGATGAGTTGTCTTTCCGGCGAACGGAAGAAGTCCAAAAGCTCGAAGACCAGATCAACCAGGCGGTACAGGCCATAGCACGTGATAACGGTTACGACCTGATACTCTCCAGCCCGGTGGTTTACGCAGACCCGTCACTGGATATAACCCAGCTTATTCTCGACCAGCTCCGGCTGGAGCACGAAGCGGATAAACAGGAACGTTCACAACGCTAACGCGTGCTTTCCGCGTCATGAAGACATAAGCGGTTTCTCATATGCAAAAACCTATCAGCAGCCTCAGGCTTTCCGAGTTGGCCGAACGCTTCAACCTGCGATTGAAAGGTGATGGCGAGGCCATGGTGAACGGGGTTGGCACCCTGTCTGATGCCAACGGCACGCAGCTCAGCTTCCTTTCCAATCCGGCTTATCGTGAACAGCTTAAAACGACCCGCGCAGCGGCCGTGATCGTGTCCGAAAGTGATGCACAGGGCTGCCCGGTCAATGCCCTGATTGCGGATGATCCCTATGTCAGTTACGCAAAATTGGCATCGCACTTCGACACGCGACGGCCGTTGAACCCCGGGATACATGCGTCTGCCAGCGTCGACCCCGGCGCAAACCTCGGAACAGATGTCCATGTCGGCGCAAACGCGGTGATCGGGCCCGGGTGCGAAATTGCTGATGCGGTTTCAATCGGACCAGGTTGTGTTTTAATTGCCGACTGCAAAGTGGGCAGCGGCAGCCGTCTCATTGCAAACGTAACAATCTGCGAGGGAGTTTCGATAGGAACACGGTGCATTGTTCATCCCGGTGCAGTCATTGGTGGGGACGGTTTTGGCCTGGCTTTTGACAAGGATCGTTGGGTCAAGATTCCACAGCTTGGCAGCGTCCGGATCGGCGACGATTGTGAAATCGGATCCAATACCACTATTGACCGCGGTGCGATCGGCGATACTATTATCGGGAACGATGTAAGGCTCGATAACCAGATACAAATTGCCCACAATGTGCAGATCGGGGCGCATACCGCGATGGCGGCCTGCGTTGGAATTTCCGGTAGTACGCACATCGGAGAATACTGCATGTTCGCGGGTTCGGCGGCGACTGTTGGTCATCTCCGTATTGCTGACCGGACCACGGTTAACGGAAACAGCGTGATAACGAAATCGATTACGAAACCCGGAACGGTCTGGAGCAGCACGATACCGGCTCAACCAACACGTGAATGGAATCGTACACTTGCCCATCTACGCAGACTGGAGAAACTGGTCGAGCGGGTGCTTAACCTGGAAAAGAAAAGCGGGAAATAAATTCTATATGACTAACCTGATCAAGACGCCGATTGAAAGCGCCGAAATAATGAAAATACTTCCGCACAGGTATCCATTACTGTTGATCGACCGGGTGCTTTCCTACACGCTCGAGCCGGAGAAAACCCTCGTTGCTGTCAAGAACGTAAGCATCAATGAACCTTTTTTTCAGGGTCACTTCCCTGCAACACCCGTCATGCCGGGTGTTTTAATACTTGAGAGCATGGCACAGGCCTGCGGTGTCCTGGCCCACGTCGCGCAGGCAACTTCGGGAGAGGCCGGCGGTATCTACTACCTGGTAAAAATAGACGATGCCAAATTCACCCGGAAAGTTGTACCCGGTGATCAACTGCTCATAGAAGTCAAACAGACACGGATATTGCGTGGCATGGGAAAATACGAAGCCCAGGTCACCATTGACGGCCAGCGAACGGCCAGCTGTCAACTTATGTGTTCTGAAGGTTAAACCTCTATCAAGGTAGAAAAGACAATGATTCATCCAACAGCCCTGATTGACCCCAAAGCCGAACTCGCCGATGACGTCGAAGTAGGCGCTTTCACAATAATCGACGCCAAGGTTCGAATCGATGCGGGTACAAAGGTCGGACCCCATGCAGTTCTGACCGGACGCACGACCATTGGCAAGAACAACCACATATTCCAGTTCACATCGATCGGGGAACAGCCACAGGATAAAAAATACGCGGGCGAAGACACTGAGCTCATTATCGGCGACAACAATACCGTCCGTGAAATGTGTACTTTTAGCCGCGGCTCGGCCCAGGGTGGCGGTGTCACCCGAATCGGCAATAACAACTGGATAATGGCCTGTGTCCATATCGCCCATGACTGTATTCTCGGTGACAACATCATCATGGCCAATAACACATCACTTGCAGGACACGTTACGATCGGTGACAACGCGATATTGTCAGGATACTCTCTGATCCATCAGTTTTGTTCCATCGGTGAATACAGCTTCACTTCTTTTGCCAGTGCGGTCAATCAAAGCATCCCGCCCTATGTCACGGTTGCCGGCGAGAAAGCCAGGGCCAAGGGCATCAACTCAGAGGGCCTCAAGCGCAATGGTTTCACCAGCGAACAGATCAACAATGTAAGACGCGCTTACAAAACGCTTTACCGCGAAAGCCTCTCCCTGGAAGAAGCAACCAGGCGACTGGCTGCCATGGCGGAAAACTCACCCGAGATAAAGGTCCTTGTAGATTTTCTCCAACTGGCTGAGCGCGGCATCATTCGCTAATGGTCATTGTTTTGGTAGCCGGAGAGGCCTCTGGCGATCAACTCGGTGCGGCCTTGATGCGTGCCATTCGCCTGAAAGAACCAGGCGTACGTTTCGCCGGTATTGGCGGGCCCTTGATGAAGGCCGAAGGCTGCGATTGCTGGTGGGATACGGGACAGCTGTCCCTCATGGGCTTGTCGGAGGTGATCTCTCACCTGCCCCGCCTGCTCAAATTGCGGCGTCAGTTAATTCGGCGCGTGGTCGACATCGAGCCGGAAGTCTTTGTCGGAATTGACGCACCGGACTTTAACCTCGGCGTAGAAAAAAGACTGAAAGCAAGGGGTATCCCGGTGATCCACTACGTCAGCCCCACTATTTGGGCCTGGCGTTCCGGCAGGGTGAAAACCATCACAAAATCAACAGATCGCGTGATGTGTCTTTTTCCGTTTGAGCCGGATTGCTACCGGCAATATCCTGTTGAGGCCGACTACACCGGCCATCCCCTGGCCGACCAGATACCCTTGGATGCCGCGAACGGACCCGCGCGACTGGCGCTGGGTATTGACACCGGCAATATTTGCGTTGCATTGCTTCCGGGCAGCCGGATGAGCGAGGTTGAGAAACTGTCGACAGCGATGCTTGATGCGGCAGATATCCTGAGCCGTCGTTTTACCACGATATGTTTCTTGATGCCGGCAGCAACAGAAAAAATCGGGCAATATTTCCAAACGGTACTCGACGGATACCCCGGTGTATCCTGCAAAGTGATAGCAGGTCAAAGCAGAGACGCAATGGCGGCAGCGGACGTGGTGGTCTGTGCATCCGGCACCGCGGCGCTGGAGACGATGCTCGTCAACCGCCCGATGGTCGTGTGTTACCGCGTCTCAGCCATGACATACAGGCTGATGAAGTGGTTCAAAATGCTGAAGATCCGCTTTTTCTCACTACCCAATATTCTTGCGTCCGGGCGACTCGTGCCGGAATTGTTGCAACACGAAGTGACCGGCCATCGTATTGCCGATGAAGTTATCCGCTGGATGGACCAGCCTTCCCTAGCCAGTGATGTGAAACACCGTTTCAGGCAACTGCACGAGGAATTGAGGATCGATGCGGCAACGACCGCCGGTTCTGTTGTGCTCAAACATATCGCTTCATCCGGCGTTTAAGAAATGCACCCGACTGACTTTCTCGAAGCCGGTGTCGACGAAGCAGGACGGGGGCCGTTGGCGGGGCCGGTGGTGGTGGCAGCGGTCATTCTTCCCGGCAACTATGAACTCGAAATGCTGGATGACTCGAAACGCCTCAGTGCGTTAAACCGTGAAAGGCTGGCGCCCGAAATAGAACAGCAGGCCCTTGCGTTTTCGGTGGAATTTGTCGAGGTCGATGAAATCGATCGTGTCAATATTCTGCAAGCCACCATGAACGGCATGCAAAGGGCTGTCGAGAACCTTGTCCCCGCCCCTCAACTTGCCCACGTTGACGGAAACCGCGCACCCCGCCTGGCCTGCGTGGTCAACACGGTCATCGGTGGCGATGGGCTGATAGCATCCATCTCGGCCGCTTCGGTGCTGGCTAAGGTCTATCGCGACCGCCTGATGGTATCCATGCATGACCTTTATCCCGATTACGGCTTTGACCGGCACAAGGGCTACCCGACAGCCTTCCACCTAGAGCGTCTCAAGGCCCTCGGCCCTTGCCCCATACATAGAAAATCATTCGCGCCGGTGCGCAAGGTTATTGAGAACTCTTTTGGGTTCTGATCCTGCAGATATAGGGGCGCCGGGGAGGCTCCCCGACTGATCACCTACCAAATTCGAGGAGTGCTTCAGATGCGTTGCGCGAAGCCCTTACCACTGTGGAATATAGAAAAAAACAAATGGTTCAGCGGCGAGCCCGCCGAACGCTGCACAATCACCATGAGTCGATAAATGTCTTTATTTCTTCCCCTGTAACCGGTCCCACGTATGTCTTGACCGGGTAGCCTTCCCGGTCCAGGATGATTGTTGTCGGCAGTGCTTTAGGGGCGCCGAAAGGCTCTGGCGGCGCATATACGTCGACCAGCAATATCGGGTAACTGGGATTGAATTCCTTGAGGAACCCGTCAAAGGTTTCCATATCCGTATCTTCATAGGCCAGCCCCAGCACCACCAGGTCATCTCGGGCTTCGTTCAGTTCAGACAGGTCCGGTATTTCTTTTCGACACGGTGCACACCAGGTTGCCCAATAATTCAGCACGACCCATTTTTGGCGGAAATCACTTACGCTGACCATCTCGCCATGCAATTGCTGCAGGCTGAATTCAATTGGCTCATCGCTTTCATAATCAGCCTGCACGGCGAAAGTAGTGAGTATTAAAACCGTGAGCATGAGTCTCTTTATTATTATCATTGTTCTTCCCGTTTTGAGGCTTCAGTTTGAGTGTACATCTGCTTGAGAGATTGTTGCATATTTAATTCACCCATTGATATAGACCGGAAAAAGGGTTCATCCCATTCGCTTTTACTGGGCAATTCCAACGTTTCGCCAAGCGGCAGGTAGTATTCACCGGCATGATACAGGTTTAACAGGGTGATTTTGTCCAGGTCCCTGCACAACAACCAGTTACCATCCTCGGTGCGGGTGACCATGCCTGCATTGAATAACAGACCAAGCTGTTCCGCCAATACCGACTCCGTGACACCGCTCAGCAAGCCCAGCAGTTCCTCGACTTCAAGGGCCTTTCCTTTTGCCTGCGCTCTCCACAGGTGGCCAACCAGCCGGTAAGCCAGCAGAAAACTCCACTTTTTCGGCCAACCCCAGTCAACCCGGCGATCATTGAAAGTAGTCAGGGATGCAGACAATGAGGCGCCCAGCAGGATGACAATCCAAACGAGGTAAAGCCAGAAAAGAAAAATAGGAATAGTAGCCAGGGCGCCATAAATGACATTGAAACTGGCATTGGCAACGAAAGTGACAAAGGCTGTCTTGGCCAGGCCAAACAGCAGCGCGGACAATAATGCACCGACCACGGCGTGGCTCACACGGACACGGCGGTTTGGCACCAGTAAAAACATTAACGTGAATGCCAGCCATGACAGGGAAAATACACCCAGCGCGCGCCAGTTTGAACCGGTGGCCGCGCCCAGAGCCACTTGCTCGAAAACCGGTTGAGCACTCAGCGCGATCGCAGCGCCGAGGGCCAGTGGCCCCAGCGTAAGCACTGCCCAGTACATGACCACCCTGTTGGCAATGCTGCGGGCTGCCGGCACACGCCAGATCAGGTTGAACGTCCGTTCTATCCTGATCATGAGCAGCAATGCAGTAATGATAAGGACTGTTGTGCCGGTCAGCGTAAGCCTTCCCACACTTTCAAGAAAACCGGCCAGGTAGATCTGGATCTGGTCACCTGAAGCCGGTACGAAATTGCTAAATACAAACGATTGCAGTTGTTCGCTCCACTGCTGGAATACCGGGAAAATGGATGCTACGCCGAAAACGACCGCCAGGAGCGGCACCATGGAAAGCAGGCTGGTGTAGCTCAGCGAGGCCGCCTCGTCAAACAACCTGTCCTCGCCGAAATGACGCCAGACGTGCGACGCCAGTCGCCTGACGCGTGGAATGCTGCTGAATGACTCCAGTACGTTCAATTTGTCCTCCGGGTCAAGCCAATGAAAGGGCGTTTTCGTCTATCGTCGCTGTATAATAATCACTCGATTCATATATTGACAGAAGGACACCCGGTTGAACGTTCAAATACTGCATAATCCCCGCTGTTCTAAATCTCGCGCCACCTTGCAATTGCTTAAGGATAACGGCGTCGAGCCTGAAATAATCCCGTACCTGGAGACACCACCGGATGCTGACCGATTGGTTTCTATCCTCAGGAAACTTGATATGCAACCCAGGCAACTGATGCGAAAGAGCCAGGCAGAATACAAGGAAATGGGCCTGGACGACATGCAACTGGGCGACCGGGAACTGATCGCCGCCATGGTACGGGCACCGATTCTGATTGAACGGCCTATTGTGCTGGCAAATGGGAAAGCCCGTATCGGCCGGCCGCCCGAATCTGTACTGGAGATCATCTGAAACTCTGGACAAATCTGATGCTGGCCGCCTATTTGGCGACGCTGGCCTGGCAGGTGATCTGGCACGGTTTTTTGCCACCGCCATTGGGTTCACGTAACGCGTGGCTGGCCCTGGTCGGGTGTTTGCCGCTTCTGATACCGTTGAACGGTCTCGTGCGCGGGAAATATCGAAGTATGATCTGGGCCGGTGTGCTGCTGATGCTCTACCTATCCATCGGCATCATGGAAGCCTGGAGCAATCCGCCACAAAGATTTCCTGCACTGGTGCAGGTGTTTCTGGCCGCTTTCTACCTGTTTGCATTCAGTAAACGAAACCGGAGCCGGGACTGATTCAAAAATTCATTCCTGGTCCTGCGTTTCCTCCACCACTTCGATCTCCCTCAACGACTCGGTACGCAAGATAAAAAACTGCCGGTAGATAAAATTAATGCGTGACAGCGCGTAAACCAGGCTGGATGGCAGTGAACCCTGCCTGCGGACCGACTCCGGTTGTGATGCCCAGACTTCCCGAAACCGGAACAACCGCTCGCGGGCAATCCGGTTGACGGAGGTCAGCGGCACGTTGTCTTCCCTGAAGCGCCGCAAGGTTCGTAGCTCCAGCAAACCGTCATCACCAGCGATTGCCGTACGGATTGCATCGCTGTTATAGAGCGATTCCGGGTAAAACAGCATCATCTGCATACGCAGCATCGCCTTGGCGACCGAGACTTCCGACATCTCGTCGTATAATGACACATCTTCACCCTCGGAATTCCGTGTGCCGGATAACATGATTCGTTGGTAAATATCGGCCTGCCCTGCCTGGTACAGTGCTTGCAAATGTTGGCTGAGCCGGGTCGAAATTTCCGGAGCGGGTGGTAAATCCAGCGGCGTGACGCCTATGCCAGTAACAAACCAGTCACGCCATTCAGCGCCCCGGTCCCAGTTATTTTGCAATAGTCGCGATGGCAGTTTTCTCGACGCGGCGAGATAAGTCAGCCTGTTCGGTACGATACCCCGGTCTTCGCGCAACGGTGTAACCATCTTGCTACCGACCCACTCAACCGGGCAACTGTCATTCAGCACTTCTTCAGATGCCTGGGCAAAGAGGTAGTGGTGCTCTTCGGGACCGGTAAAACGGAACCCGAAAACATCAGTAACTTCGTCGTTCTCCACGTAGCGGCCAACCAGGTCAAAACCCAGGTATCCAAAATAATTGGCGACGTTCTCGTCGTCCGCACGCACCAGTTCCGAACGGCGCTGCACCCACTCCATATTGCGGTAACAGATTTCGATATCCCCCATTCCAGTCTGGTCCGCCACCAGGTACTCGTCGGGATACAACCCGATCAGTGCCCGCGTTGCGCTCAGGCTTCCCGACATTTCACATACGTCCCGCTGGTCACAGGGAGCAATGACAAGGTCGTCCGGACGGTAACTGGTTTCTTGTGTCGCATCTTTGTCGAGTGCAACATCGGCACCGGGCTTGAGTCGCCTGGCGCGGAAATCCGCTTCGGCTTCCCTGATTCCGGAAGCCAGTTCCCGCAATGCGATTTCATAATCTATGAGGTTGCGGCTTATCAGGTCGTTGATCCCCGTTCCGGAATTGGCGAGACATTCGGCCTGTTCTTTCATGGCCTGGACATATTCCTCACCAATACTACGCATTCTCGAAATACGGTTTTCGTTTTCCGTCGTTGCAATCAACTCCGGTGAATGTTCGGCCAGCCAACTCATGATGTTTGCCAGCACGGACCATTCCAAAGGGTTAGGCATAACATTGGCTGGCGGCAGGCAATCGGTGGAGAAGCGCTCGTCAATGTAGCCTATGCCATAGTTAATCCTTTGCCACGGTGCGACACTCAGTTCGCGACGTAATGTTTCGGGTGTGTACGGGCCATTCATGTCACCTGACAGTTCCGCCAGGCGTGTTTCCCTGTCTGCCAACCTCAACAGGGTGTCCATGCATGAGTCAAACTCAAGACGCGTGATGGCTGAAACGCCAATATCATCGCGCCTGGCGGCCTGGCTGATGCAGGCGTCGATCTCACCTGCAATTCTCGTGCGTACCGGGGTATCGAAGTAGTAAGCCATATCCGGTATCAATAGCGCCAGTTGGGCGACCGCATCTGCAAGCTTGGCGCGTGACTCCCTGATATCAGCTATATTTTCATCTGTGACCCCTATTGAGCCGTTGGCGGCGGCAACCTCTTCAACGGATTCAGTACCCGTGCCATCCCCGGCCGGTTCTTTTTCGACCGCGTCCTGGTTGACAACGACTTCTGGCTGGAAACCGGAAATCGTTACCAACACGTCGTAAATCGCCACCATTGCGGAATTTAAACGCGGATCAACCGCAGCAAAATTCGCCGAGTAATGCGCTGATATTGAGGGCAGCTCGGCCACCAGCCAGTCGGCCAGTGAAATCGCTTCCTGCTCTTCAACGGGAAGCTCGAGAAGCCGGGACGTGACGGAAAGCACACCTTGCACAAATTCGAAATAACGCCCCTCGTGCAGACCATCAACAAGGCTGGCGAGGTATAACACGTCGCCGGTCTGCTTCCTGGCACTCATATTTTCGGGTCCGGCCAATTCGGGGAGTGCATTCACTATTGAGTAACGCAGTTG
>Ga0316201_10000879_pt1 | contig 18948 bp, 18 predicted proteins | sample CS6wburrow_MG_FD_204516 | JGI IMG/M metagenome (GOLD analysis project Ga0316201, IMG submission 204516) | Coastal sediment microbial communities from Delaware Bay, Delaware, United States - CS-6 worm burrow | ecosystem: Environmental > Aquatic > Marine > Coastal > Sediment | place: USA... | reverse complement strand
GTGCTGCGGGTTGCTCCATGTGCCTTGCGATGAATCCCGACAAATTGATCGGTGATCAGCTTTGCGCGAGTTCTTCGAATCGTAACTTCAAGGGCCGTCAAGGCAGTCCGACCGGACGGACGATGTTGATGAGCCCTCTGATGGTTGCGGCCGCTGCGGTGACTGGTGAAGTATCTGATGCTCGCGAGGTCTTTGGCGTCGTATCCTGAATCCGTATTTCTAATTCCTAATTCTCAATTCCACATTTTTTAGTTATGGCATCCACTCCAATCAAACAAGTCGCAGGTAAAGGCATTTTCGTTCCTGGCGATGATATCGATACTGACCGTATCATTCCTGCTCGTTTTATGAAGTGCATCACTTTTGATGGGCTCGGCGAGTATCTCTTCCACGACGTTCGTAAGACGGAAAGCGGTGAGAAGAAAACCCACAACCTGAACGATCCACGTTTTGCAGAGGCATCGATCATTTTGAGCGGTAACAACTTCGGTTGCGGCAGTTCGCGTGAGCACGCGCCGCAGTCCATCCTGCGTGCTGGTTACAATGCAGTCATCGCCGGTAGTTTTGCGGAAATCTTTTTCGGTAATTCGACAAATCTTGGCGTCGTCTGCGTGACTGCGAGCGATCCTGATCGTGCAGTGCTGGCAGCTGCGATTGAGGGTAATCCTAATCTTGAAATCACAATCGATGTTGAAGACCACAAGGTCTGGTTCGATGACGAGTTCATCCCCTGCGACATAAAGCCTGGTGCGCGCGATAGCTTGCTCAGTGGTAGCTACGATCCGCTCGATGAACTCCTTGAAGGTGCGGGGTCAGTGGCCGAAGTCGCCGGTAATCTTGCCTATATGCAAGCGTGACATTGGCCTAGAATTAGCTAGCGTCCAATTGCTTTCGGGCAAACTACAAACTGAAAAAGATTAACCTACTAACTATATATGGATAATAAAATCGTTCTCATCATCCTTGCGATCCTACTACCTCCACTGGCTGTTTTCTTTAAATCCGGAGCTGGCAAGTCCTTGATCATTAATATCATTCTTTGCTTCGTATTCTTCGTTCCGGCAGTGATTCATGCGCTGATCGTTGTACTCTAGAGGTGGAACATTGATTCTATTTTAATGACAAAGGCGCAGCTACGGTTGCGCCTTTTTTATCGGACGAAACTTTGATTTATGGACTTACTTGATAACGCTGGAATTTTTCTCTACCCGCTTGCGCTGTGTTCATTCATCGCCGTCTTCATTACGATTGAGCGGTTGATCGCCTTGCGTAATTCACGAGTCATTCCAGCTGATATGGTCGATGCCTTCGTGGAGGGCGACCTGCAGCGAGTCGAAGCGGATATGAGTTCGGTTACCGGACGCATCGTCAGCTTCTACCGGGAACGTACACCCGACCCAGAGTCGCTTAATGCCTTCGCTCGGCTTGAAGTAAGCCGGATGGAGCGAGGAGTTTTTCTGTTGGAAGTCGTGATTGGTGCGGCGCCACTGCTCGGGTTGCTTGGCACGGTTACAGGTCTGACCCAAGTTTTTGGGGGCTTTTCGGCGGAAACCGGCATGCCCGATCCCGCCGCATTTATCAAGGGCATCGCGTTGGCGCTCAATACCACCATTCTCGGACTCGCGATTGCGATACCCGCATTGGCCGCACATGCTTATTTGCTCCGCCGGGTGGAGTCGCTAGCTGCGCGGATCAGCGTCGGAGTCGAATGTCTGACGGAGCTAGCGAAGCAAGGTACGTCGCCTGGTTCGCGGACGCAGATTAAGTAGTTTTCGACTGCCTGACTTTTCTCAAAAAAAGCATGTCCCTAATCAACCGCAGACGACGCCAGCCTACGATAAACATCGTTCCGTTGGTCGATGTACTCACGGTGCTTCTGTTTTTCTTTCTTGTGACGATGCAATTTAAGCAAGTGAGCGCGCTGAATATTACAGTGCCGAAGATCGAGACTGCGGGTAAGAACGAGATCAAAGAGCAAATTATCATCGCACTGAGTCCGGAGGGTGCGGTGTACCTGAACGATCGGTTGATAGAGTTGTCGGAGCTTAAAGCCGCCATGCAGCTCGCTGGCGAGACCACACCCGAAATGCCGGTTTTGCTAATTGCTGACGAAGAGGTGCCACTTAAGCACGTTACTGAAGTCATGGATGTCTGTCGGGCTAATCGGCTGAACAAGATCCGACTGCAATCACGTTAAGGGTTCGCCTAAGACCTCTCGTTTGAGTCTGTCGAGAGACTTTTGTCCTTTGACTCAATGAGGGTGGGAGATTCGCGATACACTTTACAGGTGGGGAGGATCCGGATGTAGGGCCGTGGATTCGTATTAATTTTCGAAGCGTTATTGTGTCGTGAATGGATAAATATTTTCTGGCTGTGTCAGTTTTAGGAAGATAGAGTATTTAAGTCCTTTAAGCTTAGCGCTTAAGTGCCCCATTAAAAAATCTACTCACTGCAACCTCTTTATAAGGATGTCTTGATCGTGTATAAGCCTAAGTTTAGAAAATCTTATCGTGAGCAAAAAAGATATTAGCAAAACTGTTTCGATGTTGGATGCAAATGAGGCGGTCGCTTCGGTCGCGTATCGTGTTTCCGAGGTCATCGCGATTTACCCCATTACCCCTTCGACCAGTATGGCTGAAGTTTGCGACGAATGGTCAGCGGCAGGCCGCAAGAATCTCTGGTCAGACGTGCCGGAAGTGGTGCAACTCCAGTCTGAAGCGGGGGTCGCCGGAGCGCTTCATGGGGCGTTACAAGCGGGTTCATTGGCAACTACTTTTACCGCATCGCAGGGATTATTACTAATGATCCCCAACATGTATAAAATCGCGGGAGAATTGACGCCTTTTTGTATGCACGTAAGCGCTCGTGCGCTGGCGACGCACGCCCTCTCGATCTTTGGGGATCATTCCGATGTAATGGCGTGCCGCCAGACGGGTTTTGCCATGCTCGCCTCCAATTCGGTACAGGAAGCTCAGGACATGGCCTGCATTGCTCACGCTGCGACGCTTAAATGCCGGATTCCGTTCCTTCACTTTTTCGATGGCTTCCGCACCTCGCACGAGATCAATAAGATCGAGTCTTTGCCTGATTCCGTGATTGAGGCGATGATCGACACGGAATCGATCACCCGAATCCGCGCCAACAGCCTTTCGCCCGATCATCCTACGATTCGTGGCACTGCGCAAAATCCTGATGTGTTCTTTCAGGCGCGGGAGGCGATCAATCCGTTTTACGATGTATGCGCCGATACTGTGGAAGCGGAGATGGCGAAATTTGCTGAACTCACCGGCCGTCAATATTCGCTCTATGAATACGAAGGCGCGGCAGATGCCGAAGAGGTTGTCGTTATTATGTGCTCCGGCGCGGAGACGGTTTCTCAGACCGTGGACTATTTGAATGCCAATGGGCGCAAAGTCGGCGTACTCAAGGTGCGCCTCTATCGTCCGCTGGATGTGAAGCGTTTTATCGCCGCATTACCTAAGACCGTGCGCCGGATCGCGGTGTTGGATCGTTGTAAAGAGCCGGGGGCGATTGCTGAACCACTCTGTCTCGATGTAATCGGTGCGATCGAAGAGGCTCGCCAGACTGGATTGCTGTCGGATTCCTTTTGCCCGATTACGATCGGCGGACGTTATGGGCTCGGCTCGAAAGACTTCACCCCTGCCATGGTTAAAGCCGTTTACGACGAGTTGCTGGTAGAGAAACCGAAGCGGCGTTTTACCGTAGGTATCATGGATGATGTTACGGGGCTTTCATTGAAGGTCGACGACGCTTTCGATATCGAGTCGCCCGATGTGATACGTGGCATCTTTTTCGGTCTTGGTTCGGATGGCACGGTTGGTGCGAATAAGAACACGGTGAAGATTATCGGTGAAGGCACCGATCACTACGCGCAGGGTTACTTTGTCTATGATTCGAAAAAATCGGGTGCGGTTACGATATCTCATTTGCGTTTCGGTCCTGACGTGATCCATGCGCCCTATCTAATTAAGAACGCCGGCTTCATCGGTTGCCATCAGGCCCAGTTCCTTGATCAGTATGATGTGCTCGAAGCCGCGGCCCCGGGGGCCGTTTTCCTTCTTAATTCGATTCATTCAAGCGATCTGGTCTGGTCGCAGATGCCTCGCACGATACAGGAGGCGATCATTGAGAAGGGGCTGAAGTTTTACGTGATCGATGCGTACAAAGTTGCGCGTGAGGCGGGTATGGGCGGACGCATTAATACGATTATGCAGACTTGTTTCTTCGCGATTTCCGGTGTGTTGCCACGCGACGAAGCGATCACACAGATTAAAGAAGCGATCCAGAAGACATACGGGAAAAAAGGTCAGATGGTGGTGGAGAAGAACTTTGCTGCGGTCGACCAGACCTTGGCCGCGCTTTATCAAGTCGAAGTCCCTGCGGTGGTTTCCTCGACACTTGAAAAACCGCTCACAGTCCCTGCGGCTGCGCCTGATTTTGTTCAGCGTATCACGTCCGTCATGCTCGAAAATAAGGGCGACAGTCTGCCAGTGAGCGTCTTTCGTCCCGACGGTGTCTGGGATGTCGGTACGAGTCAGTGGGAAAAGCGAAACATCGCTCAGGAAATACCGATCTGGGATCCGGAAATTTGCATTCAGTGTAACAAGTGTGTGCAGGCTTGTCCGCATGCGGCGATCCGCGCCAGCTTCTATGATCCAGCTGAATTGGACGGCGCACCCGATAGCTTCCGCTCCATTGGATTTAAAGTGAGGGATTATCCGGACAAGCAATTTACCATTCAGGTCGCGCCGGAGGATTGTACGGGTTGCTCGCTTTGCGTCGCGGTTTGCCCGGCCAAGAATCGGAGTAATCCGCGCGATAAGGCGATCAATATGCGAACGCAAGCGCCGCTGCTCGAAGATGAGCGCGCGAACTACGACTTTTTCCTCAAGCTTCCACAGCCCGATCGTACGACACTGAAGGACGACGTGAAATTTACCCAGTTCAAGGAGCCGCTCTTTGAATATTCCGGAGCCTGTGCGGGCTGCGGTGAGACGCCTTACTTAAAGATGCTGACTCAAATTTGCGGCGATCGTTTGATCATGGCGAATGCGACGGGTTGCTCGTCGATTTATGGGGGTAATTTACCGACCACACCTTACACTTGTAACAGTGAAGGACGCGGCCCCGCTTGGGCGAATTCACTTTTCGAGGACAATGCGGAATTCGGACTGGGGATGCGCGTCGCCGTGGATAAGCTGTCGCATGTCGCCCGCAATCTGCTGGTCAGTCTCTTGGAGGATGGGTTGCTCGACGAACCTTTTGTTGAAGAACTCCTTATCGCCGATCAGTCGACCGAGCTTGGTATTATTGAACAACGTGCTCGGGTGGTGCAGCTAAAAGAGCGCCTTGGCGACTCTGGTAGCAGTACCGCGAAGCGTCTGCTCGATGTCGCCGACTATTTGGTCGAGAAATCGGTATGGATCGTTGGTGGCGACGGATGGGCGTATGATATCGGTTTCGGAGGTTTGGATCATGTCTTTGCTTCCGGGCGCAACGTTAACATCATGGTACTCGATACAGAGGTTTATTCGAATACCGGTGGACAGCAGAGTAAGTCGACTCCGATCGGGGCGATTGCGAAGTTTGCCGCTTCGGGCAAGGTCCTCGGGAAAAAGGATCTCGGGCTGATCGCGATGAACTATGGTAACGTCTATGTCGCTAAGGTCGCGATGGGCGCGAAGGATACACAGACGGTCAACGCCATCTATGAGGCCATGCACCATCCGGGGCCTTCGTTGATTATCGCTTACAGTCATTGTATCGCCCACGGCTATAATCTTTCGTCCGGAATGGAGCAGCAAAAGTTAGCCGTTAGCACCGGAGCATGGCCACTCTATCGCTTCGATCCACAGCGCGCGGAGACTGGCGAAAATCCGCTCAAGCTCGACTCGCGCAAACCGAAAGAGCCACTCTATACTTATACGGATAACGAAGCACGTTTCCGCATGTTAAAGCTCAAAGATCCGGAGCGTGCAAAGGATCTTGGCCGTATCGCGCAAAAGTTTGTCGACGATCAATATGCGCTTTATGAGAGACTTGCCGCGCCCTTCGAAAAAGATGAGACTGAAAGTTAGGCCCGCTTCAGTTCTACAAATTAATTGACCTCAGCATACCATGAAACTCGAAACCAATTACCTCGGACTCAAGCTTAAGCACCCACTCATCGCAGGCGCTTCGCCGTTGTCTGATGATATCGGTAAGGTGCGGGCCCTCGAAGATGGAGGTGCGGCGGCGATTACGATGTACTCCCTCTTTGAAGAGCAAATTACGCAAAATGTTGTCGGGTCAGATGCCCATATCGGCGCGTATGAAAATTCATTTGCAGAGGCGGCGTCTTACTTCCCCGAAGTGTCGCTCCTTGAGCGTGGAGTCGATGCGTATCTGGAGCAATTGGAGAAGGTCAAAGCTGCTGTCGACATCCCTGTGATCGGATCACTTAACGGCACCCGAGAGGGTGAGTGGGTGCAATATGCTTCGCTTATTGAAGGTGCGGGAGCCGCCGCGCTGGAGCTCAATCTTTACTTTCTTGCTACAGAAATAGAAGAAAGCGCACAAGATATCGAAGATCGCTGTATCCGTATTGTCGAAGGTGTTTGCGAGCAAATATCCATTCCCCTTGCAGTTAAACTTTCCCCGAACTTTACCGCGCTCCCTAATTTTGCCAAACGTCTGGCTGGAGCCGGGGCCGACGGCTTGGTCCTCTTCAACCGGTTCTATCAGCCTGATATCGATATTGATGAGTTAGAGGTGAAGCCTTCTTTACAACTCTCGTATTCCAACGAGCTACTCCAACGTTTGCGCTGGTTGGCTCTCTTGAGTGGACGTGTTGACTGTGATCTTTCGGCTTCGGGGGGGGTGCATACCGGTGTCGATGCGGTCAAGGCGATCATGGCGGGAGCTGATGCGGTACAGTTGGTTTCCACTTTGTTGATCAATGGTCCTGAGCGTATCGGTGAAGTTTTGATCGAACTGACTCAGTGGATGGAAGAAAAAGAGTATGCCAGTATCGACGATTTCAGGGCCTGTATGAATTACTCCAGTTGTCCTGACCCAGAGGCCTTGGAGCGCGCGAACTACATGCGTATTCTCAAGAGCTGGCGACCTAATCGATGATGGTTATTTTACCTTTTATTTATCAGTAGCGGGTTGTGTTTGCTGAGTTTTACCGCTTCTATATGCGGTCTAATGCCGCGTAAATTAAGCTTTATCAATTACAAGGGTGGGGTGGGTAAGACCTCGCTGGTCGTTAATCTGGCCGCCTCTCTGGCTGCCGCAGGGAAGCGAGTGTTACTTATCGATCTCGATGCGCAGTCAAATTCCAGTATCTGGATGATGCGCCTTGAGCGTTGGAATCCGCTCAACACTGCCGACGCCGGGCATCTTTATTCGATCTTTGAGCCAGGTGTGTGCCGTCTTCGGGATTGCATCGAGAAAGATGTGGTTCGTGGTTCCGAGGGGCAGGCCCTCTTGCCTGGGCTCGATCTGATACCGACGACTTTCACTCTCGTCGATCTTGAGCACGACTTTGAATCGCCCGACGGGCGGCCCGCTTTTGCCATTTTTCAAGAACAACTCGCTGAGATTGAAGATGACTACGACTTCATCCTCTTCGATTGCCCGCCTAATGTTCTCTTTGCGGCGCAGTGTGGCATCTTTTGTAGTAGCGAGATCTATGTGCCGTCCAATCCGGATGCACTCAGCTTGATCGGATTTACCCTTCTAGTCGGTAAATTACAGCAGTTCCACCATCTCAGCGCGAGCTTCCGGGTCGCGGGGATGCAGCCGGTTGCACAGGTGCGCGGCGTTATTTTTAACTCGATCAAGAGCAATGTAGATATCGATGTGCCGAAGATGCGAATGCAGTTCCGCATTAATCAATTTAAGAACCAGGGTCGTGTGGCAAAGGATGCTCATATCTTCGATGCGCAGGTGCGCGATGCCATTATCGTTCGTCGTGCAGTTACACTTGGACTTCCGGTCAATTTAGTCGGTAATACAGGTAACGAAGAATCCGTCCGCGACGATTATGCCAAGGTGGCAGAGGAAATCATGCAGACGCCCGGCCAAGTGGAGTAATTAAAAATCATGACAGAAGACAAATTCGAGAAATATTCCACAGAGGAGTGGGAGCACCTGCGCAAGCGGTTTTTCAATTCCATTCTGAACGACACCGAGATCGCTAAGCTCGGTCAAAATGTCAGTATCACTTGGCCCTTTAAGGGCAGCGACGAGACCCCGACGAAGTATATCGAATATACCTTTGAGGAACTGCAGGCGGTGCCCGGACTCGTAGGAAAGACGAAGCGCATCCATATCTTAATGGACATTCTGCGCGAGACGCTGGCTTTTGATGATCCCTTCTCGGATATGGTTGATACCGTTGAGGCAGAGAGCCAGGAGGACGATACCTTCGAGCGAATTCTGGCGAAGCTCAATATCCCGACCACATATCCATCGACTTTGGTTCATTTTACACCCGACACCAAAGAACTGCTGAAAAACGAAGACCTAAAGACACTCCTCGAAGTGATTCACTTCGGTCAAAAGTTGGCGCGCAGTGTTGTCGTGGGTGGTGACTTGAAATCCTTTCTTAACGGACTTGCGCATAAAGACGAAGTCGGCATTTCCAAGCACATTCCCTATCGACGCGGCGAGCGCGGACTCCACTTGGCAGAAGCGATTGGCTTGATTGCTGCGGATCTCGATGCGCCGATACAGTTGGAGCTTTTACGTCGGACAGGCATCGGATTGACTGAGGAAGAGACGCAACAAGTCGCCTCAGTAAGCCAAGCGAAGCTTGAAGCCACTTTGAAGGAGGCATTGGAGCAGGTCGCAGCGGTGTGCCAATGGTTTACTGCGGAAGCGACGGATCTGGAACAGGTCTTTGCGACCGGAGGCTCTCCTGAGCGATACTTTATTATGATCAACGATCCCCGTCGCGAGCGTATGGCCTTAGTTCTTGCTCGCATGCAATACGGTATCGACGATTCCGGAAAGGGTGGCCTTTTCGGAAAAATTTCGGGACTCTTCGGACGCTAGTCGTTTTGCTTCCGGTCATTGCCTTTAGCGATGAAGGCCGCACATTTTGGTGAAATTGTGCGGCTGTGGATTCGGCTGTTTTGCGCGCGCTACAGTGGGCTTTTCACTTGTCCGCCGATAAAGTTTCATTATACATTCTAACCACTGGTTACGAATAGCTTAACGAGTTTATCTCAGGGAACTACTATCAGAGGCGAAGTCTCCGTTCGTAAGTTTTCGGTTTTATGACTCATTCTGCTATTAGAATCTCAAGAGAAAACCCCGAAAGGGAATCGCCTAAAAAAAATTAATATCAAACAAGGAAAAATATGACAGAACCAAAAGGACTCAATAAACCCGTAAAACTTAAAGCTGAATTGGCAGAATTTCTGGGTGCTACAGAACTTCCTCGAACCGAGATTACTAAAAAACTTTGGAACTACATCAAGGAGAACGGTCTGCAGACAAAGACTGAAAATGGGAAAGCTGAAAACGCGGGCAAATTCATTGTCGCGGACGCTAAGTTGCTTCCGATTTTCAAAAAGACAAAATCCACCAGCAAATCAGGCAAGCTTACTGATCTCACAAATTTGCAAGAAGGTCAGACGATTAACATGATGCAGATGGCCGCAGTTGTCGGTGCAAACGTAGAATAAGCCGTTTCTTTTTGGCTCGAATTTAACACAAACTCACAGGGCACATCTAAACGGATGTGTCCTGTGATCAGTGGACAACCCAGTCGTTAAAATACGTTTTAACAGCTGGAAGACATTAAACGTCGTAGTCCACGCCCGGAGTCGGGTTTAATAATTTCGCTTTGGGCATGCGCTCGGACAGGGTTTGCATGAACCATTCTCTCGCTTCGGCCTCGCCGTGGGTTAATACCACTGAACGGGCGCTGGAGTGAACCGCATAGTCGGCCAGCTCTTCGCGATCAGCGTGGCCACTAAGATCAAACTGATCGATCGAGGCACGGATCGGAGCGCTGTAGTCGAGCGCGTCAAAGAAATAGCTGCCACTATCTTTCTCGCCCAGCAGCTTGCCCCCGGGCGTGTCGGGGTCGCAGTAGCCGACGAAGCAGAGGCCGTTCTGGGCATGAGGTAGCAGAGATGCGGCGATCTTATAAGAGGGCGTATGCTCTACCAGCATGCCACTACTCACGATGTAGATTCCTTTACGCGGCAGGTCACGCCCCGGACGCATATTCATATCGACCGCACGGACTTTAAGCTTGTCGAGAATACTGATGTCAAAATCGATGAGCTGAGTACGTTTACGGATTTTTTCGAAGTAGTTGCAGATGTCCATTCCTAGTCCGGCTGCATGGACTGGGCACTTCGGGAGACGACCAAAACTACGCGCTTCGAAAATGATTTTAAAGAGCTCCTGCATGCGTCCGAGGGCGAAAACAGGTATAAGGCAAGTGCCGTCGCGCTCGAGAATCTCGCCGATCTTATCGATCAGACGGTCGACTTCCGAGGCACGAGTGATGCCCGGCAGACGGGCCTTCGCGCCTCGTGTGGTTTCGAGAATGAGTGTATCGATTTCCCCGCTGGGTAAGTGCGCGCCGGGGAGCGTGCGCTGGGCTTCGAAGAGCACATCACCGGAAAAAACGATCCGGCGGTGCTTGTGGATGAATTCGACAGCGGCGGCTCCGGCAACGTGACCGGCAGGGTGGAGAATGACTTCGATGGTCTCTTTGCCTTTGGAGTAAACTTCACCGCGCTCGAAACGCTGGGCCACGAGCTGCTTGGAGAGTTGGACTACGTCGCGGTGGAGAAAGAGGGGGTAGTCGGTTATGCCGTGTTCTTCCCGTTGGCGCTTCATCACGTTGATTGAGTTGCGCAGCATACGAGGAGCGAGCTCAAGGTTCGGTGCCGAGGTAATGACTGGCGTGTTCGGGTTGTGCGCGGTGACGATAGGAAGCGAACCGAGGTGATCGAGGTGGCAGTGCGTGAGTATAATGAGGTCGAGCTCTACATCTTCAATCGGCTCGAAGTCGGGCAGGGCGTCGTAGCCTAGCATCTTCGGATTAAGGCCGGAATCGACGAGTATATTGAAACTCCCGATCTGAATATAGATGCTGTTCGCGCCGATCGCGCCATTACGGTTTAAATCGATCAACTTCATAGGCTCGGGGGAAGGTTTTTGGTGGGCGGGATCTTCATCTCGATTTGTGGTATGCGGAGATGTATCGGATCGCCCTCGCTGTCAATTCCGTGATAGGAGCCTTCAGCGACGCAGTCGCAGTGTGTCATGTGGTAGCTGTTATAACTGAATGATTCGCCGGGCGCGATGGTGGGCTCCTTGCCGACGATGCCTTCGCCTTCAATTACATGGCGGTGGTCATCAGCGTCGTGCAGCACCCAGCGACGCCCTTTTAATGTAACCTTTGAATCGGACAAATTTTTGATCGTGATAAAATAGATGAAAGCATGGGGGGCATCGGTTGCCGTCTTGTCGGCCTCGTGGAAATAGACGAGTTTGTCGAGTGTGGCACGAAGGCCGGGGAGTTCTTTGCTTTGTTTCAGCATTATAAAGTAAATCGTAGGTGTTGGCTGTGTTACGCAGGAGCCGGGTAAACTGCAATTCCATAAAATAAACGCGACAAGCTGAGCCAGCTTTGTTAGCGGTTTAGGTCATGACGCATACCACGGATGGCGCACGGGTCACATGGATCGGACTTTTTCTCAACCTTCTCCTTGGGGTGCTGAAGACGCTCGCTGGCTGGTATCTAGGGTCGAAGGCTTTGATTGCGGACGGAATGCATAGCTTGCTCGATTTGTTAACTGATATTGCGGTTTTGGTCGGGCTCTCAATGGCGCGACTTCCGGAGGATGCGAATCATCCGTTCGGACATCATAAGTTTGCCAGTTTAGCGAAGTTCTTTGTCGGTGGGGTGTTACTGGTTTTCGCCGGGGCGTTGGTCGTATCGGCTTTGCTCGAATTTCATTCGGGCGTGAGTTCGCCGAAGGCTGGCATGGCTGCGATTGTTGCCATGATTTCGCTCGTAGTAAAGGAGGCTCTATTCTGGTGGACGCGGGGTGTGGCACGTGTGATTAAGTCCGATTTGCTTCTAGCCAATGCCTGGCACCATCGGATGGATAGTATCTCGTCAATGGGAGTGGCGGTTGCGCTGGTCGGTGTCTGGTTGGGTGGAGACAGCTGGGCCTTTCTGGATGGGGCGGTTACGCTGGTGCTTGGTTGCTACTTGTTTTTTGAAGCAGCTAAGATTTTTCTAGGCGCATGCTCCGATTTACTTGATGCGGCACCAAAGCGAGAGATCATTGAAGACCTGCGTGAGCACATTTTACCGACTCCCGGAGCTTTGGCCTACCACGATTTTCGCGTTCGGCGAGTGGGGGATATTTTTGAAATTGATCTTCACTTGCAGGTAGATCCGAATTTGACGGTCGAGCGGGGGCATGAAATCGCCAGAGAAGTAAAATTGCGTCTCCGGGAGATGCACCCCGAAGTGTCGAAAGTGCTCATACATGTGGAACCCGCGAACAAAGAGCATATTATAGAACGCGGGGTCTCGGACGCGGAGGCGTTAAGTGACTGATTCATTGAGGTTCAGTTGCCTCAACCATGGATTCCTGGCTTCTTTAGTTTCACAAATATGTAACTTTGAATCGCCACGAGGGAAAAAAGCCTTTTAGCCTTCGTGTGTCTTTTCCCTATGAGCGACTTTTTGAAGCACGAATGCGGTATCGCGATGATCCGCCTATTAAAACCCATTGCGTATTACCAAGAGAAATACGGGACTCCGTTGTACGGGTTTAACCAACTTTTTCTTTTGATGGAGAAGCAGCACAACCGCGGCCAAGACGGCGCGGGAATCGGCTGTGTAAAGCTCAACGTCGCCCCAGGGCAGCCATACATGGCGCGTGACCGCTCGATCAAGACCAACTCGCTCTCGCGCATTTTCAAGGGGCAACTTGATGCTTATCAAAAGATGGTCGATAAGGGGGTGATTCATCCCGAGTTCCCGCAGACCGTGAAGGATCGTTTTGATTTCGGCGGCGAGATTCTCATGGGGCATTTACGCTACGGCACCTCCGGTGTGTATTCCGCAAAGAATTGTCATCCCTTTGTACGCGAGTCCAATTGGCCGACGAAGAACCTTATGCTTGCGGGTAATTTTACGATTACGAACGAGAAAGATATCAACAACGCTTTGATTGACCGCGGTCAGCATCCGATTTTTGGCACCGACACTCAAGCGGTGCTCGAAGAAATCGGGTTTCATCTCGATGAGGCGCACGATGCGATCTACCACAAGATGCGTGACCAGAATATCGATGGCCGCCGCATTCCCGGCATCATTAGTGAAGAGCTGGATCCGATCCGAATCCTTAAAAGCTCAACCGAGGGTTGGGATGGTGGTTATACCATTGCTGGTTTGATTGGTAATGGTGACGCCTTTGTGATGCGAGATCCGCAGGGTATTCGCCCCTGTTTCTATTTTCAAAATGATGAGGTCATCGCCTTTGCTTCGGAGCGTGTTGCGTTGATGACGATCTTTGATCAACCGATTGAGAACGTCTGTGAGCTGGAGCCCGGTACCGCGACTGTGATCAAGAGCAATGGTTCGATCTACTGTGAGCGTTTCACCGAACCACGTCCGATTACTCCGTGCTCCTTTGAGCGCATCTACTTTTCACGCGGAAATGATGCCGAGATCTACCGTGAGCGCAAAGCACTCGGCGGGGCCTTGCTTGAGCAAGTGGTGGAGTCGATCGACAACAATTTTGCCGATAGTGTTTTTAGTTTTGTTCCCAACACCGCCGAAGTGGCTTATTATGGGCTCCTTGACGCGGTTCGTGAGCACCGTCGTGATGAGGTTAAAGCTGAGATTCTTAAGGCGCAGGCCGAGGGTAGTCTGGATGAGGCTTTGCTGGATAAGTTAATTCTAAACAATTGGCCGCGCGGCGAAAAGATCGCCCATAAGGACATTAAGCTCCGCACATTTATTTCTCAGGAAGAGGGGCGGGCGAAGCTCGTTTCGCACGTTTACGATATCACCTACGGAATTGTTAAGGAAAAAGACTGTCTGGTCTGTATCGACGACTCGATCGTCCGAGGCACGACACTAAAGGAATCCATCCTCAAAATTCTTAGCCGTACAAAGCCGCGTAAGATCGTGGTCGCTTCGACTGCACCCCAGATTCGTTATCCCGATTGCTACGGTATCGATATGTCGGAATTGGGTAAATTCATCGCCTTCAAGGCCGCGGTTGAGTTGGTCAAAGAAGAAGGTAGCTCCAGTCTGCTCAAAGAAGTGTATCAAGATTGTGTCGCGCAGGCGGGTAAGCCAGCCACCGAGATGGTCAACCATGTGAAGCGAATTTATGATCGCTACACAGATGAACAAATTTCTGCGAAGATCGCCGAGCTCGTTTACCCGAAGGATATTCCTTGGACGGGTGATCTGGATATCGTTTTCCTTCCCGTCGAAAAGATGCGGGAAGCGATCTCGACTCACAATGGTGATTGGTATTTTACCGGAAACTATCCGACCCCCGGTGGCTATTCCACGCTCAATCGTGCGTTTATCAACTACTACGAGAATAAGGTCGGCCGCGCTTACTAAGCTTAGGCTTATAATGCTCGAAGAGCGTTAACGAGTTCTTCGAGAGGGGGTCTTTCATTGATGTTATGGACATCAATGAAGCGAATGATTCCCTGCTTATCGATGAGGAATAATGCTCTTTCGCTGACGCCGGAGTTGCGTAAGACACCATAACACTGAGCGACTTGCCCATGCGGATAGAAGTCGGATAGGACCGGAAAGTCGATTACGCCCATCGCTGTGGTCCAGGCATGCAGGGTTGGTAAGTTGTCGACGGTAATGCCGAGGATCACTGCGTCTTCCTCTTCAAAGTAATCGAGCGCTAGATTGTATCCCGGCCATTGGGATGAACAGACCGGCGTCCATGCCGCCGGGACAAAAGAGAGGACTACATTTTTAGCCCCTCGATAATCGCTCAAACGTATCGTTTCTCCACTGATCGAAGGCAGTTCAAAATCGGGGGCCGTATCCCCCAAGGCGACCCTTAGCTCGCTGTCGGTCCCCGTCATCGGCTCGGGTTGAAAAATGAGATCGGGCAAATCAACAGTTTGCGCGCTTATATTGAGTGCAGCGAAAAGTATTCCGAAAATACAAAAGCAGAATATGAGACGATTCTTCATGGGTATTGTTTAATCGCTATAACTTATCTCGATCAAGGATCGGCTGCAAATACAGGTGCAAGGAATTCCTCGGCCTTTCGCTTACTTAGATATCCTCTAAAGGATGAGAGCAAGCGGTATTCGCCCGTCTTTTTGCACAGTATGTAACCACCGGGAGTCCGGCGCACGCCGAGAGCGTCGGTAACCTGTTTATCGCGGTCAGGAACTGCCGGAAAGTTCAGTTTGAGCTTCTTGCGGAAAGTCTGGACCTCAAATTCGGTATCGCCGCGCCCGAGCCCGATTACCTTATAATTCTCGATCCCCGGGTTTCCTTCAATTTGGTCGACCACCCAGCGCATGTTTTTCGCTGATTGGTGGCAGACGTGACAATACATATCGAATACCAGAATAACGAGCAGATCAGCATCGAGTTCTGCGAGGGAAAATTCATTCTCATTGGCGTCAAGCCCGAGCCTTTCCCGATCCGACGAAAGAGAAGGTGCCGGCAACTTGAGTGAGAGTGCTTGAGTGAGTGAAGGGAGCGACTTTTCCGATAATCCGGTCGGGCATCCATTTTCCGAGGAGGCTCCTGCCGAGATCGTATCGACTTGGACCGCGCAGTATTCCACGGCCTCTGCCGTGTGCAGAAGGGCCAATAGGATACCGCTGGCGAGGGCGGCAAACGGATGAAACCGCTTTGCTTTAAATAGGCCCCGCATTTTTGGTTTTTGTTTCATTTGACTGTATCAAGCTAATCAGAACCGCCAACTAAAGCCGATCTCAATGCTGTTCTCAAGCAAGGTCGATTCGATGGTTGTAGGCGTGCCGAGTGGCGATGTTCCGGACTCCCGGATCGTGTTTTCAAACGCATGCATGTAGGCAAAGTTGACCGAAATATTCTCTTTGAAGAACCAGGAGGCACCGAGTGTGACGTGGTGCTCGACAATTGCGGGAAAACCGATGATGCGGAAGGTTTCGTAATAATAGCGTGGGAAGGGTGTGCCTTGCACGGTGACAACATCGTTCGGCATTCCGGTCGGACTGAAACTGCCGTCAAAGCCATTGTTCTCATCAACCGGGTTGTTCCCGAAATTGTAGCCCGCGCGGACGATGAATTTTTCAGGCATAACCGCATACTGGCCTCCAAGAGCGATTACATACTGGTCTTTCCATCCGAAATCAGAATAACCGTCGGCGTCGCCCCAGTTGATCCATCGTGCCTCGATGCCGAGAACGAGACGCTTGTCTAACAGCTCCGTGGAGATTCCAGCGGCGATTTGCTGGGGGGCTTCAAGCTTGAGCGCATTGTAGGCTGGTGGAGCGGGTGGTTGTCCAGCTGGAATTATACTGTCGTATTTGATCGTCTGGGGACTGGTGTAGCTAGCACCGATGTAGACATTCGGAACGGGTGTATATAGGCCGCCTATCTGAAAGCCGAGGGTGGTCCCATCGGACTTCCTGTCGAAAATCTCTAGCTCCGAGTAATTTAAGTGAATCGAACCGCCCACCGAAAGATTTGGCAGCACCTTGTAGGCGATCGCGGGTGCGACCTTTGCGATCATCAACTCGGTCTTCAAGCCAGCTCCTGTCCACGGGTTTCCGGGAACAAATGGTATGGGAGGATTGGTGGGTCCGGTTCCCGTGCCTGTAAAGATGCTGTTGATGGCTGAATCCTTGTAATCAACACCCAGACCGCTCACCCCATAGGCAGACATACCAATCCGCCAGCGATCTTGCTCGTCGAATTTGAGCGGATGAGAAAATCCGATTGCAGGTATCAGGTAGACCTTGTCGTCGCTGCTTGCCGCAACCTTTGCGCCGGTTGAATCGGTGACGGAAGCCTCGACATCCGGCATAAACGCCGTGATCGAGAGATTCATCTCTGAAACCGGGCAGTAAGGGCCGAAGCACATCGCTGCAGGATTGGCGAAGACCGCGCTGATGGGGTCTTGCGGATAAGCAACCGAGAGACCACCCATGCCGCGGGCGATCGGACCGATAGCGATAAGATTATCGCCATTGGTGGCAAGTGCGGCCGCGGGGAGGGCGGCAAGCGCAAGCAGTTGGAGTAGCTGGTTCTTAGTTTTCATGTTTGCTGGGGTTGGATTTTAGACAATGGGTGACTGCGCTGACTTACGTGAAGATGATTTGTGAGCCCGCGGACATTTCGTAGAACTCGCCGACGGTGAGGACTTTCTCCATTTGCGGGCAGAAGTCTTCGTCCTTGAGCTTGAACATATCGACGGTCGCTTTGCATGCGTAGATCTTGCCGCCGGCATCGTGGATCATTTCGACAAATTCGCCCACGGGCGGGATGTCGATCTTCTCCATTTCTTTTTTCATCATGGACGTGGCGAAGGCAGACATGCCGGGGATCGCACCTAGGATCGTCGGCATGGCCATGCCCATGGCATCGGGGACGCAGAGGGCGGGGTTGCCGACAGTCGCGATCTTGAGCTTATCCATTTTCTTTTTCACGATGGCGTGAAGACCGAAGAAGGTGAAAAATAGGTTCGCTTCGATGCCCTCCATACGGGCGCCGTTGGCCATAATCAGACCGGGGTAGACTCCTTCGAGAGAGCCTTTCGACACGATGATGGATACTTTCTTAATTGGTTCTTCTGTACTCATTTTATAGTCCTCCTCAGACACAGCTTACTGGTTTTGGGAATCCGGCGATACGAGCGGCTTTCTTGATGGGGCCGTTCGGAAAGAGCCGGTAGAGTTCTTTGGTTGGAATGCCCCCGATCTTATTCATCCGGCGCATACCTGGGACGGCTTGCTTTTCGGCGAAGTCGGTTTCAATGAAGCGGAGCACTTTCCAATGCTCGTCGGTTAGTTCAATACCTTCCTCTTCTGCGATCGCAGCGGCGACTGCTTCGTCCCACTGCGAGTGGTCGGATAGATAGCCTTCATCGTTTAGACTGATGCTTTTTCCTGCTATTTCTTTGTTCGGCATGGTGTATTCTCCTTCTGCTTGGGGTTGAAAGTTATGCGTTGGCTTGGATGTGTTCGGGTAGCTCTTTGCCACGAGTAGACATGCGGTGCCCGACCATTGGGATTGGGTAGCCCTTCAGCAACGCGTGCCAGTAGATGTGGCGGAAAGCCAATTTACCGAGGTGATTCAGGCGGGATTCTTTGAGGAGGCCGAATGGGCCGATGAATGGAATCGGAAATTTGCCCTGTACGGGTTCGATCTCATAATTGAAATCGAGAAGAAAGCCTTTCCCAAATCCCGATTCGATAAAGCAGTTAGCGTGGCCGTCGAAACGTGCTTCCATTTCATTGCCCTTAATGTAGGCGAGAATATTTTCCGTTAAAACCTCTGCCTCGAAATGAGCGACTGATCCTGCCTTGGAGGTCGGTAGATCTGTGGCGTCTCCAATGACGAACACATTCTCATGACCTTTAAGGCGCAGCGTATCGCGATCCGTGGGCAGGTAGTTTAATTCGTCGCCCAACTCGGAGCGCTCGATCGCCGCATTGCCCATGTTGGGTGGTACGGATACCAGTAGGTCGTAGGGGATACGTCGCTCGTCCCAAGAGACGATTTCGTGAGCATCCTGATTGACGCTGCCGATGGCAAAATCCTGCTCCACTTTGATTGCTTTTTCTTCCAGTAAGTGGCCTAGGATTGCGGAGGCGACTGGTTTTGTGAAGGCTCCTGAAAGTGGTGTTGAATATACGATTTCAGTTTTTTCACGAAGGCCTTCTTTGGTGAGCCACCAATCC
>Ga0316201_10000878_pt1 | contig 18949 bp, 16 predicted proteins | sample CS6wburrow_MG_FD_204516 | JGI IMG/M metagenome (GOLD analysis project Ga0316201, IMG submission 204516) | Coastal sediment microbial communities from Delaware Bay, Delaware, United States - CS-6 worm burrow | ecosystem: Environmental > Aquatic > Marine > Coastal > Sediment | place: USA... | reverse complement strand
CGATACCCATCTGCTGATGCTCGAGGACAAAACCCTCTCCAGCCAACCGATCAACCTGATCCGCAACGAAGGCCTCAGCGCAGAGTGGGCTCTGCAACAACATCGTGACGCGCTGCTGCGGGTTTTCGAAAACATGGACGATGCCTACCTGCGCACGCGCTGTGACGACCTCGATCATGTGGTCGATCGGATTATCAACATCCTGCTGGAGCAGCATGAATCTCATTTTGAGGAACTGCGCGATCAGATCATCCTTGCGACGGATCTCACCCCGGCAGATGTGATTCTGATGAAAAATCAAGGCATTGCCGGCTTCGTGACGGACTACGGCAGCCCGATGTCGCACACTGCAATACTGGCCCGCAGCCTCGGCATCCCTGCCGTGATCGGTACTCGCGGGGCGACCAGGTGCCTGCAGCATGGCGAACGACTGGTACTCGATGCCGGGAACGGGATCGTGCTTGCCGATTGCGACGACGAAACACTCGACTATTTCGAGGCTCGTCGCAGCGCCGACTTTACGCGCACTGTCGAGTTGCGCCGCCGAGGTTCGCAACCTACGCTGACCCAGGATGGCGAGAACATCCACCTTTTGGCCAATATTGAATTGGCGGAAGACGTTTCCGTTGCGCGTGCCAACGGCGCGCAGGGTGTCGGGCTGTACCGTACCGAGTTTCTTTATATGAACCGCCACAGCCCGCCCGACGAGGAGGAACATTTCGCCGCTTATCTTGCCGTCACCGAGGGCATGCAGGGACGCCCCGTCACGATACGCACGCTCGATCTTGGGGCGGATAAACAGCCTGGCGCAAGCCACTACGCCGCGGCATCGTGTAATCCCGCACTGGGTCTGCGTGCCATCCGACTGTGCCTTAAGGAGCCAGAGCTATTCTATCCACAGATCCGGGCCATCCTGCGGGTCTCGGCGCTGGCTCCAGTGCGTATCATGCTGCCGATGCTCACGAATGTCTGGGAGGTCGAACAGGCTGATCGCATTATTCGGCGGGCGATGCGCCATCTCGAAGACGACAATCTGGACTACGACCGCAATATTCAGATTGGCGGCATGATCGAAGTACCCGCGGCTGCCCTGAATGCGCGGGCCTTCGCTGAGCGCCTCGACTTCCTTTCGATCGGCACCAACGACCTGATCCAGTACACCTTGGCCGTCGACCGTGTCGACGATGAGTTGAACTACCTCTACGATCCCGTGCATCCGGCGGTATTGCGTTTGATCCAGGAGATCATATCCGCAGGACGCGCAGTCGATGTGCCGGTTGGGATGTGCGGCGAGATGGCCAATGATGTCCGCTTCGTCCCGCTGCTGCTCGGCATGGGCCTGCGCCGGTTCAGCATGCAGCCTGGGGCCCTCCTCGATGTACGGGAACAGATCCGGGGATTGCATGCGGGTCGCCTGACAGAGACGGTAAACCGTGCCTTCGAGAGGTTCGACCGCATCGACCCGGCCGCCTTGCTCGAAGAACTTGGGATCGTCCATTGAACCCTCGTCCCCAAACAGACCAAGCTTGACGCACCCGAGGGTCTTGTCTGATTCTTAAGCTCTGCCGTATCGCAAAGACTTGGTAATTGCATTCGCCTCATGAGCACCCTGGCCAAAAACCACGAAGCGCCCCAGCTGCCCGCGCCGGTCAGACGCGACCTAATCTGGCCACCGCTCGATGAGGAACGCGGCCACCAGATTCTGGCTGTACCGGCCGACGAAATCTCTGCCGCGCCGAATGACCACATGGATGTAAACAGGCCGCCTGTCAGCAGCAACGAAGACAGCGCCTCCCCGGGCCCTGGTATTCGGTTTGCGCCATGAGTCTCGGGCGCTGCATCTACCGCGAAGAAAGTGCTGAGGCACACCTGGAGATCTGGGAGCAAGACGAATGCCGAAGTCTGTGGTTCGACGATGTGATCCTGCAATCAGAGATCCACATTGAGGATCCGGCGGTCCTGCCAAACCCGGTGAACCGCACAATGCTCGCACACCTGATGCTCGACCTGCCGCTGTCCAGAGTCATGCTGGCGGGCTGTGGAGGTGGCGCGATCGCGCGCTGGTTGAACGCACGCGCCCCGGAGGTGACAGGTGACGCGATCGAGTTGTCCGCGACCGTTGCACGCCTGGCGCGCGAGTACTTCGACTTCCCATCGCTGCAAAGCAACTGGCAGTTGCTGGTCGAGGATGTCCGTGAGCACCTACCGCACAGCACAGTGCAATATGACTTCATTCTGGTCGACCTGGAGGAAAACCAGGTCACACCGGACTGGGTCACTGACGCCGGGTTCCTCGCCGAATGCCTCGCACACCTCAGCAGCCGCGGCGTCCTCACCATCAACCTTATTCTCGACGACAACCAGGCAATCAGTGAGGCACTGTTCAGGATTCGCCAGGTGTTTGGAACCGAGGTCCTGCTGGTGACCGAGCCGGAGCACGACAATCTGGTGGTCCTGGCATTCCGCTCCACTGCACCTGAAATCCCCGCACAAGCCGTCCTCCATGAACGTGGCAAGCGCTGGGGTATCGATTTCGTTACCACTGTCACCCGCATGACCCGACTCGCGGCGAAGAAGTCAGTACCGGCGCCCTAATCCGTTCCGCGGGGCATACGGCCCGCAGGCCCACTCAAGCTTGGCGCTGGACCTGCTTGCGCTGGAATGTGGTGGAATTGCATTTCGGGCAGGGCGGTATATGTCCGGTTTTTTCGAAGTGCAACTCTTCCCCACACTCGGTGCATTCCAGCACACCGGGCGAAGTAATCTCGCCCGTATGGTAGAGACTCGCCTGGCGCGCCTGCTCGGCCAGATCCTTCAACGCTGCGCCCGTCTGATCGGCCATACCGGCGAACATGTCTAACATGCGGTTCTGCATCAATTGCCAATCGAAGCTCAGCCAGTCACGAAACTCTTGTCCTGTCTCCGCAATGAAACTTGCCGCTTCGTGAAGATCGCGCTCGACATAGTGCGAAATCTTTTCGGCCTCTTCACGGGTCAGTTCATCGAGTTCAACAGCCTTGTCACGCGCATCTGAGAGCGCCTCTCGCATCCACGGGACAGTCTTCTTCTCGGCGTTATCGGCGGCGTCATGCACACGCTCGAGCATGGCTTCATAGGCGTCGACCATGCGGTCGACGGTATCTCTTTGCTTATCGTTCACGACCGAAACTCCTCAGCAAGCGCCTTCACGGTCATTTTAGCGCGCACCGCGGTTTTTAGCGCGGGCCAAATGACCGGCCCGGTGCTCGCTCGGCAGCAGCCGGCTACGCCACGTCGCGAGCGTCGCCAGTGAGACGCCTTACCGCCGGATAGAGATGCTCTGTTTCGTTCTGGATACGATCCAGGACGATGTCGAACATCTCCTGTGTATCCTGCATGAATGCGTCGTATTCCTTAATCACCAGCTCTTTGTTCTTGATCTTGCACCAACGCTTGAGGTACGCGGAGAAGATCCGGTTGATTTCACGTGAGCCGCCCATAAATCGATTGGCGATATTGTTCAACTTCTGGTCGCCAGACCCGAGCAGCTTCGAATACATGCCACTGTCAGTGACAGCCATATGCTCCTTCACCAGGTTGACGTAGTCGAAAAACAGGCTGCAGGTGACTTCTGAATCGCACAAAGAGCGGTCCCCGAGCAGGTGCTGCAGAATATTCGTAAGTTCCGTTATTTTGTGATTCTGCTGATGCAGTTCCTGGTAGCTAACCATAGTGTCGTCTCCTTTCCATCCGCTTTGCGGTATTTATAGTAATAATTGACGGGCTCACCCCCATTTATACTATGAAGGGACGCGCCGGTCGCAGGCAAATGTCAAATGCCAAATTTTTAATCTAGCGCAAAAACTCTGGCCGCATCGCGCGGTCGCGCGGCCTGCGGTATCCTTCGCCGATTGCCTTTTTGCCACGAAACCGAACTATCTATGGATCCGCAGTACAAGCCAGAACAGATTGAGAATGCCGCCCAAAAATTTTGGGAAGACAACGCCTGCTTCAAGGCGGTCGAGGACCCGGGCAGGGAAAAGTTCTATTGCCTGTCGATGTTCCCCTACCCCAGCGGCAGATTGCACATGGGACACGTGCGCAATTACACCATTGGCGACGTGATCTCCCGCTACCAGCGCATGCTGGGAAAAAATGTTTTGCAGCCAATGGGTTGGGACGCCTTCGGCCTGCCTGCCGAGAACGCTGCAATCAAACACGGCAAGCCTCCGGCCGAGTGGACCTATACCAATATCGGCTATATGAAGGGCCAGCTGCAGCGCCTCGGGTTCGGTTACGACTGGGACCGCGAGCTCGCCACCTGCAGCCCGGATTACTATCGCTGGGAGCAATGGCTTTTTGCTCGACTGATCGACAAGGGTCTGGCCTATCGCAAAACTGCCACGGTGAACTGGGACCCGGTCGACCAGACGGTCCTGGCCAACGAGCAGGTGATCGACGGCAAGGGCTGGCGCTCCGGTGCCACAGTCCAAAAACGCGATATTGAGCAGTGGTTTATCCGAATCACAGACTACGCCCAGGAGCTTCTGGACGACCTCGACAAGCTGCCCGGCTGGCCAGAGCAGGTCGCCACGATGCAGCGCAACTGGATTGGCCGCTCGCTGGGCGTGCAGATGAAATTCGGTATCGAAGGCAGCGATGAGTTGCTCGAGATATACACCACGCGCCCGGACACGCTGATGGGGGTGACCTACGTCGCCGTCGCTGCCGAACACCCGCTGGCCCTGCGCGCGGCCGATAGCAATCCGAACGTGGCCAACTTCGTCGCCGAATGCAGGCAGGGCGGCGTAACCGAGGCCGAACTCGAGACCATGGAAAAAAAGGGCATGCCGTTGGGCATCAATGCGCGTCATCCGGTCAGTGGCGAAGACGTGCCGATTTACGCCGCGAATTTCGTTCTGATGGGCTATGGTACCGGGGCTGTGATGGCGGTACCCGCGCATGACCAGCGTGACTGGGAGTTTGCCGAAAAATACGGTATCCCGAAAAAACAGGTTATCTTCTGCCCGGATGGTCATGAATGCGGCATCGACGAGGCAGCCTATGTTGAGAAAGGCGTGCTGGCCAGTTCTGAGCCATTCGACGGTCTCACCTCGGAGGCCGCATTCGATGCGATCGCCGCCTGGCTGGAAAAACACCAAAGGGGCGAGAAAAAGGTCAATTTCCGCCTGCGCGACTGGGGAGTATCTCGACAGCGCTATTGGGGCTGCCCGATCCCCATCATCCACAAGCCTGACGGCACCACCGAACCGGCCAACGATTTCCCGGTAGTTCTGCCGGAAGATGTGGTGGTAGACGGCTCCGGGTCGCCGCTAAAAAAGATGCCGGAGTTCTACGATCTTGGCGGTGGCGACCGGCGAGAGACCGATACCTTCGACACCTTCTTCGAGTCCAGCTGGTACTACGCCCGCTATTGTTGTCCGGATGCCGATTCCAGCATGCTTGATGAGCGTGCGAACTACTGGCTGCCCGTTGATCAATACGTCGGCGGCATCGAACACGCTATCCTCCACCTGCTGTATGCACGCTTCTTCAACAAGCTGATGCGCGATGAAGGCCTGGTCGACTGCGACGAGCCCTTCATGCGACTGCTTACCCAGGGCATGGTCATTGCCGAAACCTATTACCGTCTCAATCCGGATGGCTCCAGGGAGTGGTTCAATCCAGCCGATGTTGACGTGCAACGCGACGACAAAGGGCACGCCCTGAAGGCGCTTGCCAAGTCCGATGGCGAGCCAGTCATCCCAGGCGGCGTGGAGAAAATGTCCAAGTCGAAGAACAATGGCATCGACCCCCAGACCCTCATCGATCGCTATGGCGCGGACACCGTGCGCCTCTACACCATGTTCACCGCACCGCCGGACCAGTCGCTTGAATGGTCGGACGACGGCGTTGAGGGGGCGCACCGATTCCTCAAACGCCTGTGGGCGCTCGGCGCGCGCCTGGCCGCAGGCGCTACCGACCAGCAAGCCGATTCCCCGAGCGACTGCGCAAAGGCGCGCCGCGAGGTGCATATGACGTTGCAGAAGGCGCTGTTCGACTACGAGCGCCAACAGTACAACACCGTGGTATCCGGGTGCATGACGATGGTCAACACCCTAAACAAGCTCGATCAATCGCCTGCAGCCGTCGCCACGCTTAGTGAAGGCATCGGTATCATCCTGCGCCTGCTGTCACCCATCGCACCGCATATCGCGCATGAGATGTGGGGCAAACTCGGTTACGGCGACGACATCCAGTACGCCGGCTGGCCGGTTGTGGATGAATCCGCATTGGTCTCGGATAGCATAGAGTATATCGTGCAGGTGAACGGCAAGATGCGTGGCAAGATAGAGGTGGCGGCCGATGCAGATAAGGAGGCCGTAGAGCGGACCGCTCGCAGCAACGAAAACGTGTGCCGTTTCACCGACGGACTGACCGTGCGCAAGGTCATCGTCGTACCCCGCAAGCTGGTCAACATTGTCGCCAACTGACGGAGCCGTCGATGCAGCACGAATCATTCGCTCAACGGTCATCTAAGCTCATCGGGCTGGTCCTGGTGCTTCTGGCCATGAATCTTGGCGGCTGCGGTTTTCAGCCCCGCGGCCAGGCAGTGACCCTTGCAGCGGTACCCAGCCCTGTCTTCATCGCCGGTCTTGCCAGCTATTCGGACCTGTACCGAGAGTTGAGTCGGCTACTCAAGATTGCCGACATCGAGATTACTTCCTCGGCCGATGAAAGCGCTTCCGTGCTACGGATCTCCGGCGTCGACAGCGAGGCGCGCGTGTTGTCGGTAAACAGCCGCAACAAAGCGGTGGAATACGAGCTGGAGGAATCTGCCTCGTTTGCCCTGCGCGCGCGTGATGGCCGTCAGCTCGTCGAGACTCAACGCGTGAGCGTACTCCGCGTACAGTACCGTCCGGAGGTAGGCGTCCTGGGCAGTGATCGCGAAGGCGAGCTGATGCGCAGAGAAATGCGCAGAGACGTGGCCGGGCGTATCGTCCGGCGCCTCGCTGTGCAGCCTTAGTCGCAGCACGGATGCGGATCTATCCCGACAAGCTGCGCACCCATCTCGACAAAACACTGGCAGCCATCTATTTGGTCAGTGGCGATGAACCGCTACAGCTGGGCGAGTGCTGCGATGCCATCCGCGCCGCGGCGCGCGCAGCCGGACACAGTACGCGCGAGGTACTCGAGGCCGGCAGCGGATTCGACTGGCATCAGCTCACTGCGGAGGCCGCGGCCTTCTCTCTGTTTGCCGAGAAAAAGATCATCGATCTGCGCATTCCAGGCGGCAAACCGGGCACCGAGGGCAGCAAGGCGCTCAGCGCTTACTGCAACAATCCGCCGTCCGATACATTGCTGCTGATCACCATGCCCAAGATCGACCGCCAGCAACAGAACAGCAAATGGTTCAAGGCGCTCGACGTCCTTGGGGCCGTCATCCAGGTATGGCCGGTCGAGCAACAGCGCCTGCCCACCTGGATCGAGAGGCGCCTGCAGGACGAGGGGATACAACCCACCCGCGAGGCGGTACGCCTACTGGCCGATCGGGTCGAAGGCAATCTGCTGGCTGCGCGACAGGAAATCGAAAAACTGCTGCTCCTGCATGGTCAGGGCCCGCTGGATGCCGACCAGTTGGCAGCCGCGGTCGGCGACAGTGCTCGCTACGACGTCTTCGAACTGGTCGACAGCGCACTGCGGGGGGAGGTAGAGCGCTGCATTCATATACTCGACGGCCTGCGCGGCGAAGGAATTGCGTCGGCGGTCGTACTCTGGGCGCCGCACCGCGAGGCCCGCAGCATGGCGCAGATTTCCGCCGATGTCGCCAAGGGCCTCAGCCCGGATCACGCCATCTCCCGCGCCAGGGTGTTCAGCAAAAGAACTTCTCTGGTGCGTCAGGCCCTCTCACATCAGCGCACCGCGCAGTGGCTCGCGTTGCTTGATCTCTGCCATAAAGCGGATGCAGCGATCAAGGGGGTGGGCAGTAAGCAACCCTGGCTGCTGCTCGAAGACATAGCACTCAGCATGAGTGGGCAGAAATCAGCGCCGGCAATACCCACCCCACAGACTGGAAATGTGTGATCAGGCGGTCTCATCCAGCTGGGCGGGTGGCGGGAAAAAGGTTTCAGCCAGATGGGAGTGCAGTCTCCCGATGTCGATCTGGAGCTCATCAATGAACTCGTGTAGCGATGCCTGATTCATTTCACCCACATTGATCTTGAGCAGCTTCCGTTTGAACGCGCGGATACCTCGCGTTGCCGGACCTGAGTTGTCCAGCCCCCACACGCATTCGTCGACCGCATCCAGACAATGCATGAATGAGCGCGGGAAACTTGCATCGTGGAACAGGAAAGTCAGCACATCGGCACGACTGACACGGATCGCGACCTGACGCCGGTACGCCTGATATCCGTTTAGCGAACGCAGAACACTGATCCATTGCAATGTGTCCAGCGAGCGCGACTCGAGCAGGTCGTCGGGGAACAGATCGGTGGAACGTACATCGATGATGCGGGTGGTCATGTCAGCGCGTTCAAGATTGCGGCCGAGGCGCGCAAAGTGCCACGCCTCATCGCGGTACATGACCGACCCCAACAGCCCGGTGATACCTTGCGAACCCACAATAATTCCGTCCAGAAAGTTGTCTCGCCCACCTTTTGTCAGCCCGGACTGGATATTCTCTTTGGCGAACAGGTACAACTCGTTGAGCCGCTCCCAGGACAGGCGCGGCAAGATTTCTCGCACAGTGCGACAGTTCTCACGCGCAGCGGCCAGTGAACTGAGTATCGACCCGGGGTTGCTCGAATCCCCGATCAGGAATCGCACGATGTTGCGCTCATTGGGCTCGCGCTCGACAGAGACGAACTGCTCGCGCAATCCAGTGATATCCACCAGCGGCTCCCAGCCTGGTTCGATCCCCCTCGGGGTATCCAGTACCAGGTGCGAATTTACCCGCACCAGGCGCGCCGTGTTTTCGGCGCGCTCCACATAACGGGCAAGCCAGTAAATATTCTCTGCTACACGCGAAAGCATATCCGCCTCCTGCTAGTTCTCGGTGTCCACGATCCAGGTGTCTTTCGACCCGCCACCCTGGGACGAATTGACCACCAACGACCCTTTGCGCAAAGCAACCCGGGTCAGTCCCCCTGTGGTCACGGAGACATCACGCCCGCTGAGGATAAACGGCCGCAGATCAACATGGCGCGGTTCCAGGGAATGACCGACCACGGTCGGTACCGTCGAGATGCCCAGGGTCGGCTGGCCAATATAGTTGCGGGGGTTACGCTTGATCAGGGCCGCGAACCGCTTGCGCTCGGCCTTGGTCGAACGTGGACCGATCAACATGCCGTAACCACCCGATTCGTTCGCCGGCTTTATTACCAGTTCATCCAGGTGGGCCAGAACGTAATCGCGCTCTTCCGCAAACATGCAGCGATAGGTCGGGACATTCGGGATCCCTGGCTCCTCAGAGAGGTAGTACCGGATGATGTCCGGCACAAAGGCGTATACCACCTTGTCGTCTGCCACCCCCGCCCCCGGCGCATTGGCCAGCCCGACATTGCCGGCCTTCCAGGCACGCATCAGTCCTGGCACGCCAAGCGCCGAGTCCTCGCGGAATACCTCCGGATCGATGAATTCATCGTCGATACGCCGATAGATGACATCGACGCGCTGTGGCCCGGACACGGTACGCATGTAGACGCAGTCATCCTTTTCGACGAACAGGTCTCTGCCCTCCACAAGTTCCGCACCCATCTCCATCGCCAGATAGGCGTGTTCGAAGTAGGCGGAATTGTAGATACCCGGGGTCAGCACCGCCACCGTCGGGCGTTTGATCTTGCGCGGCGACAGGGCGGCCAGCATCTCATAAAGCTGTGTCGGGTAGTCACCGACCGGCAGTGGGGCGTAACTCTCGAACAGTTCTGGAAACACGCGCTTGGTGACCAGGCGATTCTCCAGCATATAGGAGACACCCGAGGGAACACGCAGGTTGTCCTCGAGCACGTACATGGTACCGTCCGCGTCACGGACCAAATCCGAACCACAAATGTGTGCCCAGACTCCCTGTGGTGGTTTCACCCCGAGGCACTGCGGCCGGAAGTTCTTCGATTCGGCCAGGACCTCGGCAGGAAACACGCCGTCCTTGATGATCTTCTGCTCATGATAGAGATCGTTAATAAAAAGATTCAGGGCACGTACGCGTTGCGTCAGCCCGGCCTCTATGCCGTCCCATTCCTTCTTGTCAATGATCCGCGGCACGATATCGAATGGCCAGTTGCGATCAATCATGCCCTCGTTTTCGTTGTAAACCGTGAAGGTGATGCCCATCTCTTTGATCGCGAGATCAGCGGCATCCTGGCGGGTGGCTAACTCGCCGTTGTTCATTTTGCGGAACAGGCTGATCAGCTCTTTCGCCAGCGGTCGCGCCCGGTTCTTGCTGACCATCATCTCGTCAAAAAAGGGGCCTGGATCGTATTCCTTCAGTTCAATAGGCATAGATGCGTCCTGACTGGCGACCTGCGTCAGTCTTTTCGGTTGGAACTGGAAAACCTCAGATCCAGGGTAAGGGGATACTCGCATTGTCCGGGCTCATCGGGCACCTGCACCATTCCGGCGGTATGTCCGACAGGCCAGAATCGTGCCAAACGGCGCGACTCGGCCTCATACGCGTTCACCGGCAGGGTTTCGTAGTTACGTCCCCCCGGATGCGAAACATGATAGGTGCAGCCCCCCAGGGAGCGCTCCGACCAGTTGTCGACGACATCGAATACCAGCGGCGCATGCACCGGAATGGTCGGATGCAGGCCCGAAGGGGGATCCCAGGCCTTGTAACGCACCCCCGCGACAAACTCGCCACGCTCTCCGGTGCACCGCAATGGCACAGGCCGGCCATTGCATGTCACAACATGGCGCGTATCGGTCATGCCCCGCACCTTGACCTGCAGGCGTTCGACCGAGGAATCGACAAAGCGTGCCGTACCCTGCGCGGTCACCTCTTCACCGAGCACATTCCAGGGTTCAATCGCGAAGCGCAACTCCATCTCGATGTCATCGACATTGATGGTGCCGTATCGGGGGAAGCGAAACTCGACGAAAGGATCGAACCAGCGGGGATCGATCGGGTAGCCCCAGCGTTGCAGGTCGGCGACCACATCGGCCATGTCGCGCTCGACATAGTGCGGCAACATGAAGCGGTCATGCAGTTCGGTGCCCCAGGGCACCAGCTCCTGCTGGTAAGGCTGTTGCCAGAAGCGCGCCACCAGGGAGCGCAGCAAAAGACTCTGCACCATTGCCATGCGCGAATGCGGCGGCATCTCAAAACCGCGAAACTCGACTATTCCCAGGCGTCCGGTCGACGAATCCGGAGAATACAGCTTATCAATACAAAACTCGGCGCGGTGGGTGTTGCCGGTCATGTCGGTCAGCAGGTTGCGCAATGCGCGATCGACCAGCCAGGGTGACGGCACCTCGCCCGGCGGCAGCTGCTGCATGGCGATGTTGAGTTCATACAGGCTGTCGTCGCGCGCCTCGTCGACACGCGGTGCCTGCGAGGTCGGGCCAATGAACATGCCCGAGAACAGGTAGGACAGGGCCGGGTGATTCTGCCAATAGCGCACCAGGCTACCAAGCACCTGCGGGTTACGCAGCATCGGACTGTCGGTGGGGCTGGCGCCGCCGAGCGTGACGTGATTGCCACCCCCGGTTCCCGTGTGGCGCCCGTCGAGCATGAATTTTTCCGTACCGAGGCGTGCCAGACGCGCCTCTTCGTAAAGAATCTCGGTGTTGTCGACCATCTGCTGCCAGCTGGACACCGGATGTACATTGACTTCTATAACCCCTGGATCGGGTGTTACCGAGAAACGCTTGAGACGCGGATCCTGTGGGGCCGGGTAGCCCTCCAGGACCAATGACTGGCCCAGTTCCGCCGCGGTATCCTCGACACACCGCACCAGATCAAGCCAGTGCGTGACATCGCCCATCGGCGGCATAAACACGTGCAGATTGCCGTCTCGGGTCTCGAACGACAGCGCCGTGCGCACGAAAGAACGACCCCCGCGTTCGGGGTCGGCCAGTTCCTGTTCACTCAGGCCGTGACTGCTCAGGCTGTCCGCCGGCATCCCCTCCTGCCAACTCGCATAGCGTTGCGCAACGTCCCCGGCAGCCGGTAGGTCCCGGAGTGGCGCAAATGGATCTGTCTCATATACCGCCTGGCGGTCCTCGGGCTTCTCCCACAGTAAGGCATCGAGCGGCAGGCGCAGCCCCATTGGCGAGTCGCCCGGCAACAGGAACATGTTGCCGCGCCGGAACGTCCAGGGTGAGCTGACCCACGATTCACTGTCGTGGTCCCAGCCCAGCGGAAGCGCGTAGCCGACCGTCTTGTCCAGACCACGTTCGAACAGGCGTCGCAGACGGGCACGCTCAAGTTTACTGTCCAGTTTGCTGTCAAGGACGTCGACGTTCTCGGGCAGGGTGCCTTCCTTCCAAAGGTAATACAGCACGTCTTCGTAGCCCGGCTCGACATTGTTTTCCGGCACCCCCAGCCGCCTGGCGAGAGCCTGAGCAAATGCATGCGCGGCGGCGACCTCGGTGTCACCGGGCTGGGTAGGATCGGCCAGCAGCGCCTGCTCACCCCACACTGGCACCCCATCGTCGCGCCACAGGCAGGACAGCGCCCAGCGTGGCAGCGGCTCACCCGGGTACCACTTACCCTGTCCATGGTGCAGCACGCCGCCCGCTGCAAAACGCCGCCACAGGCGACGCAACAGGAGCTCGGCACGTTCGCGCTTGTGCGCGCCCAGGGCGGCGGTATTCCATTCCTCACCATCCATGTCGTCGATCGACACAAAGGTCGGCTCACCCCCCATGGTCAGTCGCACGTCATTTTCGGACAGTTCGATATCGACGCGCTCACCCAGCTTCATCACCGCGGCCCACTGCTCATCGCTGTATGGCAGGGTGACGCGCGGGTCCTCATGGATACGGGTGACCTCGTTGACGAATTTGAACTCGACCTCACTCTTGCTGACCGCACCGGTGACCGCCGCCGCGCTGACATAGTCCGGTGTGCAGGCCAACGGGATGTGCCCCTCTCCGGCAAACAGCCCGGACGTCGGATCGAGGCCGATCCAGCCGGCTCCCGGCACAAACACCTCCGCCCAGGCGTGCAGATCAGTGAAATCCTGGCTCGGGCCGGACGGCCCGTCGAGCGACTCCTGATCCGATGTGAGCTGTACCAGATAGCCCGACACGAAGCGTGCGGCCAGACCCAGATGACGTAGGATCTGCACCAGCAGCCAGGCGCTGTCGCGACACGAACCCTTGCGCAGATCGAGAGTCTCCTCGCAGGTCTGCACGCCTGGCTCCATGCGCACCACATACCCGATGTCCTGTTGCAGCCTCTGGTTCAGCGCGACCAGAAAGTCCACTATCGGGGTCGGTTCGCGCGACACAGCCTGCAACCACTCGCTCAGCCTCGGACCCGATTCCGTACACTCGAAATAGGGCTTGAGCTCCTTGTGCAGCTGTTTGGGATACTCGAATGGAAAATTGTCGGCATACTCCTCGACAAAGAAATCGAACGGGTTGATGGTGACCATCTCGAGCACCAGCCCCACATCGATCACCATCTTGCAGGTCTTCTCGGGGAACACGTAACGCGCGACAAAATTCCCGAACGGATCCTGTTGCACGTTCAGGAAATGCTCCTCCGGCTCAACCTTCAGCGAATATTCGTGGATCGGCGTGCGTGTATGCGGCGCCGGGCGCAGGCGGATGAGATGCGGCGAAAGCGAGACGCTGCGGTCGAACAGGTACTCGGTCCTGTGTCGGATTGCCACCCGGATGGACATAAAAAACACCTCCGCCATACGACGGACTGAAAAAGGAAAAAAGCCAACGATGAGCTTAGCAGAGTGAAGAACCGCTTCGACAAAAAAAGGGACTTCCATAGGGGCCCGATTTCGCCCCATACTTGCGCAGTTGAATTACAAGCCCGGATTGCCTCGATGACCTATTGTGTCGGACTCAGCCTCGAAGACGGCCTCGTCTTCGCCTCAGACTCGCGCACCAACGCCGGTGTCGACTATGTGACCTCGTACAGCAAGATGCATGTATTCACGCCGTCGCCCGATCGGCTGTTCGTGCTGCTTTCGGCCGGCAACCTGGCCACCACCCAGGAGGTGGTAAACCATATCCAACGCGATCTGGACTTCCCACCGGACGATGGACCAAACCTAGCCAAGGTGCGTTACCTTTTCGAGGCCGCCGAATACATCGGGGCAGTCAGCCTGGCGGTGCAGAAGGAACACAGTCCGGCACTCAAGCAGTCCGGTGTCAGTGGCGAGACCACGCTCGTGATCGGCGGCCAGATCGCGGGACAACCGCACGGCCTGATGCTGATCTACCCGCAGGGCAACTACATCACTGCTTCTCCAGAGACCCCGTACCTGCAGATCGGCGAGAGCAAGTATGGCAAACCGGCACTTGATCGCATCGTCCACCCCGGGCTATCACTCAACCAGGGCGCACGACTTGCGCTGGTATCACTCGATGCGACCACCCGTTCGAATATCACAGTGGGCCCGCCGTTCGAACTGGCAACCTATGAGAAAGACAGCCTTACGCTTGGCTGCCGGTGCCGTTTCGACGCCGATGACAAGTACCTGATCAGCGTCCGTGAGGCCTGGAACGATGGTATTCAGGAGGCATTCCAGGGCCTGCCCAAATTCTCCTGGGAAGCGGCGACAAGCGTGCAGATGGACAAGCCGCATGCGGTCACCCCGTCCTGGGACTGATTTGAAGCCATCGCCAAACCGACCACTGCTTTCCCCGCCGCCAGGCGGCCTGCGTTAGAATGTTGGGCTACCCGAAAGATTGCGAGCACCACTCATGAGCCATGCCGCCAATGTGCAGATCGACGACCTGAACGCCTATATGGGCGACCTTGGCCAGCGCGCGCGCGCGGCATCGCGCGCTCTGGCGGCCGCTACCACCGCCACCAAGGATGCCGCCCTGCAGGCCATTGCCGGTGACCTGGATCGGATACGCGACGAGCTGATGGCCGAGAATCGCCGGGACCTGGACACCGGCGCCGCAAAGGGACTCGATGCAGCCTTGCTGGATAGACTGGAACTCAGTCAGGCACGAATTGACGGCATGATAGAGGGGCTGCGGCAGATCGCCACCCTGCCAGACCCGATCGGTGAGATTTTCGACCTGCGCTTCCGTCCCAGCGGCATCCAGGTCGGGCGCATGCGCGTTCCCCTTGGTGTGGTCGGCATCATCTATGAATCACGCCCGAACGTAACCGCAGATGCCGCCGCGCTTTGCCTCAAGTCAGGCAATGCCACAGTGCTGCGTGGGGGCTCTGAGGCATTTCATTCCAACCAGGCCATCGCGGCCAGCATCCAGCGCGGCCTGCAGCTTGCCGGCCTGCCCGCAGATGCGGTACAGGTGCTTGCGACCACCGACCGCGCTGCGGTCGACAGTATGATCACCATGCCCGAACACATCGACGTCATCATCCCGCGTGGTGGCAAGGGGCTGATCGAACGCATCAGCTCCAATGCGCGCGTGCCGGTCATCAAGCATCTGCATGGCATCTGCCACGTTTATGTCGATGACGAAGCCGACCCGAACAAGGCCTTCGACGTAGCCCTCAATGCGAAGACCCAGCGTTACGGCACTTGCAATACTATGGAGACACTGCTGGTCAACGAGACCATCGCAGATGATTTTCTTCCGCACCTCGCGGCGGCCTATATCGACGAGGGTGTGGAACTTCGTGGCTGCGAGCAAACCTGCAAGATCCTCCGCGACCACTGCGTCGCCGCCAGTGCCTCAGACTGGGACGAGGAATACCTGGCGCCCATCCTCTCAATCGCGGTCGTACCGAATATCGACGGAGCGATGGCGCATATCGCGCGTCACGGCTCGATGCATACCGAGAGCATCGTGACCGAAAACATCTCCAAGGCCAGGCGTTTCCTGCGCGAGGTAGACGCGAGTTCGGTAATGGTCAACGCCTCGACCCGCTTCGCAGACGGCTTCGAATACGGCCTCGGCGCCGAAATCGGCATCTCGACCGACAAGTTTCACGTTCGCGGTCCGGTCGGGCTGGACGGGCTGACCTCGGTAAAATTCATCGTGCTGGGCGATGGACATATACGGGAATAGCGGCGGATCGACAGTTGGTCGGAGTTGCTGTTCACCCCCGCCGTCCCCGGGTCCTTACGATCAGGCCCCAGGCATGGGGCGCCAACCTTGAGCACTGAGCAGCGGGCCGCGGCCCTGATAGGGGTCTTCGGCGGCACCTTCGACCCGGTCCACAATGGCCACCTGCGCATCGCACTAGACGCACGCGAGCAACTCGGCCTCGACCAGGTACGCCTTATCCCGCTCGCGCAGGCCGTGCACCGTGAACAGCCACAGGCAGCGGCGGCACTGCGACTGCAGATGTTGCAGGCGGCCGTCACGGGGCGCGACGACCTGATTGCCGACGACCGTGAACTGCGTCGGCAGGGGCCCTCCTACACCGTCGATACCCTGCGATCGCTTCGCCAGGACTTTCCGAAGACATCACTCTGCCTCTTGCTCGGTAGTGACAGCTTCAACGGCTTCGATACCTGGCGCGACCCGCGCGGCATTCTCGATATCGCCAATATCGCCGTCATGCAGCGTCCGGGCCACAGGCCGCCGGATGCCCCCGGGTTGCGCGAACTTCTGAAAAACCGCCTGACCGAACGGCTCGACGCCGACCACAACGGACAGGTTGTATTCTGTCCCGCAACCCAGCTCGACATTGCTTCCAGCGATATCCGCCAGCGCATCGCCACCGGCCGCAGTGCGGATTTTCTCACCCCTGGCGCCGTACTCGATCTGATCCAGCAGCATGCCCTGTACCGCCGGCCGTCGGCCCGATAGATGCAGGCACAGGGTCGCACATGGTTTATGATTCATTCCCGGTAGCACTTTTCGGACCCAGGTATGCAGGTAGAAGCATTACGCGATCTCGTCGTCACCACGCTTGAAGACACGAAGGCCTTTGACATCATCACCCTGGATGTCCGCGGCAAGACCAGCATCACAGATTACTTCGTGATCGCATCAGGCACCTCCGACCGCCACGTCAAATCCACTGCCGAGGCCGTGGCGTTTCAGGCCAAGCAGGCAGGACAGGCACCCATCGGGACCGAGGGCCTGCAGGAAGGCGAGTGGGCATTAATCGATCTCAACGGCGTGGTGGTGCACGTGATGCAGTCCAAGGTTCGGGATTTCTACCAACTCGAGCGGCTGTGGAACGTCGATCCGCAGGCTGCCGAAAAGATCAGCAAGGAACGGGGTTCGCCATAGGCCCCGCCTGCACGCCCCGCTCGGATCCCCGTACCGGCCGCGGCGCACATCCCAGGTACACAGGAATACAGCGGCGCAGATGCAGATCCACCTGATTGCGGTCGGCGACAAGATGCCGCGCTGGGTGGTCGAAGGCTACAACGAATACGCCAAGCGTCTACCGTTCGAATGTGCGCTGCGCCTGACCGAAATCTCGGGAGGAAAGCGCGGAAAAAACGCCGATATTGCTCGCATCATGCGGGATGAGTCCGAGCGTCTTGTAGCCGCCGTACCCAAGGGTGCCGCCGTGGTGGCACTGGAGGTCGGCGGCAAGAGCTGGTCGACCGCACAGCTGGCACACAAACTCGACGGCTGGATGAACAATGGCCGCGATCTGGCACTGCTGGTGGGCGGGCCGGACGGACTCGGCGACGAGGCCAGGGCAGTCGCCACGGAACTCTGGTCTCTGTCGCCGTTGACTCTCCCGCATCCGCTGGTGCGGGTGGTTCTCGCGGAACAGCTGTACCGTGCCTGGAGCATCCTCAGGAACCATCCCTACCACCGTGCCTGACCCGGCTTACCCCGCCCGCAAAAAGGATCACCAGCTGAGATAATCGCAGTCATGATAATCCTCGCTTCCCAATCCCCGCGCCGGGCCGAACTGCTTGCCCAGATAGGCATGGATTTTCGCGTACATCCGGCCCAGGTCGACGAAAGCGTGCATGCCGACGAGCGAGCGGCCGACTACGTGGAACGGGTGGCGATCGCAAAGGCGCAGGCGGTACGCCAACAATTCCCCGATCTTCCGGTGCTGGGCTCGGATACCAGCGTGGTTCTCGATCAGACCGTTCTCGGCAAACCAGTCAACTGCGACGATGCAATCCGAATGTTGCTGGCCCTGTCCGGGCGCACCCACGAGGTGCTCACCGGCGTCGCCGTGGTAGCCGACTCCACGCACTACCGCCTGAGTGTCAGCAGAGTGATGTTCCGTGACGTGGATGCGCGCGAAGCGGCCGCCTACTGGGCCACCGGCGAACCCGTGGACAAGGCGGGTGGTTATGCCATTCAGGGTCTGGCCGCGGCCTTTGTGGAGCGCATTGAAGGGAGCTATTCCGGGATAATGGGGCTGCCATTGTTCGAGACCATGCAGATCCTCGCAGCGATCGGCGTGCGCAGCCGTTCGGGCGTGTAATATGGCTGGATGAGCGAAGAAATCCTGATCAATATCACCCCCCCCGAAACCCGTGTCGCGGTGATCGAAAACGGCGTGCTTCAGGAGATCATGATCGAGCGCACCGCCAAGCGCGGACTGGTGGGAAACATTTACAAGGGCAAGGTATGCCGGGTGCTGCCCGGGATGCAGGCTGCCTTCGTGGATGCGGGTCTGGAGCGCGCGGCCTTCCTGCACGCCTCTGATATCCAGACCACAGACGGCGGCAAATCGGATCAGATTACCGATCTGGTACGTGAAGGCGGGGAGGTGATCGTGCAGGTCGTCAAAGACCCGCTCGGTACCAAGGGCGCACGCATCACCACCAATATCTCGATCCCGTCCCGCCACGTGGTCTTCATGCCCAATGTAAGCAACGTGGGGGTATCGCAAAAAATCGAGGACGAGGCGGAGCGCGCACGCCTG
>Ga0316201_10000877_pt1 | contig 18951 bp, 16 predicted proteins | sample CS6wburrow_MG_FD_204516 | JGI IMG/M metagenome (GOLD analysis project Ga0316201, IMG submission 204516) | Coastal sediment microbial communities from Delaware Bay, Delaware, United States - CS-6 worm burrow | ecosystem: Environmental > Aquatic > Marine > Coastal > Sediment | place: USA... | reverse complement strand
CCATGCGAGAATCGCCAGTGCAGCGAATGTTGTGGCTATGGATATCAGTATGCCTTTAACAATGTGTTTTTTCTTGAAGTGTCCAAGTTCGTGCGCAAGCACGGCTTCAAGCTCATCGTCGCTCAGCATCTTCAGCAGGGTATCGAAGAACACAATGCGTTTATTGCGGCCAAAACCTGAAAAATAAGCATTGCCGTGTGACGAGCGTTTTGAACCATCAATGACGAAGATGCCATTGCTGCTGAATCCGCAGCGCTGCAATAATTGCTTGATGCGGTCCAGGGTGTCGCCCTGTTCCAGTGGTTCAAACTTGTTGAAGATCGGAGCAATCAGCGTCGGGTATACCCACATGATGAACAGGCTGAATCCAGTCCACACCAGCCATGCGTATACCCACCACAGTTCGCCGGCTTTTTCCATCAGCCACAAAACGGTCCACAGCAGGGGTACACCCAGCAGTAAGGCCAGTGCGCCGCCTTTTATGATGTCGATAATGAATGTTTTAACCGTGGTGCGGTTAAAGCCGAAGCGCTCTTCGATCACGAATGTGCTGTAAATTGAAAATGGAAGTTCCAGCAGCGACGATACCAGCATAAAGGCCAGCATCACGGCGATACCTGTCATTATTGGGCTGAAGCCAAACGTGATCGTAGTCTGCTGCAGCCATTCCAGTCCGCCCCCCAGCGTCCAGATCAACAGCAGCCCTGCATCGTAAAACATCGGCAAGCGGCCGAAACGGGTTTTTGTGATGGTGTAATCAGCGGCCTTCTGGTGCTCATCGAGAGTGATCTTGCCGTCAAACGCTTCCGGCACGTTGGCGCGATGGGCCTTGATATGAGAAATTTGCCGCTGCGAGAGCCACAGTCGAATTACGAGCGATAACGCCAGCATGGCAAGAAACAGGATTGTGAAGCTGTGCATAACTACCTTTTGTGAATAGCAACCATTAACTGTATTATCTATTTTATAGCCACATAAGGCTAGCTGGTTGAATCACATCAAAAACCCCATATGGATTGAGGAAATATGCCACAGCAAAACCCTGAGAACCTTATCTGGATCGACCTGGAAATGACGGGGCTGGACCCCATGGAAGATCGGATTATCGAAATTGCGACACTCGTCACTGACAAGAATCTTAATGTACTGGAAGAAGGCCCCTCCCTTGCTATTAATCAGAGTGATGAAATGCTCAAAGGTATGGATGAGTGGTGTACAACGCAACATGGCAGATCAGGCCTGACTGACCGCGTCAAAAACAGTTCAATCAGTGAAGCAACGGCCGAAGCAGTGACAATCGCGTTTCTGGATAAATATGTGCCGCAGGGCAGGTCGCCAATGTGTGGCAACAGCATCTGCCAGGACCGGCGATTTCTCGCGCGCTGGATGCCCGAGCTGGAAGAGTTTTTTCACTACCGCAATCTCGATGTCAGCAGTTTAAAAGAGCTGGCAATCAGGTGGGCTCCGGAATTGTGCGAGGGATTCAGCAAGGAATCCAGCCACCTGGCGATGAATGACATCAAAGATTCAATAGCGGAATTAAAATATTATCGATCAACAATGCTGTCGATATAACATCTGGAATTATCATGTTTGCCATATTGCGGTCGCGAATATACCTTGCCTCCTGTTTTGCTGTTAGTAGCTTATTTGCCTGTTTTCAATTACCTGCTGCAGATCTCGAGACTGTATCGGTTTCTTATACGCAGATACCCCGTATTTACCGCCTCAATGGTGTGGTAGAAGCTGTAAATAAGACAACCGTGTCGGCACAGATTAGCGGCCAGGTTGAGGCCATGCTGTTTGATGTTGATGATTACGTTGAGAAAGATCAGGTCATTATTCTTATTAATGATAAACAACCTGCCGCCAGGCTTGAACAGGCAAAGGCTGAAATAGAAGAAGCAGGTGCACGGGTTAAGGAAGCGGATGAAGAATATCAGCGCATAAAGGGCGTCTACGAGAAACAGGCTGTTTCCAAGAAGACCATGGATGCTGCGGAAGCTGCCATGAAAGCAGCCAGGGCCAGGTTGAAATCGGCACGTGCCGGACTGGAGCAGGCAAGGGAACAGTTCGATTACACGCGTGTACGTGCACCTTATTCGGGTATAGTGACCGAGCGTCATATCGAGGTCGGGGAAAGTGCAGAAGCGGGCAAGAAGCTAATGAGTGGCTTGTCGCTGGAAGAACTCAGGGTCAACGTGGACGTGCCGCAAAACATGATCAATGCCGTGCGCACCGCTGCCGAGGTCGCCATAGAAACTCCGAAGGGTAACAGGGTTCCTGTCACAAACAAGACAGTTTTCCCTTTCGCAGACCCTGCCAGTCACACTTTTCGCGTGCGCCTTGAACTGAAGGGTGATAATTTGTCGCTGTTTCCGGGCATGTTTGTTAAAGCCGCTTTTACTACAGGAGAGCAGGGCGCGCTGATTGTGCCTTCTGCATCAATTGTAAGACGATCTGAAGTTACCGCTGTGTATGTAGCCTCGGCGGATGGCAGACTCAGTATGCGTGCAATACGCAAGGGCCGTGAGCTGGATAACGGCTACACTGTCGTGCTCGCCGGATTGCAGCAGGGCGAAACAGTTATTGTTGACCCAATCATAGCGGGTGCGCAATTACAGCAGCAATACAGTTCCGAACCTGCACGCTAATCCATGGCTGATCATCCTGCTTCGATGGGTATTTCAGGCCTCGTTGCAAAGCGATTCCTGACCACAGAAATTACGCCACTGCTTGCATTGGTAGGTTTTTTGCTGGGCGTGTTTGCAGTCATGGTGACCCCGCGTGAAGAAGAACCCCAGATCAACGTGACTTTCGCCAATGTGTTCATTGCATTTCCGGGGGCGAGCCCTGCTGAAGTGGAAAGCCTGATTGCAGGGCCGGCGGAGCAGGTGCTTTCTGAAATTGAAGGCGTCAAGCACGTCTATTCCACCTCCATGCCCGGTATGGCGGTATTAACAGTACAGTTCAGGGTGGGCGAGGACCGTACATCCGCGGTCGTGCGCCTGTATAACAAGATATACCTGCATAGCGACTGGCTGCCGTACAACCTCGGTGTCGCCCAGCCGGTCATCAAGCCAAAGGGCATCGATGACGTACCGATAGTGGCCGCGACATTGTGGTCGCAAGATGACAGCATGGGGAGCTACGAACTAGGCCAGATTGCGCATTCCATAGAAGCTGAGCTCAAGCGTGTACAGGGAACACGCGAGGTATACACCATTGGAGACACGCCCAGGGTTGTGCGCGTATTGCTTGATCCCCAGGCGATGTCGGCATACAGGCTGGATATCGACAGCCTGCGCAGGGCACTGCAGGCAGCTAATCGCGTACACGAGCCGCTCGACGTCACTGCTGACAACAGGGAGCTGCTGGTAAAGGCCGGTACATTTTTCTCTACCGCAGAAGATATTTCCGGGCTGGTCGTGGCCGTGCACGAGGGCAGGCCGGTATATCTTGGTGATGTGGCAACGATCAGCGATGGGCCGGCACAGCCCGACAAGTATGTGCATTTCAGTCATGGCGCATCCTATTCCGCTAACGATAAGGCACACGAAAGACCTGCTGTCACCATCGTAATTGCGAAACAGGCAGGTACCAATGCGGTGGAGATATCACGGCGTGTGATTGAGCGCTTTGAACAGCTCAGGGGGAGCTATATTCCCGATAATGTGAATGTCACCATCACGCGTGACTACGGCGCTACCGCCGACGCCAAGGCGAAAAAGCTGATCAGCAAGCTGGCATTCGCCACTGCCTCAGTTGTACTGCTGGTGTTGATCGCGCTTGGTTGGCGTGAGGCAATCATCGTCGGTACCGCGGTTATCGTTACCCTGGCAATGACCTTATTTGCGTCCTGGGCATGGGGATTCACGCTGAACCGGGTATCGCTGTTCGCGTTGATTTTTTCAATCGGCATCCTCGTCGATGATGCGATTGTCGTAGTCGAGAATATACATCGCCATATATCACTGGGAGCGAAAAACCTGATCGAGGCTATCCCGCGTGCGGTCGATGAGGTTGGCGGTCCGACTATTCTGGCGACTTTCACTGTCATTGCTGCCTTGCTGCCGATGGCCTTTGTTTCCGGGTTGATGGGGCCTTACATGAGCCCGATTCCTATCAACGCGTCGCTGGGCATGTTGATTTCACTGGTGGTTGCGTTTGTGTTCACACCCTGGCTGACGCTGAAAATGCTCGCCGGCCATTTTGGTCATAGCGGCACAGGTGTCGCAGAGACTGATAATACAGAAACAGGCATGCATCGTTTCGTGACGCGTATTTTCCGGCCGTTTCTTGCTGGCCGACGTGGACGGGTGAACCGTCGCTGGTTGCTTTCGGCCATATTATTGCTGATCGTAGTGTCGCTGATGTTCGTTGCCGGGCGGCTGGTGATATTGAAGATGCTGCCGTTCGACAATAAGTCCGAATTCCAGGTGGTGCTCGATATGCCCGAGGGGACCAGCCTCGAGCAGACAGCGAGAGTGTTGCAGGAAATAGGTCAGTACGTGACGGCACTGCCGGAAGTCAGCGATTACCAGGTATACGCAGGCACTGCTGCGCCAATCAGTTTTAACGGTCTGGTACGCCAGTATTATCTGCGAGAGGATGACCACCTCGGAGATATACAGGTCAATCTGGTTGCAAAACATGAACGCGACCGCAAGAGCCATGCCATAGCATTCTCGGTGCGTGAGGACATTCAGGCGATAGCGAGGCGGTATAACGGCAATGCCAAGATCGTAGAGGTACCGCCGGGACCGCCGGTAATGTCACCGCTGGTTGCAGAAGTGTACGGTATTGATTACCAGGGCCAGATAAATGCGGCGAAAAGTTTACGTGAAGTATTTGAACGCACGGCAGATATCGTGGATGTCGATGATTCTGTCGAAGTGGCGTCAGAAAAGATCATTGTTGAAATAGACCGCAGCCGTGCTGCATTGCTGGGCCTGTCGCAGAAACAGATTACTGATGCGCTGGCAACCGTGCTCGATGGAGAGGACATCACCTACATGCATCTCGACAAGGCCAAGTATGCCGTACCGGTTCGCATCGAATACTCTGAGGCAGACAAGGCGGATATCGAGCAGGTGATGTCGCTGGTATTGATGTCAAACAAGGGTTCGATGGTGCCGTTGTCTGAAGTTGTGATACTGCAGCGTGGTACACGTGACTACAGCATCAATCACAAGGACCTGATGCCTGTTGTTTATGTGACCGGCGATATGGCTGGAGAAACCGACAGCCCGCTCTACGGCCTGTTCGAGATTACGGCCCGGGCCGAAGCGGCGACGGGCATGTCACAGTGGTTCGTAAATACACCGCAAAATCCTTATGAATACAGTTTCAAGTGGGATGGGGAATGGCAGATTACCTACGAGACTTTCCGTGATATGGGCATAGCATATTCAGTCGGACTGCTGCTGATCTACCTGCTGGTAGTGGCGCAGTTCAAATCCTATATCGTGCCACTGGTGATTATGGCGCCGATTCCGCTGACCATCATCGGCATCCTTCCGGGACATGCCATTGCCGATAAGCAATTTACCGCGACATCCATGATAGGCATGATAGCGCTGGCGGGTATTATTGTGCGTAATTCCATCCTGCTGGTTGATTTCATCAATCAGGAACTACGGGCCGGTGTTTCATTTGAAGATGCAGTGATACGTTCCGCCGCGGTGCGCGCCAAGCCAATCGTGTTGACCGGCCTTGCTGCAATGGCAGGTGCGTTCTTTATCCTCGATGACCCGATATTTTCCGGTCTGGCGGTATCGTTAATCTCGGGCATCCTGGTTTCCACCATACTGACTCTTGTGGTTATACCGGTGGTTTACTATGCGGTGATGCAGAAGCGTATCGACAGGATCATGCAGATGGATTAAGCGGTATTAGCCCGCATTTCTCACCAGGCCGCTGTATAACCCGAGTAACATCATGATTAGAAAACCCGAAGCTCGATTTCAATCAAATACAGTTTGTTCGGTGCGGCGCTATTTCGTTCCACGCGCATCGGTAACGTCTCTGCGCACGCATCTTCACTCAAACCGTAGCTATTGCTATGTTTTTCAGTCCAGACGCGCACTCAGAAACACTACCGATGCACCTGAATCCGAAATCCTGGTGAGAAATGCGGGTTAGTTGCGAACATCTGTTGCTAGTGAAAGGCGTCTTATATTCACGTGGTCTTTCGTGATGTCGTCTTTATTATTGTTGCGCGTGATTAAGCACTGGTTTCGCCCCTGCTGGAGCGAGTTACTTTTCTGTCTACAGCGACAGAAAAGTAACCAAAAGAACGCCGCCCCCAAGCGCTCGTGCTGCGCATTCCCTCAGCCATCTTCACTGCCAACGGGTCGTCTCGACTCGCCATCCGGGCTCGACGAGACTCGATTGATCGTCCCTGGTCAATCGACCCTACCAGCAAAGCCGTCTTCGGTGAGCTTAGGGGGGAACCAACCCGTCCCCTTAAGGTTTGCCGAGGTATTCGGCTTTGGTAGGGCAAATCCGACAGGGACGTCGGATTTAGACTTGTCGAGCCCGGACGGCGAGTCAAGGCGGCCCGTAGGCAAAGGCGAATGCCGAGGGAACCCGAAGGGCAAACTGATCGGGGTGTCCTTTCTTTTGGTTACTTTTCTTTAGACAAGTAAAGAAAAGTAACTCGCCCATCAGGGCGAAATCAGATGCTTAATCACGCGCGGATAATAACTGAGTATTTAACCCGAGCTGTATCAAGATACTATTAATAAGATTAAACACTATTAACCGTTCACTGCTCCACCGGCGTATCGTCCCTGTTTCCCCAGTCCGACCATGATCCCGGATAACCCTTTACGTCTTCATATCCGAGCGCGCGCAGCATGACATAGGAAAATGCCGAACGATGATGCGTCTGGCAGTAGACGATAACTTCCAGGTCTTTCGTTAGGCCAAGTTGATCAAGCTTTTGCTGAATTGATTCATAGGGCAGCAGGCGCAGGTTATGTGCGCGATCCATGGCATCTGTCCATTCGTAGTGTTTGGCACCGGGTATATGGCCGCCCTTATTGGCGAACTTTTTCTTGCCAGTAAATTCGACCAGGCTGCGTGCGTCGAGTAAAGCCACGTGATCATCATCGAGGTGCTGCATGATGTAGGCGCTATCAACGGTGTAATTCCCGGTATTGCTCAGGCTGTAATCGCTTATGGTCTTTTCGGGTATTTCTTTCGTCAACGAGTGGCCTTCATTCGCCCAGCTAAACAGTCCGCCATTGAGTAATGATGTTTTGCTGTGGCCAAACACGTGTAGTGTCCATATAAAGCGGGATGCGCAACCACCACCTTCATCATCATAAGCAACAACATGCGAATTCGCAGTGATGCCGAGGCCTGAGATGAGCCTGGAAAACTGTTGGCCAGATGGCAATAGACCCATCATGGGTTTTTCGACATGTATGATGTCCGGGTAATTGACGAAATGCGCACCGGGTATATGCGCTTTTCTGTATTGTTTTGCTTTACATAAATCAACGATTACAACATCAGGGTTGTGCAGATATGTTTCGAGTTCTTCAGGTTCAATGATTAATTTGAGGTCTGTCATTTTACAGATTGAATATTGATGTATGGTTTGTTGCTGGTGTCGGGTGCCAGGATCGTATCTTTGGCAGATTTGTCATCAAGCGCCTCGGGGTAGTCGATTGAATAATGCAATCCACGACTTTCTTTGCGTTCCATGGCAGAGCGGATGATCAGTTCTGAAACCTGTGCCAGGTTACGCAGCTCGATCAGGTCGCTGCTGATACGGAAATTACTGTAGTACTCGTAAATTTCGTGCTGCAGTAATTGAATACGGCGCATCGCGCGCTCGAGTCGCTTGTTGGTGCGGACAATCCCGACATAGTCCCACATGAAACGGCGTAATTCATCCCAGTTATGTGTTACCACGACTTCTTCATCAGAGTCCGTAACCCGGCTTTCATCCCAGGGTGCGACTGCTTTTTCAAGCCTTATACTCTCGATGTTTTTAATGATGTCTTTGCTGGCGGATTCAGCGAACACCAGGCATTCAAGCAATGAGTTGCTGGCCATGCGGTTGGCGCCATGCAGTTGCGTGAAGGCTGCCTCACCAATGGCGTACAGTCCTTCAATATCCGTGCGGCCATTCATGTCGGTCATTATGCCACCGCAGGTATAGTGCGCGGCGGGTACTACGGGTATCGGCTGCTTCGTTATATTGAAGCCTAGCTCGAGGCAACGCTTGTAAATTGTCGGGAAGTGAGATTTGATAAATGCTGCTGATCGATGGCTGATATCGAGATAGACGCACTCAGCACCGAGCCGTTTCATTTCGTGGTCGATGGCTCGTGCAACGATGTCACGCGGCGCCAGTTCTGCACGCTGATCGAAACGGTGCATAAACTGCTCGCCATTCGGGAGTAGGAGTTTACCGCCTTCACCACGCACGGCCTCGCTGATCAGGAACGATTTGGCTTCAGGATGGTACAGGCAGGTAGGGTGAAATTGATTAAATTCCATATTGCCGACCTTGCATCCTGCGCGCCATGCCATGGCAATACCGTCACCGGTAGAGCAGTCAGGATTGGTCGTGTACAGGTAGACCTTGCTGGCGCCACCGGTGGCCAGTACAACTGTTTTTGCCAGGAACCGTTTTACGTGACCCGTGTTGGTATTCAGTATGTAGGCGCCTACACAGCGGTTATGTTCCAGCCCTTGCTTGCTGCCGGTGATCAGGTCGACGGCGATATGGTTCTCATACACATCGATAGAAGCATGCTGGCGCACATGGTTCACCAGCGTATTCGATAATGCTAAACCAGTTGCATCGGCGGCATGAACGACGCGTCGGAAGCTGTGGCCGCCTTCCCGGGTTAAATGCAGCACACGGCTTCCATCTGGTGTCGTTTCCTTGGTGAATGGAACGCCGAGTTGCTGCAGCCATCGAATGTTTTCCGGGCCATGCTCGATGGTGAAGCGGACAGAATCAGGATTGCACAGTCCGGCACCCGCATTCATGGTGTCATCAATATGCGACTGAAAGGAGTCATCACTGGCTAGCACCGCAGAAATACCGCCCTGTGCATAATAGGTGCAGCCCTCGTTGACAGGGCCCTTGCTGATTAATGCGACCGGGCCATTGGACGCCAGTCTGAGTGCAAGGCTTAAACCGGCAGCACCGCTGCCAATAATCAGCACATCATGCAGGTTTGAGATGGACATGTGGGGCCCTCTGGAAAAAATCCTGTGTTTTTCGGCGCACTTGGCTGTAATACCTTGATTGTACTTGTATAATTGGCAAATTGCATCAGGGCGCAAAATCACGTCATGCGTCTGAACTATAACTGGATTTATTTGTCACACAAACCGGGCAATGGATTGTCTCTGGAGGAAAGGCCTGGATGGGCACTGAGAAGAATGTTGATCAGGCGCTGGTTGAGCGCGTACAGAATGGCGACAGCAGGGCGTTCGATCTTCTGGTACAGAAGTACCAGAATCGGATTTCCAAGTTAATTGCGCGTTTTGTGCGTAATCCTGCCGACGTTCAGGATGTTGCCCAGGAGGCCTTTATCAAGGCATACCGTGCCTTGCCCAGCTTCAGGGGTGAAAGTGCTTTTTACACATGGCTCTACCGTATTGCGATTAATACCGCCAAGAACCATCTGGTTGCACAGGGAAGAAAAAGTCCAGCCTATGCGGTAGATGTACAGGAAGTGGAAAAATATGATGCCAGCGAATGGCTCAAAGAATATGCAACACCGGAGCGGGAACTGCTGGCGGATGAAATTCAGGCGACAGTAAACAGTGCACTGGAAATGTTGCCGTCTGATTTAAGAGAAGCGATAACGCTGAGGGAAATCGAAGGACTGAGTTATGAAGATATCGCCCAGGTCATGGACTGCCCGATAGGAACAGTGCGTTCACGCATTTTCAGGGCGCGTGAAGCCATAGATGAAAAACTGCAGCCTATCGTGGATAGTGGCAGTCACAATGTTAATAATTAAACTTTGATACATATTCGGGTGTATGAAATGAATGAAGACAAAGAGAAAATTTCTGCCTGGCTTGATGATGCCATCGAATACAATGAGGCAGAATCACTGCAGGCAGAACAGGGCGTCCAGGCTTTCTCTACGGTAGCACGCTACCAGCTGATTGGTGATGCAGTCCGGGGCAAAGTTACAGACGCGTCGATGATTGACATCAGCGCGAGTGTGCGTGAAGCCATCAGCCGTGAACCTGAATTTGCACCGGTTGCCAGACCTGCGCGCAAACCCCGGCGCCAGTCTCCTGGTAAGGTAAACCCCTTATTTGATTTCGGATCATGGCTAAGGCCGGTTGGTGGCCTGGCGGTGGCGGCTACGGTCGCAATGGTTATGGTCGTTACTCTCACGGACCAGCAAACGGAGACGGGTAGCGGGATAGTCGCTAATGTTGCCCAGCAGCCTGTACAGGCAATGCCTGTAAACAACGCGATGCCTGTTTATGCAAAGCCGGGAATTGCAATGCCGGCTGTCAACCTTGACAGTTATGTCACAGAGCATTCTAAATATGCCGCGCAGGGCACCGTTCAGGGGATGGTGCCATACGCACGTTCAGTGAGCTATGGCGCTGAAGATAATCCATCCTTAAAAAACACCGTTAAAGACAACCAGACTGTGAATAATCCCGGCAAATGAAACTTGGTGTAACAGCCTTTTTAACATTTGTAATTCTCAGTTATGCACCTGCTTATGCAGGTAATGTCTCTGATATCGTTAGCGGTATGTCAGCCGCAGACAAGCGTTTAAACTACGAAGGAATATTCGTCTTGCGCAAGTCAGACAAAATGATGACCATGCACGTCGTACATGGTGTTGACGAGCGGGGTGTATGGGAAAGCATGGAGTCGCTCAATGGCGAAGCACGCAAGATTGTGCGCCATAATAATGAAGTTATTTCAATTTACCCATCGCACAAACTGGTAACCGTGAGCAAGATGGGGGACAAGCCTGGTTTACACCCGATACTTCCCGAGAACCTGGACAAACTGAGCAACTATTACACGATTCATGAGCTGGGTGATGACCGTATTGCCGGCCGTGAAACGTCTGTTCTGAATCTGCAGCCAAAAGATGCCTATCGCTACGGTTACAAGTACTGGCTTGATAACGAAACGCAGGTGTTGCTTAAATGCGACCTGTTTGATGAAAATGGCGAAATTGTCGAGCAGATGATGTATACCGCGTTCCATGATCACGCTGCAGTGCCGCCAACAGCGTTCAATATACCCGAGCTCGAAGGCTATACCCGGCAGATTCTCAATAAGAACAGGGGTAAACAGGCCAATATAGGCTGGCGAGTCACAAAAATGCCGCAAGGTTTCATGCTCACGCACAGCACTATTCGCAGCGGTGACGATAATAAGTCACTTCATCTGATGTACTCAGACGGGCTCGCGTCTGTATCCGTATTCATAGAAGCGAGTGAAAGCAGTACCCATCGCCTGTCAGGTGCTTCCAAAATGGGCGCCTTGAACGCTTATGGCAAGCAGATGAATGGTGCTCAGATTACCGTCATGGGCGAAGTGCCGGAAGCGACAGTTGCGACTATTGCCGAGTCCATGGAGCGCACGCAGTGATTGAGGAACACGCACGAGTGATTGCGGTCCAAAATGGTCAATTGCTGCTCGAAGCGCAAACCAAAGCCAGCTGCAGTGCCTGTGCCGTCAAACAGGGATGCGGTACCTCTGTTATATCCAAATGGGTTGGTCGCAAATTCACCCGCTTTCAGGCGCCGAATACAGTCAATGCACGAGTCGGTGACGAGGTGGTCGTCGGGCTTGCAGAAGAGGCCATGCTCAAGGGGTCCGTGCTGGTTTACCTGTTGCCGCTGCTGGCCATGATCGGCTTTGCACTGCTGGCAGACAGCCTGATTGCGGCTGATACCGCCTCGCGTGAACTGATGGTGCTGATTGCTGCGGTTGCGGGGTTTTCATTAATGCTGGTTATTTCCCGCCTGTTACTGTCTACTGGCAGCAACAGCAGTAAGCTGACCCCCGTCGTTCTCAGAAAAAACATAGCCTGAGCGTTATCTGCTAAAATCCCGCCCGACTGTGACCCGGCGTTTGCCGGTTTTTTTTCTGCCTGATTATGCCTGCTGAATTAACCATATATATCCGTGAAGGCTGTCATCTTTGTGACGACATGGAACAGGCATTGCGGGAATGTGCATCCGAACTTGATTTTGAGACCCGGCGCGTGCCAATAGACAACAATGCAGAACTTGAACAAGCCTACGGTAACAAAGTGCCGGTGCTGGTCTGTGGCGATGTGGAAATCTGCCATTATTTTCTCGACCTGCAGGCCCTGAAACGGGTGCTCAACTAATATGTCAATGAAGAACATCCGCAATTTTTCCATCATCGCGCATATCGATCACGGCAAATCGACGCTGGCAGACCGCCTGATCCAGACCTGCGAAGGCCTGACTAGCCGTGAAATGCATGAGCAGGTACTTGATTCCATGGATCTCGAACGCGAGCGTGGCATTACCATCAAGGCGCAGAGTGTTACCCTGAATTACAAGGCGCAGGATGGTGAGATCTACCAGTTGAACTTCATCGATACACCGGGGCACGTCGATTTTTCATACGAAGTTTCGCGCTCGCTGTCGGCCTGTGAAGGTGCTCTGCTGGTTGTGGATGCATCCCAGGGTGTTGAAGCCCAGAGTGTGGCCAACTGTTATACCGCCATAGAACAGGGGCTGGAGGTTATCCCGGTGTTGAACAAGATCGACCTGCCAGCAGCCGATTCAGAGCGTGTGATTCACGAAATCGAGGACGTCATCGGGCTCGAAGCCGAGCATGCCTGCCGCGTCAGCGCCAAGACGGGTGAAGGTATCGATGAGCTGCTGGAGCAACTGGTCAGAGAAGTGCCGCCGCCGCAGGGTGATCCTGATGCACCTTTACAGGCGCTGATTATCGACTCATGGTTCGACCCATATGTCGGTGTCATCATCCTGGTGCGTGTTAAACAGGGCAGCATCAAGCGGCGCCAGAAAATGCTGATCATGTCGACTAACAGGCATTACGTGGTTGACGATGTTGGGGTGTTTACGCCCAAGCGCGAAAGCCGTGAGGGCTTAAATGCCGGGCAGGTTGGATTCGTCATCGCCGGCATCAAGGAAATCGATTCCGCACGCGTCGGTGATACCATTACCCTGGCTGATCGCCCGGCGGACAAACCGCTCGAAGGTTTCAAGCAAATACAGCCGCGTGTATTTGCCGGCATGTTCCCGGTAGACGCGGATGATTATGATGATTTTCGCGATTCACTGGAAAAACTCACGCTGAATGATGCTTCACTGAGTTATGAGCCGGAAAACTCAACAGCACTGGGATTTGGCTTCCGCATCGGTTTTCTTGGCATGCTGCATATGGAAATCGTGCAGGAAAGACTGGAACGTGAGTACAATCTGGACTTGATTACCACGGCGCCAACCGTGGTCTACGAGGTGCTGAATACAAAGGGCGAACTTATAGAAATTCATAATCCCGCTGATCTGCCGGAAGTCAATTACATCGAGGAAATACGCGAACCCATCATCCGTACCAATATTCTGGTACCGCAGGAATATGTCGGTAACGTGATATCGCTGTGCATCGAAAAGCGCGGTGTACAGAAAAACATGCAATACCTCGGCAGGCAGGTTTCACTGGTTTATGAGATGCCGCTGAGCGAGGTTGTGATGGACTTTTTTGACAGGCTCAAGTCCGTCAGTCGTGGTTATGCATCATTTGATTACGATTTCTTACGCTTTCAGGCTGATAAACTGGTGAAGGTTGATATACTGATTAACAGTGAAAGAGTTGATGCATTGTCTATAATTGCGCATCAAGACATAAGTCAACGCCGTGGTCGCGAAGTCGCTGAAAAGATGAAGGAGCTGATACCGCGGCAGATGTTCGATGTGGCAATACAGGCTGCAATTGGGCGCCATATTATTGCGCGTACAAACGTAAAAGCCTTACGTAAAAATGTTACAGCCAAATGTTATGGTGGTGATGCGACACGCAAACGCAAACTGCTGGAAAAACAGAAGGCAGGTAAAAAACGAATGAAACAATTTGGCAAGGTGGAAATTCCCCAGGAAGCATTCCTTGCCGTACTTAAAGTGGACAGTAAGTGATTTCTCATGATGGTTTTTGATTTTTCTTTTTATTTATTTCTTGGCACGGTAATAACAGGGTTTATCTGGGCTCTGGATGTATGGGTACTTGCGCCAAGACGCAGCAAGGTGTACCAGACAAATTCAGAAATACATCAGGGGGTTGAGATCAAGCGCGGCGGTAAAGAGCCGGTTATCGTTGAATACTCGAAGTCTTTTTTTCCTGTATTGCTGATTGTTTTCGTATTGCGTGGATTCATCGTCGAACCTTTCCGCATCCCATCAGGTTCAATGCTGCCCTCACTGTATATAGGTGACTTCATTCTGGTGAACAAATTCGCTTATGGCGTCCGTTTGCCGGTATGGAACAAGAAAATAATTGAAACAGGCAGTCCGGAACGGGGTGATGTTGTTGTATTCAGATATCCGCGCGATCCATCACTGGATTATATAAAAAGAATAGTTGGTTTACCGGGCGATCATATTGCATATTACAACAAGGTGCTCTATGTAAATGGTAAGCCGGTACAGAGAGAATTTTCAGGCCAATATGAAGGTCCGGGTCAGACACACGCGAATGAATATACCGAGAACCTGCTTGGTGTTGAGCATGCAATGCTGTTGCAGCCGGGAAGGCCGAGCAGTCTGGAAGGTGAATATATAGTTCCGGATGAAATGTATTTCGTCATGGGCGATAACCGCGACAACAGTAATGATAGTCGTGTCTGGGGACCAGTGCCGGAAAGGTATCTTGTAGGTGAAGCATTCATGATATGGATGCACTGGGATGGTGGTGTGAAATGGGGTCGTATAGGCAACATGATCGATGAATGAGGGTGGCATTATGAAAAAGCAGAAAGGTTTAACGTTAATCAGCTGGCTGGCGATTATCGCAGTAGTCTTATTTAATGCAATCATTGCCATGAATGTCGTACCTGTGTATTTGAATGATCATAGTGTGAAGTCGATGATGAAGGGACTGGAAACAGATACCTCATTGAGAGGTGCAACACCAAAGAAGATAAAGGAGAGTGTTGCAAAAAGGCTGCGCATAAATAATGTGTACAGTGTGACTAAAAACGATATAGTCATAAAGAAATCAAAAAATGATTATGTTATTACGATTGAATATGAACCTCGCGGCAGGCTTGTAGGCAGTCTCGATTACATTGTTACTTTCAAACATGAAGCTAGAATTACGGCAAGATAAGGTCGGATTAGTCAGTTGATGGCGCAAAATATTGCGCTGGCGTCGCTTTTTCGTCTGCTTGAATATACATTCAGTAATGAAGTCTTGCTCAATGAGGCACTCACGCATAGAAGTGCTGCTGCTGTAAACAACGAACGCCTGGAATTCCTCGGCGACGGTATCCTTAATTTTATTATTGCCGCCAGGCTGTTCGAGCAGTATCCCGATCTGGATGAAGGCGACTTGAGTCGCCTTAGAGCAAGCCTTGTTAACAAGGACAGCCTCGCCGATATCGCTAAAATACTGGAGCTTGGTCAATATATAAAACTGGGTTCCGGTGAGCTGAAAAGCGGCGGGCGGCGGCGTGATTCGATTCTGGCTGATGCCGTGGAAGCCATTCTGGGCGCTGTTTACATCGATAGTGGCTTTGACAACTGCCGCGATCTGATACTTCGTTTATATAAAGAAAAGCTGCAAAACATACCTGATGTACAGGCGCTGAAAGATCCGAAAACCTGCCTGCAGGAATTGCTGCAGTCTCGGCGCTACCCGCTACCTGCTTATAGTGTGCTGGAAGTTACCGGCAAGGCGCATAACCAGGTGTTCAAGGTGGAGTGCAGTATTGAGGGTCTTGACTGTATTACAACCGCGCAGGGTAAAAGCAGGCGCAAGGCAGAACAGGCGGCTGCAAAGCTGGCAATCGAGGAAGTAAGCAAGAAAATGGCTTCGTAAGAAGACAGTCTCTGTTACGATAAGCAAATGAACGACAGCGAATTTCATTGCGGCTTTGTTGCCATCATCGGCAGGCCCAACGTGGGCAAATCCACATTACTCAACCATATTCTTGGGCAGAAGATCAGTATCACCTCACGTAAACCACAGACCACGCGCCATCAAATACTGGGTGTAAAAACATCTTCAACGTCCCAGGTCATTTACGTGGATACACCCGGCATTCACAACAGACGCAGCACCGCGATTAACCGTTACATGAACCGCGCCGCAAATTCAGTGCTCAATGATGTCGACCTGGTGTTGTTCGTGGTGCAGGCACTGCAGTGGGCAGAAGAAGATGAAGTTGTGCTCAACCGATTGCAGGAAATAACAGCACCGGTGCTGCTGGTAGTGAATAAAATCGACAAGGTCGGTGATAAAAACGAGCTGCTGCCCTATATCGAGAAACTGACGGCAATGCGCCCGTTCGATGCTGTTATACCCGTGAGTGCGCTGCATGCTGAAAACATTGCACAGCTGGAAGCCGATGTGTACGAACGCCTGCCTGAAAATGAAGCTTTTTTCCCTTATGACCAGATTACCGACAGAAATGTTCGATTCCTCTCTGCCGAGATTATTCGCGAAAAGCTCATCCGCGAGCTGGGGCAGGAATTGCCTTATACTTCGACGGTAGAAATTGACCGCTTTGAGGAAGGGGAGTCAATTACCCGTATATTTGCCACCATCTATGTTGAAACCAAGGGACAGAAGGCCATCATCATAGGCCGCAAGGGGGCCCGGTTGAAAAGCATCGGCACCAAGGCGCGTGTCGACATAGAAAAAATGCTCGACGGCAAGGTGTACCTGGAATTGTGGGTGAAAGTTCGCGAGGGCTGGTCCAACGACGAACGTGCACTGGCCAGCCTGGGATACACTAACGAATAGATGGTATAAAGTTTATTACTCTCGCCAAGGCGCAAAGGACGCAAAGGTTTTTAAAATTAGTACCGCAGAGGCGCAGGGACACAGAGGGATCTAACGAAGTTGATTTTCAGGTCTCTTTTATTGAAAAGCAGCTCGTAATTAATTTAATTTTCGCCCTAAGGAAAAAATCATTTTCGCTCTGTCACTCTGCGCCTCTGCGGTAAATAAAAATATTCTTTGCGTTCTTTGCGCCTTGGCGAGAACATATATTCATTTGCCTCTAATGGCGAATTTTATCAATTAGTACGATCATGCAAGTCAACGCTGAACCCGCCTACATCCTGCACAAGCGACCCTACCGTGAAACCAGCCAGATTCTGGAGGTGTTCAGCCGAAATCATGGCCGTCTGTCGTTGATGTCGAAAGGCAGCCGTGGTCCGCGTTCGAGGACCAGTGGCGTATTACAGTCATTCAGGCCATTGCTGCTTAGCTGGTATGGGCGGGGTGAAATGCCCAGTCTGAGAGGGGTCGATACGGCAGATGCGAGACCACCGGAACTGCGCGGCAAGTCGCTGATGTCAGCGATGTATCTGAATGAACTGCTGGTGATATTGCTGCATCGCAATGATGTGCACGAGACGCTGTTTACTGACTATCATGAAACGCTCTATACATTACAGCAGACATCGCGGCTGGAAGTGATATTGCGCAATTTCGAGAAAAAACTGCTCGAGCAGATGGGATTTGGCCTGAATCTCGTTAGCGACGCCGATTCTGGAGAGCCGGTACTGGCTGAGCGGCATTATGCCTATCATTTCGAGCATGGGCCGGTGTGGTGCCGTACGAACCAGCCCATGCCAAATCCAGTGATATCAGGCAGTAGCTTGCTGGCATTCAATACCGGCACGCTTGAAACGCCCCACAGCGTCGCCGAAATCAAAAAACTGATGCGCTATATCATCAATAACCACCTGGGCAGCAGAAAGCTGAAAAGCCGGGAATTGTTCAGGTCGCCGCTCAGAACTGCCTGATTTCTCATAAGTCGTGTAAATCTTGCAGCCATGCTCTTGAACTATGGCAAATTCATCCTATGCTCATAGTGTGAATCGGTTGATTTCAGCCTGTTCCGAACAAATAACTCAATCGGGTATATAAATGACATCAATTTCTTCAGAACAAGGGGGCGCTTACCAGTCCCTGCAAATGGTTTTGCAAAATGAGTTCGGCATCGTAATCGGTGAGGAACGCAGAAATTCTATTACCGCAAAACTGAATCCGGTCATTTCAGAATTCAGCCTGGCTTCCCTGGATGCACTTGTCGGCGAGATGCAGAACAAGGATTCTGCCAAGATAAGAAATGGTGTGTTACAGGCAATTACTTCCCATGAAGATGAATGGTTTGAGCCTAAAGAACTGTTCAACTTACTCGACGACTACCTGCTTGCTGACATACTGAATCCCAGCCGCGACAGCTACCGTATCTGGGTCATTGGCAGCAACACCGGGCAACTGCCATATTCCCTGGCAATGAAAATACACATGGCCGCTAAACAGGCAAATACCGCCACCAGGGTCACAATCGAAGCCACAGACATTTCCGATAGCCTTGCGCGCTTTGCTGCTAGAGGAAGTTTTGAACAAGCTTCAATGGAGGGCATGGTCGATCTCTATCAGAGGAAATACATGGATGAGCAATCCGGTCGATGGCAGGTTAACGATGACATCAAATCTATGATCAATTTCTCAAGCTGTGATCTGCTGGAAGATTTTGAAGACAAGGGTCATTTCGATTTAATCATCTGCCTCGATGTGCTGGTGTATTTTTCTGTTTCGGTAAAAGGAAAGTTGCTGGAATCGTTTTCAACCTTGCTGGATCCTTCCGGGATATTAATAGCGGGTATGAATGAGCCCATACTACCGTATAACAGCAATTTTGAGATGGTGCGCCACGAAGACGGCATTTTCTATCGACAGAAAGC
>Ga0316201_10000876_pt1 | contig 18958 bp, 19 predicted proteins | sample CS6wburrow_MG_FD_204516 | JGI IMG/M metagenome (GOLD analysis project Ga0316201, IMG submission 204516) | Coastal sediment microbial communities from Delaware Bay, Delaware, United States - CS-6 worm burrow | ecosystem: Environmental > Aquatic > Marine > Coastal > Sediment | place: USA... | reverse complement strand
GGTACCCATGCCTGCCCATTTATTACGATAAACAGGGAAGCCTGATGGGTGACCTAAAGCAGGGCTCAGGATGTCAGCACGGATCTTGCTGCCAGAATAGTAGTAATGGCAATCAGCACAGGACATGTTCAACTGGCCGCGTTTCGCGTAAAAGTGTTTCTTGCCGCGATTGTAAGCAGCCATGGCTTTTGCATCGTTAGGTACTTTTACATTGATCGTTTGGCCGCGAGACAGTGATGCCAGGTATGCACCGATTTCAGTGATCTCGCCTTTCTGCCATCCCAGTGGTTTTTCACCGTTATCAGTGCGACACTTGTTGATCGCGCTTTCCAAAGTGACAACTTGTCCGCTATCGGTATCAAAATAAGGATAATTTTGTTTTATGCCTTTTTTGTAGTTAGGGAAACAGTCAGCGTATCCCTTACCGTTAGCAAATTTTTTGCCGAATTTTTCTTCGCCGTTCTCTATCGCGATCTCGTACGAAGGAAATTCCTCAAATGCTTCCCATTGTTCACGAGAAGGTGCATCTATAGAGTAGACGCCGTTTACAAAGTCATTCACCGGTACATCAGGAAATTTATTCGTGTAGTACGAGCGGAATGCCTTCAGGTCATCATCTGGCGTCGCCTGTGCTGCTAACGGTGTTGCAGCAATAAGCATGACAGATAATGCAGTAGCAATTTTTTTCATGGTTCACCTTTTTATTGTTTTGCCAGATTGAAATAATGAGTAAAACTTTCGTTTATTTCATCTTGGCTTCGGTTGAGTCACTCTTGCCAGTATTATCTACCCAGCTTACCTTGATCGTATCACCCGCTTTTGCGTCTGTGAAAGCGAAAGACAGGAAGGGGTTCTTGGAGATAGTGCCGCCCCATTGGGCATTCATTACAGTTTTGCCGCCGTGTTCGCAAACGACTTCCTGAATGAAGTGAGCAGGAATGAACTTACCAGTTTTTTTATCTTTACGCAGGCCGGTTTCCATTGGGTGACTGATTAAGCATTTTACTTTTGCTTCGCCACTTTTGACCTTAGCGCGTACTTTGATTGATGATTTAGCCATCTTATTTAACCTCTTAAATTATGCTTAACCGCCGCAACCACCGATGGTGACCTTGACGTTTTTGGAAGTGCTATACAATTTACCACCGGCTTTGACAACAGCGGTGACATCGGACGTTTTACCCATCTTGATACGGGTAGAAACAAAACCACTTGTGGTTGCACCAAGGTTAAAAGTAGCGGCTAAAGGTGTAGCATTTTCAGCAACGATAACGCTGATTGCTTCAGTATTTGCAATTTCGCTGGTTACGGTGATTGGAACAACCGCGCCGTTTTCAGCGATATCGGGTGCTTTTAACTTGATATCGGCACTTTCTGTTGCACTTGAACTGCCCATTGACGCTTCAAGAGCTGCTTTGCTGTCTTTAGCTTCGAACGCAGCTTTAGGCCATGCAGCTAAAACTGCTTTTGGCGTTAATAGGCCAGCACTAATAGCGATACCAGTAGCGCCTGCTGCAAAAGTGCCTTTGAGTAATACTCTTCGATTCTGATTCATCTTAGTCTTACCTTCTGACTTTATAATGTGTAAATAAATTTAGTTACCAGGTCGATCTCGCTATCGGACATCACACCGTGAGGGCCAAACGGAATCATTATGGTATTCGGGTTATTATCGCGTGCATCGTAAATCTGAGCACGAAGTTTATCGTAATCAGGAAAACGAGCTTTCATCGCGATGAGTGGTGGACCAATATTGCCTGCTAATGTGCCACCTTCGATCATGTGGCAAGCCAGACAATTGCCTTTTTTTCTGTCGAACGCTAATTCTTTGCCTTTGGCAAGGTCAGCCGCTTCGTCAGCATTGGCAATGCTCGGTGCTAATCCAAGGCAGCCTACTAGGGCAGCGATAGACGCAGTAGTGGTTAGTATATGTGCGGTTAGCCGCATTCGTGTTTCCTCCTATTTAATGTTTATTTTATTGTTACAAGACGCTGCAATAGCAAAAATATTCATATAATTTGATAGTTTACGCATACACAGCTTTCAAATAACAGTAGTTATTGTAGGAATATATTCATGAATGAATAGGGATATATAGCATACTCCCATAAAGAGATAAGGCAAGGGTTTTATAGAAAAAAACAAAAGCTTATATGCGTCATATTGTCAGTTGACTGTTGCTGCAAAAATCACCATAAAATTTAGTCTTTATATTGCTGGATTACCTTTTTAAGTTCCTGTTTCGCGGTCTCAAGTCTCTGCCTGGTTGACGGGCTGATATTCGCCTGATTGAGTGCATTATCATACTGCTGTATCGCGAGTTCTATATATCCCTGCCGTGCGTACTGGTTACCGGTCGATTCCAGGGCAGCGCTTATCTGTCCGTTAGCATAGTAAGATTTTGCCAGGGCCTCATGGATGATGGCGTAATCATTGATCTGTAACTGGTTTTTTAGTATCGCGATGCTTTTATCGGGCATGCCGTTATTGTTTAGCGCGTTGGCCTGCGCCATAGTGACTGGCAGATATCCAGGGTATAGTTTAGCCAGCCCGTTGAGGATGTCTAAAGCTGCTTTGTCATCATTTTTCACAGTATAGGCTTCAGCCAGCGCCAGTGGTATCCAGGGGTGCTGATGTTGTTTTGACAGCTTTTGTAGGATCTTTATCGCGATGTCGGGTTTCTGGGCACTTATAGCAGCCAGTGCTTTCTGGTATTGCCCGACGAGCCCATCGCCTACTACTTCGTCATCAAGGTAATATTCAGGCTGCTGGCTCAGCAGGATAACCAGACGCGCTTTGGTCAATTGAAAGTCCAGATTATCTTTTGGCAGGTCTTCTGATTTTTTATCTACGCGGTTTTTTGCTTCTGAGACACGATTACTGCTCAATGGGTGGGTGCGCAGGTACTCAATCCCTCCTTCCGGGCTCTTATCGAGAAGGATCTCGAAAAATTCGACCATACCTTCGGGGTTGATGCCTGTATCCGTCAGGATGCCTATACCTACACGGTCCGCTTCATACTCATTACTACGCGTGAAATTGATAGAGGTCTGCTGGCTGCTGGCGATACCGGACATCAATACCGCCTGTCCAGCCTGGCTATCCTGTGTGCCGACCAGGATGGCGGCAAGCAGGGTGGCGATGGTCAATGCGGTCGATTGCCCTGAGTTATCGAAGGCTCGAGCAAGGTGGCGCTGTGACACGTGGGCGATCTCATGTGCGAGTACGCTGGCTAGCTGGCTCTCATTTTCCGCTTCCAGTATCAACTGCGTATGGATGCCGATGTAGGCGGCAGGTCCTGCAAACGCGTTGATGGAAGGTGCCTTGATGATGAAAAAGTGGAACTCATCACCTGCCGCATCTGAGTGCGAGGCGAGTCTTTTGCCGATACTGGTGAGGTAATAATTTATCTGCAGGTCTTCGATGAAGGTCAAATTAGCGCGTAATGAACGATAAAAAGCCAGACCCAGTTGTTTTTCTTGCTGGCTGCTGAAGCTGTCCAGTGTTGGGTCACCCAGGGTTGGCAGGTTAGCGTGAGCCGCCGTTATAACCGAGATTGCCATAACGCCAGATAATGCTATTCGAGAGCATGATCGTTTTAAAAATGACAATTTATACAATCGGTTAAGCATATTGGTAGAAAATTAACGGCTGGGGTGATTACAGATGTATAGGGAGATGATCAAATATGTGCGAAAAAAATCACGTAATTTTGTAAATAATGCAGGTAGTTTAGCAAATTTAATTATCTGACAAATCTAACTAACAGTTGAATTTATCTGCAGGCATGTCTCCAGTAGTAAATTTGATAGTGATATTCTCAAAAAGTTGCGATATTTATTATCTATTTTTATTACATGGATAAAATAACCTTTTAAATGCTGCGTTTTATTTATATACTTGCGTTCGCTTTTCATGCAAGAAAACAGCGAACATAGATAATAAAAGTTTATGCGGTTACGTTGCATCTCGTTGACTTTGAATATTTTCTACTCTATCTAATGTAACTAACTGAATGAAATACTTACTACTATAATAATTAAAGCCTTTTCAAGGCGATATACACCTACCGTTGGAGGTAGTACTAATGAAAAAAGTTGTGAATAAATCACTACTGGCAATTGCAGTTTCAGGCATCTTAGCAGCGCCTGCCGTTAACGCGACCAACGGTTATTTCGGTCACGGCTACAGCACAAAAGAAAAAGGTCTCGCTGGTGCTGGCGCGGCATACTCTCAGGACGCGATGGCTTCAGCCACGAACCCTGCAGGCATGGCCTTTGTGGGTGACCGTATGGATGTGGGTTTGTGGTTGTTTAGTCCATCACCACGTAAATATACTTCTTCAGGTCCCGCGTCGAACTTTTTAGATCCTGCTACTGGGCAGTTTACTTTTGGTATTGGCGACGGTGGTCAAAGTATTGAAAGTGAGAATGATTTCTTTTTAATCCCACACTTTGCTTATAACAAGATGCTGACTAGTGATAGTGCCCTAGGCATCGCTATCTATGGTAATGGTGGTATGAATTCTGAATACGAGGGTGGCTTTGCCTCTGTAAATGATGGGCTTGTAGGTGGTTCCGGTACAGGTGCAGCACAGTTGCCGGGAACTTATGGTGCAGGTACCGCCGGAATTAATTTAGAGCAGATGTTCTTTAACATTAGCTTTGCGAAAAAACTTAATCCCAAACATTCAGTGGGCGGTAGTGTGATACTTGTCGGGCAGCGGTTCAGAGCACAAGGTCTCGAGTTTTTCGGCGGCTTCTCTTCAGATCCCTCAAATATATCTGGTAATACTAATTCGTACTCATATGGTGCTGGCCTGAAGTTTGGTTATCAGGGCGAGGTGGCAGACGGATTCCGGGTTGGTGTTAGCTACCAGTCAAAAATGAGCATGAGTGAATTCGATGAATACAAGGGCTTGTTTGCGGAAGGCGGCGATTTCGACATACCTTCTACTTATACAATAGGTGTTTCCTATAAAATTGCTAATGCAGGCGTTATCGTTGCTGACTATCAGCGCATAATGTATTCAGACGTTGCTGCGGTTTCAAATCCTTTTTCGAATATCAACAACTGTAACCCAACCACGACACCAGCTTCTGGTGCCGGCTGTCTAGGTGGTGCTGACGGTGCTGGATTTGGATGGGAAGATATTGGAATAATCAAGTTGGGATATCAGTGGGATGCGGCCAATATGTCATGGCGTGTTGGTTATAGCCATTCTGATCAACCGATTCCTGATTCAGAGGTGTTATTCAATATCCTGGCACCTGCCGTTATCCAGGATCACGTGACTTTCGGGTTGAGTAAAGAGATTGGCACCAATCAGGAGTTCAACTTTGCAGCAGGTTATGCATTGAATAATTCTGTTGAGGGTCCTAATGCATTTGACCCAGGTCAAACAATTAAAATTGAGATGTCTCAGATTGATATACAAGCAGGATGGGCTTGGAAGTTCTAAGGCATGATTTACTAGCATGATAAAAAAGGCCCCTGGATGGGGTCTTTTTTTTGGCTAGTGAATAATCAGCTGTTGGTGGTTAGTGTCAATTATCCTTAAAAAAAGGTAGGAATTGGTTCTTATATGACCGATTCCAGCTTGAATATGTCTAAATAAGAATATTATAAAGTATTGATTGCTTTTGGTTTTATCATCGAAAAAGCTTGCATAACCTGCTGCTTTTATTTACATTGTCGAGCCTTGTACCTCGCGAATGGATAGATTAATTCTACATTTGAATCAATTGATTGCGGGATGCGCGAGACTAATAAATATAATTTTTGGAAAAATTTTGGAGTGATAAAGCATGATTAAAGTAAATACAAAAATGCTGTCGATTGCAGCCGCAGCAGTAATCAGTATGGTGTCGATGGTGGCAAATGCCGCTGGCGAGATGAAGCCATTTATTTTGGGTTCGACAGCTACTGGCGCTGTGGCAGATAAAGTGGCTGATGTTAAAAAATCTTTGACTGATAATGGTTTTGAAGTGGTTGGTGAATACTCACCCTATGAAAGTGCGCACATTATCGTGGTTACTAATAATACCCTGAAAAAAGTAGCGGGTTCTCATGAACGTGGCGGTTACGCTGCTGGCCAGCGCGTGGCGATCACAAAAGTCGGTGACCAGCTTCAGATCACTTACACTAATCCAGCATATATGGCTGCGGCTTATCACGTAAAAGGTGATATCTCATCTGTGACTAACGCATTGAATAAGGCCCTGGGATCAATCAAGGAATATGGTCCGGATAAAGGTATGTCTGCAGAAGATATCGCTGGATATCATTATACTTTTGGTATGGAATATTTTGACGAGCCATACGATCTGGCAAGATATGGCAGCTATGAAGAAGCTGTTGCTGCAGTAGAAAAAGGTCTGGCTGCAAATGCAGGTGGTGCCACTAAAGTATACCGTATCGACATTCCTGGTAAGAAACAGACATTGTTCGGTGTTGGTCTGTCTTCTGAAACAACAGGCAACAAGTACATGGATGATACCTTCATCATGTCTGAGATCGACTTTAAAGATGTCCGTTCAACAGCCCACCTGCCATATGACATCCTGGTGACTGACGATACAGTCGAAGCATTGCACGCTCGTTTCCGTATTGCTATCAACTTCCCTGATTTGAGCATGATGGGATCTAACAGTTTTATGAATATCATGCCATCGCCTGATGCGATCAAGGCGTCGCTGACAAAAACTGCTGGTGGTACGGCCGAAGAGGAGTTTTAGTATTTCATTAAAATCTTCTTCATGAAAAGCCCCGGGACTTCCGGGGTTTTTTTTTGCTCGAATAAATGTAAATTGAGTCTAAATCATCGATTGTGGCTATTTGCGCGGAATATCCCTAAATTGTACGTGAAATTTCACGGATAAGCGTTTAGAATGCACGGTTCCGCCATTCGGGCAGAGTTGTGTCGGCTTGTTAAAAGTTGATGATTTATATGGCTTTTTTAAATAAATAAATAATTAAATACAGCGAGATAGATATTACAGTGGAATTGACCGGCGCAGAAATTATTATCGAATGCCTGAAAGCTGAGGGTGTTGACTACGTATTTGGTTACCCAGGTGGTGCCGTGCTGCATATATATGATGCTTTTTATAATCAGGATGATGTGAAGCATATACTTGTTCGCCATGAGCAGGGTGCGACCCATGCTGCTGATGGTTACGCAAGATCGACCGGTAAACCGGGTGTGGTACTGGTGACTTCTGGGCCGGGTGCGACAAATGCCGTCACTGGTATCGCGACGGCTTTTATGGACTCTATTCCTATGATCGTTATCACTGGTCAGGTGCCTAAACATCTGATTGGTAACGATGCATTTCAGGAAGTCGATTCTGTCGGTATCACGCGTCCGATCGTCAAACATAATTTCCTGATTAACGATGTAAACGACATCGCAGATACATTTAAAAAAGCTTTTTATGTCGCAACCACCGGCCGGCCTGGTCCTGTTGTCATCGATATTCCGAAAGATATTACGGCTGAAAAAGTGGCCTTTGAATATCCTTCTGCAATTGAGATGCGTTCTTATAATCCTACGGTGAAAGGTCATAACGGACAGATAAAGCGTGCCGTAGAAATGATCAAGTCTGCACAACGCCCCATGATCTATACAGGTGGTGGTGTGATCCTGGGTAACGGTTCTGAGCAATTACGTACTTTTACCCGGTCACTCGGTTACCCGATCACGCAGACCCTGATGGGGTTGGGCGCATTTCCCGCCAGTGATCCGCTATCGCTCGGCATGTTAGGTATGCATGGTACTTATGAAGCCAATATGGGTATGCATCACTGTGATGTCCTGATCGCAATCGGTGCGCGTTTCGATGACCGTGTGACAGGTAACCTGGAAAAATTCTGCCCTGATGCAAGGATCATACACATCGATGTTGATCCGGCGTCAATTTCAAAGAACGTAAAAGTTGATATACCGATAGTCGGTGAAGTTGCTCCCATCCTGGACTCTATAAACAGGGAACTGGCGGGATCAGCCGAACTAACCAATAAAGGTGATATAGAGAAATGGTGGGCACAGATAAACGAATGGCGTGCGCAGGATTGTCTCAAGTATGATCGTGACAGTGACATCATAAAGCCGCAATTTGTTGTTGAGGAGCTTTATAACGCGACCAACGGCGAAGCATTTATTACTTCAGATGTGGGGCAGCACCAGATGTTTGCGGCACAGTACTATGGTTTTGACCGGCCAAGACAATGGATCAATTCCGGCGGTCTCGGCACTATGGGGTTCGGCTTGCCTGCAGCGATGGGTGTGCAGCTGGCACATCCGGGTGAGATGGTTGCCTGCATCACCGGTGAATCCAGTATTCAGATGTGTATCCAGGAATTATCGACCTGTCTTCAGTATTCATTACCGGTAAAGATCATCAACCTGAACAATGGTTACATGGGAATGGTCAGGCAGTGGCAGGAGTTCTTCTATGAGAAGCGCTACGCCATGTCATATTTTGATTCACTACCAGATTTTGTAGCGATCGCAGAAGCATATGGTCACATCGGGATCAAGGTCGAGAAACCGGCGGATGTTCGTCCTGCACTGGATGAGGCATTCAAGCAAAAAGACCGCCTGGTATTTCTTGATTTCATCACTGATAAAGAAGAGAACGTTTATCCGATGATTCCGGCCGGTGCCGGATTGAACGAAATGATTTTGGTGTAGCAATCGTGGTATACGAAACAGACAATTCTGAAGCAGTAGAGATGAAACATATTATATCTATCTTATTAGAGAATGAATCGGGCGCCCTGTCGCGTGTGGCCGGACTGTTTTCTGCACGGGCGTACAATATCGAGTCGCTGACTGTCGCTCCTACCGATGACCCATCCCTGTCAAGGATGACACTGGTTACCACGGGTACAGATGATATCGTCGAGCAGGTCTGTAAGCAGCTGAACAAGCTGATCGACGTGGTAAAACTGGTCAATCTGACGAAAGACGCACACGTAGAGCGAGAGCTGATCCTGATCAAGGTAAAAGCAGAGAACGAGCAGCGTGATGAAGTGAAACGTATCGTGGATATCTTCAACGGCCATGTTATCGACATGACAGATACTACTTATACGCTGGAAGTTACTGGAGACAGTGAGAAAATTGATGCCGTACTCAAGGCGCTGGAAAATATCACCATGCTCGAAGTCGTCCGTTCAGGGCAGTTAGGCATGGGGCGTGGCGATAAAGGCATGGTATAACCCCGCATTCATCGGCTATGTCATGGATCACTCGCCAGAACACAATAATTACAGATTTTTTTAAATTAAAAACGTTTACGGACTAAGTAACAATGAATATTTATTACGATAAAGATTGCGATCTTTCTATCATTCAAAGCAAAAAAGTATGCATCATCGGCTATGGCTCACAGGGTCATGCACATGCCAATAATCTGCAGGATTCAGGCGCTGAAGTCTGTGTTGGTCTGCGCCAAGGTTCTTCATCAGCTGTCAAAGCAGAAGGTGCAGGTATCGCGGTCAAGTCTATCGAAGATGGTGTCGCCTGGGCTGACGTGGTCATGGTTCTGGCACCTGATGAGCATCAGGCTGCAATCTATAAAGAGCAGATCGAACCAAACATAAAGCAGGGCGCAGCGATGGCTTTTGCGCACGGTTTTAATATTCATTTTGAAGCGATCAGTCCGCGTGCAGACCTGGATGTGATAATGATCGCGCCGAAGGCACCAGGTCATACCGTGCGTAGTGAATTTGTTAACGGCGGCGGTATCCCGGACCTGATCGCTATCGCCCAGGACGCCTCAGGTAATGCAAAAGATATCGCATTGTCTTATGCATCTGCTATCGGTGGTGGTCGTACCGCGATCATCGAAACCACCTTCCGTGAAGAGACCGAGACTGACCTGTTCGGTGAGCAGGCTGTTTTATGCGGCGGTACTACCGCGCTGGTACAGGCCGGTTTTGAGACATTGGTGGAAGCAGGTTACGCACCTGAGATGGCCTATTTCGAATGTCTGCATGAGCTGAAACTGATCGTCGACCTGATGTACCAGGGCGGCATCGCTGATATGCGTTACTCTATCTCTAACACGGCTGAGTATGGTGATGTTACACGTGGCCCTCGTGTCGTTAATGAGAACACCAAGGCTGAGATGAAGAAGATACTCTCTGAGATCCAGAGTGGACAGTTTGCCAAAGAATTCATCGATGAGATGCACTCCGGTGCGAAGAACCTCGAAGCGCTGCGCAAGAAAGGCCGCGAGCACCAGATCGAAGAAGTGGGCGCCAAGTTACGCGCTATGATGCCATGGATCAAGGCCAACAAGATCGTCGACAAAAGCAAAAATTGATCCTGAGTTATTCAAGCGGATTGATAGAAAAGGGCCGTCGGGCCCTTTTTTTTTGTAAGATTAAAAACAATGTTTTCCGCAAATGAATGCGAATAAACACAATGAAAAGCTTGATCTTGTTTTTAATGTTCGCGTTCATTCGCACAAGAATAAAAGCTTTTTAATATTAGACGATACAGCAAGACTAGGCTATCCTTAAGCTCATGGAACCAAGACAAGAACTACCCGCTAAAAAACGTCGTCGCGGTATTTATTTACTGCCAAACCTGATTACCACGGCCGCATTATTTGCCGGATTCTATGGCATCGTGGCGGCAACGCAGGGCAAGTTTGAGCAGGCATCGGTGGCTATTTTTATCGCCATGATCCTTGATGCACTGGACGGGCGTGTTGCCCGGATGACAAATACACAGTCCGAGTTTGGTGCTGAATATGATAGCCTGGCCGATATGGGGTCATTCGGTCTGGCACCCGCGCTGGTGATGTATGAATGGTCTCTTTCATCACTGGTCAATGTCAGCTACCCGCTGGGAAAACTTGGCTGGCTGGCTGCTTTCCTCTTCGTCGCCTGTGCTGCCTTGCGTCTCGCACGTTTCAATACCAAAGCGAGCAATACCGATAAGCGTTATTTTCAGGGGCTGCCGAGCCCAGCTGCTGCAGGGGTCGTAGTCGGTTTCGTCTGGGCCTGCTTTGATAATGGTATCGATGGCGATACGGTAGCGATGATCGCTTTACCCATCATCGTGTTTGCCGGTCTGATGATGGTGAGTAACGTATCCTATTACAGCTTCAAAGATATCGACTTTCATAATAAAGTCCCTTTCGTAGCGATGCTGGTGGTGGTGATGATCTTCGTGTTTTCTGCGATCGATCCACCGATATCACTGTTCGGCTGCTTCATGGCTTACGCCTTATCCGGGCCAGTCATCAGCGTGCTGCGCCGATTTAAAAAACGTGGCATGACAGAGTAGCCTTAATTTTAAATTTCAGCTTGTAAAATTTTTGACATGTCGTTATAGTTGAATCACTTATGTATAATTTCACGTCACAACTTGACCTTGCTGCAACGCACACTTCTATTGTGTCGTCACAGGCTGTGGCTCTCCTGTCATTTTCAGCACTACCTGGCTCTCTTTTTCTCCTCCTGCCTTAGGGCAGCTAATGATTCCTGGCGAGGAGAATACGCACTCAAAATATTTATACCCGGAAAATTATTGATTTGAAGGTCAAGTCATGAGTAATGAATCAACAGAAAGAAAACAAAGCAAACAGGATCAATTAATAATATTTGATACCACCTTGCGTGATGGTGAGCAGAGTCCAGGTGCTTCCATGACCAAAGAGGAAAAGGTGCGTATCGCAAAAGCGCTGCAGAAGATGCGTGTCGACGTTATCGAGGCAGGCTTTCCCATCGCCAGCCAGGGCGATTTCGAATCGGTGAAAGCCGTCGCCTCAGTGATAAAAGAGAGTACCGTATGCGGTCTTGCGCGAGCGCTGGAAAAGGATATTAACCGTGCCGGTGAGGCATTAAAACCAGCAGAGTCTTCGCGTATCCACACGTTTATCGCAACCTCACCGATCCATATGAAGATGAAGCTGCGGATGCAGCCGGATGATGTACTTGCACAGGCTGTTGAAGCTGTAAAAATGGCGAAACGTTTTACCGATGATGTGGAGTTTTCACCGGAAGATGCCGGTCGTTCTGAAACCGATTTCCTGTGCCGTATCATCGAAGCCGTGATCGATGCCGGTGCGACGACGATCAACATACCTGATACCGTGGGTTATAACATCCCGCATCAGTTCGGTGGCTTGATCCACACCCTGTTAGAGCGGATTCCTAATTCCGATAAAGCGATCTTCTCCGTGCATTGTCACAATGACCTGGGCCTGGCTGTCGGTAATTCGCTGTCTGCGGTGCTCAATGGTGCACGCCAGGTAGAATGTACGATCAATGGTCTGGGTGAGCGAGCAGGCAATGCTTCACTGGAAGAGATCGTGATGGCTGTGCGTACCCGTCAGGATGTCTTTGCCTGTGACACCAATCTTGATACCACGCAGATCGTGCCGTGTTCGAAACTGGTTTCCGGTATCACCGGTTTCCCGGTACAGCCGAATAAAGCTATCGTCGGTGCCAACGCATTCGCGCATGAATCGGGTATCCATCAGGACGGTATCTTGAAGAGCCGTGAGACTTACGAAATCATGCGTGCCCAGGATGTCGGCTGGTCGGATAACCGCATGGTGCTGGGTAAACACTCGGGTCGAAATGCCTTCAAGAGCCGATTGCACGAACTGAATATCGAGTTCAGCACCGAGCAGGAGCTGAACGAGGCTTTTTCTCGTTTCAAAGACCTGGCTGACAAGAAGCATGAGATTTTCGATGAAGATCTGCATGCACTGGTAGCGGATACCAACTGGGCGATAGAGAACGAGCATTACAAACTGGTCAGTCTGCGTGTCTGCTCAGAGACCGGTGAAACGCCAAATGCTTCTATCGTGCTCGAGGTCGGTGGTGAAGAAGTAGCTGCCAGTGCCAGCGGTGGCGGCCCGGTAGATGCCTCGTTCAGGGCGATCGAAAGCGTGGTCAACAGCGGCACACAGCTGCAGCTGTATTCGGTGAATAACATAACCAGTGGTACCGATGCACAGGGCGAAGTGACAGTAAGGCTTGAGAAAGCTGGTCGTATCGTAAGCGGGCAAGGGGCAGATACCGATATCGTGATTGCTTCAGCGAATGCTTATATCAATGCACTGAACAAGCTGGAAAAAAATATCGATAGAGAGCACCCTCAGCTCGGGGACGTTTGACTCGTACAAGTTTGAGTGGGCATTTAGTTTATGACGAAACATATCGCACCGCCATTAGATGAAAATACACGCCGGTATTACCTGGATGTGATGGGGGTGCAATGCTGGCAGTCGCTAGAACCGGTGGCACGCCAGAACGATGATCGCCATGTTGAGCCAGGAGCTGAGAGTAAAGAGGATGTCAGCGTCACCGGCTGGATGCAACTGGAACAGGATATCCAGGCATGTCAGCAATGTATCCTGCATAAAACACGAAAACAGGCACTGAGTGGACGCGGCAACCCGTCAGCAGATCTGATGTTCGTGCTGTTGGCGCCAGATGCCAGCGACGACAGCAACGGCCAGCTATGCAGTGATGCGGCAGGTGATCTCTTCACCAGGATGCTGGCTGCTATCGATGTAGATATCGAAGATGTTTATATATCTTCATTATTGAAATGCGCGCTACCTGCCAGCCATACGGTGACGCCAAAAGAGATTCGCTCCTGCACTGAATACCTGAAGCGGCAGGTCCAGTTAATCAGGCCTGAGCTCATCGTTATACTTGGTGAAACGGCCATTCGCTGCCTTCTGCAAAAAGATCTTGATATCGATGACTACCGTGCCATGAATCCCGGTAGAGACAGCAAAGATCAGCCTTACCAGTTTGAATCGGTACCTTTATTCGTCACTTATTCACCACATGATCTTATGCAGCAGGTAGAGGATAAGCGAAAGGCGTGGTCAGATCTGCAGCAGTTACAGGCGATGATGACTGATCGATCATAGATAAGCTAAACGAAATTATGGCAGTAGATAGTCAAAATATGCATGAAGAGATGAGTTCGCTGGTCGAGGTGCGGACGATGAATTACACTGATCTGAAGCAGGTTGTCGCTATCGAGAACAGGGCTTATCCGCATCCCTGGACATTAGGCATATTTCGAGACTGCCTGCGAGTAGGCCATAATGCCTGGGTGATGACGCTGGACAATGTGGTCATCGGTTATGGTATCTTGATGCTGTCACCGGGTGAGGCACACATTCTCAATGTCTGTATCGATCCTGAGTATCAGGGCAAGGGTCTTGGTCGTTACCTGTTGCGCCACCTCGTTAAAAAGTCGAACCAGACAGATATCGACATGGTATTACTCGAAGTGAGGCGTTCCAATATAAATGCGCAGCTGCTCTATCAGTCTGAAGGTTTTCATGAACTGGGGGTGCGCAAGGCATATTATCCTGCTGACAACGGCCGCGAAGATGCGATCATACTGGCCAAGTATCTCTCCAGTGATGGTTAGCCTGCTGCCGCTGCAATAAGGCTCTTAGCTGTTGAACGGGGTGGTTTTCATTACCCGGGAAGCTGTTTAGTTCAGAGCGGTTTCGTTATTCTGTCAAGCCTGTATAATTGCGCCGCTATGGCTTATTTAGATGAAGTAAAACGTCGGCGGACCTTCGCCATTATCTCTCACCCCGATGCGGGTAAGACCACGCTGACAGAAAAACTGCTGCTATTCGGCGGCGCGATCCAGATGGCGGGAACCGTCAAGGGCAGAAAAGCCGCACGTCATGCCACATCCGACTGGATGGAGCTGGAGAAGCAGCGCGGGATATCCGTAACATCATCTGTCATGCAGTTTCCACATAAAGACTGCATCATCAACCTGCTGGATACGCCCGGACATGCTGACTTCTCCGAGGATACTTACCGTACGCTGACCGCTGTCGACTCGGCATTGATGGTGATCGATGCGGCGAAAGGTGTCGAGGAGAGGACCATCAAATTGATGGAGGTCTGCCGCCTGCGCACCACGCCGATCATTACCTTCGTTAACAAGATGGACCGGGAAGCACGCGAGCCCATCGACATACTCGATGAGATCGAGGACATTCTGAATATTCAATGTGCACCGATTACCTGGCCTATCGGCATGGGTAAAAACTTCAGGGGTGTTTTTAATCTTGCCACCGATACCGTGCATTTTTTCAGCGCGACACATGGCGGCAAGATACAGGCAGGTGATGTCGTTGAAGGACTGGATAATCCACAGCTTGATGAGGTACTCGGTCATATGGCGGAAGAGCTGCGTGAAGAGATCGAACTGGTGAAAGGTGCCAGTCACGAATTCGAGCTGGGCGCATATCAGAAAGGTGAGCTGACCCCGGTATTCTTTGGTTCAGGTATAAATAACTTCGGTGTCGGCGAACTGCTCGATGCATTGAATGACTTCGCGCCGTCACCACGAGCTCGCGCGACTCAGAGCCGTATCGTCGAACCTGAAGAAGAAAAATTCACCGGCTTTGTATTCAAGATCCAGGCGAACATGGATCCGGGCCATCGTGACCGTATCGCTTTTGTCCGCATCTGTTCTGGTATCTATAAAAAAGGCATGAAAGTTAAACATGTTCGCCTGGGTAAAGATATCAAGCTCGCAGATGCCGTGACCTTTATGGCGTCGGATCGTGAACATGTCGATGAGGCCTACAGCGGTGATATTATCGGCCTGCATAACCACGGTACCATGCGTATCGGCGATACCTTTACCATGGGAGAAGACCTGTCATTTACCGGTATTCCGAATTTTGCCCCTGAACTGTTCAGACGGGCGCAGTTGAAAGATCCGTTGAAGATGAAGGCGCTACAGAAAGGATTGATGCAGTTATGCGAGGAAGGAGCAACCCAGCTCTACCGTCCGCTGCATAATAATGATCTGATCCTGGGAGCCGTCGGTGTGCTGCAGTTCGAAGTGGTCAAGCATCGACTGATGGACGAGTACGGTGTCGACTGCAATTTCGAAGCGGTCAATGTCACCACTGCGCGCTGGGTAGAATGTGATGATGACAAGGAGCTGGCGAAGTTCAAGGCGCGCCAGACGACCAACCTGGCCCTCGATCACGCCGGTGACCTTGCCTATATCGCACCGACGCGGGTTAATCTTGATATGACCATCGAAAAGTGGCCGAAGATCAATTTCCTTTCTACGCGTGAGCATGGGATTTATAATTAATCTATAATTTTTTCTGTCATCCATAAATCACTACTATCATCTCGACCAACGAGGCAGAGCTTTTTTAGAATTTTAAAATAGATCTGTACCTTAGGTATCAATTAAATAACATCGTCGTCAATTCAAGATCTCTCACCTTCGTTCGAGATGACAGGTCAACCGGTTCGGGATGATAGCTAAAAACTAAAACTCAGCCGCTTCAACTTCACTATAAGCCTGCGCACCCTGTGGTCCCAGCAGGTCATGGTAACCCTGCCAGTCTTTATAGGCTGCGGTCGTCTCCTGGGTGATGCGGATCACGTCGCTGCTGTCCAGGTCTTCCTCGAAAGCCTTTTGCGCGGCTTCATAGATCAGGGTCAGGTAACCCAGGTATGTTTCCACCATGGCCCTGTCTCCTGTCGGTCCATGTCCTGGCACATAGGTTTCTGCTTCGGTTTCGAGCATGGTCTCGATGGTAGAGATGTTGCCCTGGAAGGTGCCATCGGATGTTCTCGGGATGCGTAATGACAGAACATTATCACCCAGGAAAATCACTGAGTTCTCGATGACCTCGATCATGATGTCTGTTTTAGTATGGGCGATACCGTAGTGGTGTATCTTGAACTGTGTATCACCGACTTTTATGATATTGCTATTATCGACGGCGTTATCAGGCGCGACCACGATGGTGCCCCTGCTGGCGCCTTCAGTCATGCTGTCCATCAGGTTGACCCAGTTTTCACCTTCGCCATTTTCGATCTCTACCAGCATCTCGCTATGCCCGTAGATCTTTACCTCTGGATACGCTGCTTTAACCGCCTGGTTTGCCAGCCAGTGGTCACCGTGAATATGCGTGTTGAAGATCGCGACGATGGGCAGGTCGCTTACTTTTATAACTTCGGCCAGTACGTTCTCACCCACCTGTACGGTTGAGCCGGGGTCGATCATGACCAGGCCGGCCGATGTTTTAACGATGCCAGGGTTGTTCATGAAACCCTTGTTCTGCGGGTTTGGCAGTTCACGCGGACCATGCATTACCCAGGTGTTGTCTGCTACCTTTTCGAAGGTGTACGGGAACACGTTGTTAACAGCTTCTTCTGTAGTTGCCTCGGTCTGTGATGTGGTTTTTTCAGAAGTGTTATCGCTCGCAGGAGAGCAGGCGATCAACACCGAAAACAGGCAGAGCGATGAGATAATTTTTAATATGTTTGTAGTGTAATGGTTCATAGTTTTTGCCTGTGGATTTCTAGTGGTTCAATATTAGCAGTGTCATTGCGACAGCTGCAGGTAATGCTTGTAAAAACAGGATCATGCTGCTGGCGGTTATTGCCCCGTACAGGCCTGCAATAATAATACAGCTAAGGAAAAAAATCAGCGCATCATAGCCGCCGGTACAGACCAGTCCCCATAACAGGCCGGCTGCCAGGAAACCATTATACAGGCCCTGGTTTGCAGCAAGCGTAGCCGATTGTTCTGCGAAGTCTTTCGACAGGCCAAATATTTTTCGTCCGCTTGCCGTTTTCCACAGCAACATCTCAAGTATCATGAATGTACTCTGTAACAGGATGACGATGCTTATCGCGATGACGGTTGCCGTGCTCATGATCGCTCGTTCAATATATGCCTGATGATACTCTGCATCTTTTCAAGACCGATCTGGCGCAGCTTTTTTATATTATTGTCCGGTACCCGCTCGACATCAGGATAACTGCTGATCGCTGTTTCGATGCTGCGCTCTCTCAGCAGGTGCAGCATCGGGTAGGGGGACCGGTTGCTGTAGTTGCTGGCATCATCTTCGGTGCTGCCTTCAAAAAGGTAGTCCGGATGAAAACTGGCCAACTGGTAACTACCGGTGTAGTTCAACTCTTGCAGTAAGCTGTTGCTTATTTCGAGGAAATCCAGGTAGTCATCAAACTGCCCGTATGTCTCGGGATAGATCAGCAGACTGGTTTCTATGGTCGCTGTATTCTCGAGATCTGCCAGGCAGGCAGCGAGCCGCTGGAGATGTGCAGCCGTATCGCTGTCCTCCATCACCAGGTAAGCGATACGGTTTGCTTTGAACACCGGAGCAGCAAAAGGGCACAGGTTCAATCCGATGACAACCTGTTCGATCCAGTTTTTTGTGTGCTGGATAACAAGCTGTTCAGAAGGCGTCATATGATGATCGAGATCTAATGTGTATCGAGTTTGCCCAGCTCGCCAACGATCTGTGTGATCAGTGACTCGCCCTGTGCACCCATGCGTGTGCATAGCTTGTCGATACTGCGCTCACCATCGATCATGTCTTTTATCACTGCGCTGAGGCTGGCCATGTCACCACCGGCCCTGGACATCTGTTCTGCCATGGTGCCTAACATCGATAATGCGTTATGGTCACCGCGACGTGCTTCATTGATCAGTCGGGCGATCATCGGCGCGGCTTTCGTTGCATCACCCGTCTGTTCCGAAGATGGTAGCGTGGAAGGATCCTGCAGGCCGCGCAGTATGCTATCGACGATGACGGCGTCTTCTTCATCGAGGCCATTCACCAGAGACTGCTCACGGCTTCCGGCGACGATCTTGTTGATGGCGTTGACCAGGTCCTGCCAGCCGTTCTGTGCTGATTGCTGCAGCACCATATCTAACTGTGGTTTGAGTTCCGGGTTCTGGATCGTCTGTACCACCGCGAGTATGAGACTGGCATGTGTCTGCAGGATCTGTTCAGTTTTTTCAGGAGTAGCCATAGTCTTTAATATGCCTCGTTAATATCAAATGAGAATAACGTGTCAGCTTGATGCATTGCAAGGTTAAAGCATGTCGCAAGTTATATGTTTTAAGTTACAAGTGTTTCAGGCAATCACATACAAC
>Ga0316201_10000875_pt1 | contig 18974 bp, 15 predicted proteins | sample CS6wburrow_MG_FD_204516 | JGI IMG/M metagenome (GOLD analysis project Ga0316201, IMG submission 204516) | Coastal sediment microbial communities from Delaware Bay, Delaware, United States - CS-6 worm burrow | ecosystem: Environmental > Aquatic > Marine > Coastal > Sediment | place: USA... | reverse complement strand
AACATGGATGGGGGCCTGCTCGATGGTGTGGCCGTCATGACCCGCTTTCTGAATCAGATCGCTTCAGAGCCCGATATAGCACGCGTGCCGGTCATGCTGGACTCATCCCGCTGGGAAGTACTGGAAGCCGGGCTGGCTTGTTTGCAGGGTAAAGGCGTGGTCAATTCGATCAGCCTCAAAGAAGGTGAAGATGTATTTATGGACCAGGCACGTACCATTTTACGTTTTGGTGCAGCCGTTATCGTCATGGCCTTCGATGAAAAAGGCCAGGCCGACAGCCTGGAAGACCGTGTCGCGTTTTGTGAAAGAGCATGGAAACTGCTCACACAAGAGGTCGGTTTCCCGCCTGAAGATATTATTTTTGACCCCAACATTTTTGCGGTAGCCACCGGGATAGACGCGCACAACAGCTACGGCCTTGATTTTATTGAGGCTACCCGGCAGATTAAAAAACGCTGCCCGGGTGCACTGATATCCGGTGGCGTCAGCAATATCTCATTTTCATTCAGGGGTCAGGACAGGATACGGGAAGCCATTCACAGTGTGTTCCTGTATCACGCGGTACGGGCCGGTATGGACATGGGGATCGTCAACGCAGGACAACTTGAGATTTATGATGAGATCGCCCCTGCCCTGCGTGAAGCGGTTGAAGATGTCGTGCTGAACCGTCGCGCGGATGCAACCGACCGCCTGCTCGAGATGGCACAGGAGTTCCAGGGTGTCAGCAAGACCGAACAGGTTGACGAAGCCTGGCGAAAGGAACCGGTTGAGGAGCGGCTCAAACACGCCCTGGTTAAGGGGATCAACACATACATCAAAGAGGACACCGAAGAAGCGCGACAGGAATCAGCACGCGCTTTGGATGTCATCGAAGGGCCATTGATGGACGGTATGAATGTCGTCGGTGACCTGTTTGGAGACGGGCGGATGTTTTTACCGCAAGTGGTCAAGAGCGCTCGTGTTATGAAGCAGGCTGTGGCCGTTCTGGTCCCCTATATCGAAGAGGAAAAACGCCGGGCCGGCACCAGCCAGGAAAATCTGACCCGCATCCTGATGGCAACCGTCAAGGGTGACGTCCATGATATCGGTAAAAATATCGTAGGTGTGGTTCTGAGCTGTAACCACTACGAGGTCATTGACCTTGGCGTTATGGTATCCGCTGAAAACATAATTGAAACGGCAATCAGGGAAAACGTCGATATCATCGGATTATCCGGTCTTATAACACCTTCGTTGGAAGAAATGCGGCATGTTGCCAGTGAAATGCAACGTCGCGGTTTGCAGCAACCCCTGATGATTGGGGGCGCAACCACCTCGCCATTACATACGGCACTTCGTATCGATCCTGAATACGCCAACGGTGTGTTCTGGGTTAAAGACGCCTCACGGGCCGTTGGTGTGGCCAGAAAACTCTGTGATGTTGAAGAGCGCAAAAAATTGACCGCCAGCGTGGCGCAGGACTACACCAATATGCGCGAGCGCAGAGCCGCAGGCAGTTCCCGCAAACCACCTGTCAGACTGTTTGAGGCGCGTCAAAACGCATTCTCACCCGCATGGTCGGCCAAGGATATTGCACAACCTGCCAGCCCCGGCTTACATGTCTTCGATGACGTTGAGCTGGCAGAACTGGTACCCATGATTGACTGGACACCATTTTTCCAGACCTGGGAGTTGCAAGGGCGTTACCCCGAAATACTGGACGATGCAGACAAAGGTGAAGCTGCACGCAGCCTGTTTTCTGATGCGCAAATCATGCTGAAGCAAATCGTCGAGGAGAACTGGCTTAAGGCGCGTGCCACGGTTGGCATATTCCCCGCGGCCGCAGATGGTGATGATGTTGTACTCTTCACCGATGATACCCGTCAGGTTGAACACCAGCGTCTCAACTTCCTGCGTCAACAAAAGCCGAAAGCCAGGGGCCGTCACAACCGTTGTTTGGCTGACTACATTGCCCCTGTAACTTCGGGATTACCAGATCACATCGGTCTGTTTGCCGTGACTGCGGGTCTCGGGATTGAAGTCAAATTGGCGGAATACGAAAAAACCCATGACGATTATGCTTCCATCATGCTCAAGGCACTGGCGGATCGACTGGCCGAGGCACTGGCCGAACATACACACCTTAGAGTGCGCCGGACACTGTGGGCTTATGACCCCGGAGAGTCACTGGACAACAAGTCCCTGATCAATGAAAAATATCGTGGAATACGTCCGGCCCCGGGGTACCCCGCCTGCCCGGACCACAGTGAGAAAGAAAAGATTTTCGAGTTACTGGACGCGGAAACCAACTCCAAAATGGAACTGACCAGCGGTTACGCCATGTTACCGGCGTCTTCAGTCAGTGGTTATTACTTTGCGCACCCGCAGAGCAGTTACTTTGTGCTCGGTAACATCCTGGAAGACCAGTTACTGGATTATGCAGAGCGTAAGAAAATCAGCCCGGACCAGGCGCGCAGGTTACTGGTGGCCAATATTGTATTGTAGGTAGCCAGGAATCGGTGCAGCTGCGTTTACAGGTTTCGTAACTGCGCTACCAGATCAGGTCATCCGGTACCGGGTTTTCCTCTTCGTCTGCGTGCTCGGCACCGCTTAAGTCGGGGATATGGTCGGGTGCGAATTGACGTATTTCTTCAATTTTGTCCGCCGGCATCAGGTGATAACTGCCACTCAGATAAACAATCCCAATGGAACCCGTATTGATTTCGCTGATCTGTTCAGGTGTTGCCAGAACGCTGCGGATTCGCCCCTTATAGAGAAAACTTCGCTTGTTTTCAGCGGCAGGATCACGGATCGCATTTTCTTTAACCAAAGCCTTGATTCTTTGATTGGTCTGACGGCGTTGGCGCTCTTGCTCGCGTTTGAGTTCGATCGCCCTTTCCTTTTGTAAGCGCTCTTCTCTATTGCGAATACTGTAAGCCCGGTCAAGAGAAATCTCGGTGTTGCTTTTCCCGGACTTCCCCGCTTTGGGTTTAGCCTTGTGATATTTCCCGGGCTCAGGTTTGGGCTTCTTCGGAGCCAGCCCGAGAGCCAATAGTTGATCTTTAAGACTGTTACTCATGTAGCATTAACTACGATGTTCACAGATGGTGCAGGGATGACCATAAGAGGCAGGAAAACGAAGCGCGGCCAGGTTTTTTTATCCCGGGACTGATTACAAGAAATCAACACCTGAAACACTGGCCGCGCCACCATGTTATCTAACGCACTTAATTATTTGTACACCGCTGACCTGAAACTACTCAGATGCCTCTATATCCAGCAATTCAACTTCAAATACCAGCGTCGAATTGGGAGGAATAGGACCGCCACCGCCTTCGCCATAGGCCAAATCCGGAGCGATGTAAAACATGAATTTGCTACCTATAGGCATTAGTTGCACACCTTCAGTCCAACCCGGAATGACACGGTTCAGAGCAAAGGATATTGGCTCGTTACGGGCATAGGAACTGTCAAACTCAGTACCATCAAGCAGTGTGCCGCGGTAATGAACTTTGACGGTATTCGTGGCAGCAGGCTTTGCACCTGTACCCATGGTTACAACCTTGTACTGTAAACCGGATGCCGTTGTCTGTACGCCTTCTTTTGTCGCGTTTTCTGCGAGAAATTTCTGGCCTGCGACAAGATTAGTCTGGCCTGCAGCCGCGGCCTCTGCCTGTTTCTCGGCTTGCATTTTTTCGATGTATTCCTTACGAACCTGCCCGGCTTCCTCAACCGTCATGGCCAATTCCTGATTATTGTAGGTTGCACGTATGGCAGCAATCAGGGAATTAAGATCTACATCTGTACCTTGATCCCGCAGCGATTTGCCAATGTCCATACCAATGATGTAACCCAGTTTTTTCTGTTCCGTATCCAATTCAATTGCCCATGTATTTGTTGTAAAAATCAACACGGCCAAAACCAGACCGCAACGCTTTAATGTGTTCATCTTGTGCTAACTCCTAGTAAACAGTGTGCGAATTGTCCACATATCCGACCCCATGCGCAAACAAAATGTTTCATTCTTTAAGCTGGGTTATGCTTTCCACTATGACGATACTTATTACGACCCTGATTCTATATCAACTGTTGTTACTTTTTATCGGTTGGTGGGCCAGCAGACGAACATCGGACAATGAAGATTTCTACCTCGGCGGTCGCAAGCTGGGTGCTGCGGTTGCCGCCCTCAGCGCCTCGGCCAGTTCGTCATCTGCCTGGAGCTTGCTGGGTGTTTCCGGCGCGGCTTACGCCTGGGGCTTGCCAGCTATCTGGTTGATCCCATCGACCCTGCTTGGTTTTTTCATCAACTGGTACTGGGTCGCACCGAGAATGTGGCGGCAAAGCCGGGAACATAACGCTTTGACCCTGACAGAATTCCTTGCCGGCCCCCTCGGTGACCCTGCACGTAAAACCATCATGAGGATCGGTGCAGGGGTAATCCTCTTTTCGTTCACTTTTTATATAGCCGCACAGTTTCAGGCAGCCGGCAATACCTTTGCGGGTGCCATGAACATGGACCCGACCCTCGCTATTGCACTCGGTGCTGCCATTGTGCTGGTGTACGTCATGCTCGGAGGCTTCTGGGCCGCCAGCGTCACCGATAGCATCCAGGGTATTCTGATGGCCGGTAGCGCCGTCGTTTTGCCCATAGCCGCGTTGATCGCTGTGGGTGGTCCCGGTGCTTTACTGGCCAGTCTTGATGTTGAAGACATTTCCTCAATCACGTTGTGGACACGTCAGGAGAGTCTCGCTGCCGGGGTCGGCTTTGTCATTGGCCTTGCCGGAATCGGCCTTGGCTATCCTGGCCAGCCTCATGTCGTTAACCGTTTCATGGCAATGGAGAACAGCGAGGACATCCCGACGGCGCGCCTGATCGCTATCGTTTGGGCCGTGATCATTTACACCGGTATGGTTATTCTTGGCTGGTGTGGACGTCTGCTTGTATCGGCGCTTGGCGACGGTGAGCAGGTGTTATTTGCGCTCGCCACCCTGCTCCTTCCGTCGGTCCTGGCCGGTATCATGGTATCCGCGATACTATCCGCCATCATGTCCACCGCCGACAGCCAGCTACTGGTAGCAGCATCCAGTGTCAGCCACGATTTACGCAACGGCAAAATGGCCACCCACGAAAGCCTCAAACAATCACGCTGGGTCGTACTATCGATTGGCACGGCCGCCATCCTGCTGGCAATATTCTCCCCCGAAGCCATCTTCAGCCGCGTCCTGTTCGCCTGGCAAGCCCTGGCCGCCGCCTTCGGCCCCTTACTCATCATTACCCTCTGGCGCGGCCCCGTGCACCCCAAATGGCGCATCGCCGCCATGACCTCCGGCTTCGCCCTCACCGTCATCCTCAACTGGACCACCGATACGCCCGGCGATATCGTAGAACGCTACATCCCAATGCTGGTCGCGCTGGGATTGGCATGGTGGGGGAGTAAGGAAAGTAATTCGCCTTCCAGGTTAAATCCAGAACACAAGAAATAGACAAAAAACAATCAATCTCATTGCATTCTAGAATTATAGTGTTATACTTCACTACAACACTACTAGAGAATCATTACTTCAGTGAGAAACAAAATGATGAATTTACGACCAACCCACAGAATTCAGATTCCCAACAGCCTGGCAATTTTTGCCTTATTGTTTTTACTCATCAGTGCTGTTGCAAATTTTGAAACCAGGCAGGAAGAAGTTTCTTCCGGTCAGGACACCATCATTTCAGCAACAGCTGAAGACTCCGGAAATGACGATCTTGATACTGCGACCAAAACCAGGTCCGGTGGACTTAATCTTGGTTTGCTTTTATTTCGCCGTGGATAAGCTGACCAGGGACTAACATGACAACCCAATGGAACGACAGCCAACCGATCTACTGGCAATTGAAAGAACGCACCATTGCCATGATCCTGGATGGTACGCTTGAAGAAGGCGGTGCCCTGCCCTCAGTGCGTACGGTTGCAGCTGATTTCCAGTTGAACCCGATCACGGTGTCCAAATCCTACCAGGCACTTGTGGATGAAGAGCTTGTCGAGAAGCGCCGCGGACTGGGCATGTTTGTGTGTGAGGGCGCACGGCAAAAACTGACGGAAAGTGAACGAGAGAAATTTCTCAGCGAAGAGTGGCCTGCGATGGTCACACGTATCCACCAACTGGGTCTTGATATTAATAAACTACTCCAATCCATAACACAAAAAGAAGGCGACTCCTGATGAGCAATGTCATTGAAGCGCGGGGCTTAACCAAACGCTACAAAGGTACCGTGGCGGTTGATAATATCGACCTGCAAATTCCCGCCGGCAGGATTGTCGGTCTGATCGGTCCGAATGGCGCCGGAAAAACCACGGCATTAAAGGCCATCCTCGGTCTGGCCAATTACGAGGGAGAGCTAAGTGTTCTTGGCAAAAATCCTTCCAGGGACCGGGCCGCCCTGATGGAGGACGTGTGTTTTATCGCCGACGTCGCCGTCCTGCCCCGCTGGATCCGGGTTTGGCAACTGATCGAACTGACCGAAAACATACACTCGAAATTTTCTCGCGAAAAATGCCTGGAATACCTTAAGTCAACCAAGATCACCCTCGATCACAGGGTCAAGCAATTATCCAAGGGTATGGTGGTCCAGTTGCACCTGGCCATCGTAATGGCAATCGATGTGAAACTGCTGGTGCTGGATGAACCTACGCTGGGCCTGGATATTCTTTTCCGCAAACAGTTCTATACCAACCTGTTAAATGATTACTTTGATGAGGAACGCACGATCATCATAACCACCCACCAGGTCGAGGAGATCGAGCATATCCTGAGCGACCTGATTTTCATCCAGGATGGCCGTATCGCACTCGATTGCAGCATGGATAAAGTACAGGAAAACTACATTGAACTGATCGTTGCACCTGACTTTGCGCCCGCTGCCCGCGAATTGAAACCCCTTTATGAACGAGAGTTATTCGGACGACACATCTTTCTCTATGAAAACGCAAACCGGCAGCAACTCAAGGAACTGGGCGAACTGCATACACCGAGTGTCGCCGACCTGTTTGTCGCAACCATGAGTGGAGGTGCCGCATGAACCGCTTAATGGCCCTGGTAAAACGTGAGTTCTGGGAAAACAAAGGCGCTTTCCGCACGACACCGTTGGTTATCGGAGGAATCTATATCGTATTGACCTTGATGTTCCTCATCACTTTCAATCACTTTGATAACGAATTCCAGTCATTGAAAGAGCTCGCTCGCTGGATGTCCCAGACAGATGTCGGTCTTCGTAGCGACATCATCTATGGGGCCAATATTGCCGCTCTTCCGGCTTTGTTCAACATAGTCCTGTCCTTTGTCGTATTTTTCTACCTGTTGGGTTCCTTATACGATGATCGCAAGGATCGCAGCATACTGTTCTGGAAATCTCTACCGGCTTCCGACACACTGACACTGGGCTCAAAACTGCTTTCAGCGATGGTGGTCGCACCCGTTATCTTCTGGGTCATTTATGTTCTGACCTACATCGTCATCATGCTGATTTTCTCGGTTGTGGTGCTGTCTTTGGGTGAAAACCCATGGACGCTGTTCCTGGGTATTGGCAGCCCCTTCAAAGCCTGGAGCATGCTCTTGCTGAGCTACCTGGCGCAATCCGTCTGGGCATTGCCAATGTATGGCTGGTTGATGCTGGTGTCGTCTTTTGCGCCCCGCATACCCCTGTTGTTTGCCATCCTGCCACCGGTGGTTGTTGCGGTATTGCAGATCTGGATCGAATTTCTGCAAACCTTCACGCTGAAGAAAAACCTGTTCGGTGTCATTGGTGAATGGTTTGCCAACAGTCCGTTTATCAGCTCTGTCAACACCAATGGCGACGACAGGCCTATAGCCACACTGGGCATCCCACTGACCGATACCTTTGGCCATGAAGCGACGGTCGCTAATATCTTTGACCGCTTGTTTTCCACCCATATGCTGATCGGTCTCGCCGTTGCGGCAGTATTCCTCGGCACAGCCCTGTGGTTAAGACGCCGCGCAACTGAAAGCTAGTGTAGTGTCAGGCACTGACCATGCCTGATAGTAGTACCGCTTGAACCCCGGGCAAAACGGGATTAAGCACGCCGGGTAACCGTACCTCTCAGCCCTTGGTACCGTTACCCGGCTTATTTATGTTCAGGGGTAAGTCAATGGGTCTATTCAGACTCTCGACCTGGGCCGGTCTCACCTTTTCTTATATGAACGGTGGGGGGCGCTGGGGTGTGTATTGTCTTACCAGGACGCGCTCAAGCACATCCTTGTGTCGCTCGGACTCGGCTTCCTGCCTCGTACGGTCCTGGTAAGACAATACACACCCCAGCTTTATATCAAACGACGTGCACTTATCAAAAGGCACGGCCCTAAATATTCGAATAATGCGTGAACTCATAAGTTCAGAGTTAAGTGACATATACCTGTCAGAGACCTTTGACCCTCGCATTTTGCACAAAGCCGAGGATGTGCAGCATCTCTCTTCAGGACCTTGCGAGAGGAGGTGAGACCGGGAACCGGTCGAGAGGCTGGCCTGGGCCACAGGAGTCGAGAAAGAGTGTTACAGGGATGTACTCGAACATGTCCTGAAGAGAGGTACTGCATAGCCTTGGCTTCCCCAATGATCAATGGTGACTGCGTGAGCTTTGGGGTTTGATCAGGTGAGACCGGAATGAACCCAATCTCCTTGTGCTAAAGTTAACAGTCGAATACTTACTTTTACATTCTCGCAAATAGAGAATCGTTACTGACACACTGTAGCCATGGCAACCAACACATACATCAGTAAACCGCCACAGTGGCTGGCCCTGCACTTCCCGCACCTGGCGCTGGACCAGCACAGACGTGGTTTGGACCGGGAGCACCAGGATACTCCGCAGGCCATCAGTGACAGCTTGGCTGGCCGGCATTGCATCATTGACCGGAACCCGGCGGCAGAAGACGCCGGTATCCGTATTGGCATGCCGGTCGGTGCCGCCTTAAGCCTGCTGGATTCATTACAGGTGAAGGAACGTGACCAGCGCTCCGAACAAGTCGTGCTGAAACGCCTGGCCGGTTGGTGTTATCAATACAGCAGCCAGGTTTGTATTGACCGGCAACGCAACAGCCTGTTGTTGGAAGTTGGGGCCAGCGAGCGCTTATTCGGTCGGCCTGAAACACTGGCAGCACGTGTCACCACAGAGCTTGGGCAACTTGGCTACCGCGCTGTCACTGGTATTGCACCGACACCGGAAGCTGCCCACTTGTCGACCCCCCACGCCCTGCACATCCGCAGCTTCGCTGACATCCGCAAAAGCATCGGCAGGCTTAACATCGACAGCCTGAACCTGAAAACCGCCGAGATACAGGCTTTGAAAAAAATGGGTTTGCGTACCGTTGCCGAGGTATTGCGACTGCCACGCAAAGCACTGGCGCGACGGATGGGCTTGACGGTAAGCGATTATCTCGATCGTCTGTTGGGTCATCGCCCTGATCCCTGCAGCACTTTCCGCCCACCGGATAGCTTCTCTGCCGGCATGGATTTACCCGATACCAAACACACACAGGGCCTTATCTTTCCGTTGAAGCGACTGGTGCAGGAGTTATGCGGGGTATTACGTGCCCATGACCGTGGCATACAGGTTCTGCAGGTTCGTTTACAACTGGATGAAGGCACGCAGAGCATGCGTCTGACCCTGCAGCAGGCGACCCGCTCTGAAGAGCACCTGATGATGTTGTTACGAGAGCGCCTGGAGCGTCTGCAACTACCACGCCCGGCGCGTCACATCCGCCTGCAGGCAACGCGTTTCCTGCCCTGCGAGGTGCTACAGGAAAGTTTATTGAAAGAAACCGTCACGAACTCCACAGACATGGGCAGTCATGTCATTGAGCGTCTGCGTGCAAGACTGGGTAAGGATTCTGTCAAGGGTATCAAGGGTCTGGAAGACCACCGCCCGGAATACAGCTGGTCATTAAGGGAACTGGATGAACCGGCGACCTACACCACGCAAGCCGGTCGACCGGTCTGGCTGTTGCCCAGGCCGCAACCCTGCCGGATCGATAACTACCGCATACTGACAGGCCCGGAACGAATCGAAAGCGGCTGGTGGGACGGCAGGGACTGCCGCAGGGATTACTTCATTGTGCGCGATTCGAAGGGCAGCACCCTGTGGGCGTTTCATGAATACAAACCCAGCCCCGGTTGGTATTTGCACGGTTTATTCGCATGAATATATCTATAATGGCCCTATTGAAGTGAGGCAAGACAAGACAGCATGAATGCATTGGGTAAATTGTTTCTGAAGGGACTTGCCGTTGTCATACCGGTCGCACTGACACTCGCTATTTTGTGGTGGATGGCCACAGGTGCAGAACGTTTAATGGGCGCGATATTAAAATTCACCTTGCCCGACGGCTGGTATGTACCGGGTATGGGTCTGGTATCCGGACTCGCCATGCTCGCCCTGATCGGTTTGCTTTCTCACGTCCTGATTTTTCAAAAACTGTTTAATTTGGGGGAGGCGATCTTTAATCGCTTGCCGCTGGTCAAGACCATTTACACCGCCATCAAGGATTTTATCGCTTACCTGAATCCGGAAAAAGGCAGCGAAATGGGTAAAGTCGTGCTGGTACGACTACCGGGGCAGTCATTTCAGTTGATCGGTTTTATTACACGTGAGCAATTTGCCGACCTGCCATTTACACCTGCAGCCGAAGACCCGGTGGCCGTGTATATGCCGATGAGTTACCAGATTGGCGGCTATACACTTTTCCTTCCGCGCGAATGCCTGACACCCCTGGACATACCTTTTGAACAGGCCATGCGCCTGGTCCTGACCGGTGCAGTCACCAAGCACGCTGATGAGCTTGCTGAACCAACCAATGAAAAGACACCGGCATGATTCTGAAAACTCTCAGCATACTTTTGACGGTCACTTTGGTGTTTGGCAATTCAACGACACTGGCTGGGGAGTTACCCGTCGGAAAAAACGAGGCCGAACAAAAAGCTTTCTTCAGATCGCAGACTTTGCGGTATTCATATCCAGGACCGCCAGTAAACCACGTAACACGAGATCCTGCTCAATCTGGTCAAACAGGCCTGTTCCACCAAACAGGGTAGCAAACCCGCCGGTAGCAATAACTTTCGGACGTTGACCGTCAAACTCTTCCAACTGGATTCTGTGCATGATCTCCCGTAAAGCACCGAGGTGACCGAAGTACAAGCCAGACTGGATACTGGAAGCAGTTGTGCGGCCAAGGCAGACATCCTTGCGGATGATTTCCACCGAACCAAGTTTTGAGGTTCCGCTCTCGAGTGCCTGCATAGACATTTTCAGACCGGGTAAGATGACACCGCCACGGTAGGAACGGTCTTTGCCAACGGCACATAGCGTGGTTGCAGTACCCAGATCCAGGATGATCAAATTCTGGTCAGGAAATAGCTCAACACCGGCAATGGCATTGGCAATGCGGTCAGCGCCTACTTCCAACGGATTTCTGTATTGAATTTTTAAACCGGTTTTAACACCAGCCTTCAGGATAAACGGCTTTATATCAAAGTACTTCTGACAGGCTGCTGAGATAGCATAGACGGCTTCCGGCACCACGCTGCACAGGGCGATTTCATCGACCTGGTTTGGATCGATACCGTTTTCTCTTAAAACGCCTCGAAAAAACAGACCATACTCATCTGAAGATGAACCTGATTTCGTGCCCCGGCGGAACGTCAGTAAAACACGGCGCGATTCATAAGCACCACCGTAAATATGGCTATTTCCCACATCCAGACATAATTTCATGAGACTGTCTCCATTAAATTATTAATTGTTTTGGCCAGTGCTCCAACATCCTCACATGAAACCTGTGCCTGCGTCGATGTATACAAGCAGAACGGGTGTGCTTTGTCACTGATATCCGTCAGGTCATTATGCACCACGGCATCAACTTTTGAATTATCGAACTGTTTTTTGACCGCTGAAACTCTTTGTTGCGGGTCTTCAGTATCGGTCAGCTTGAAGCCGATGACACGTACCCGCGGATTTTTTGACCATGCCCTGATCCGGTCGAGCAGCTTTGGGTTGGGCTTCAGTCGTAATAATAACTCCGAACCGGATGACAGTTTGCCCGACGGGCTATCCTGCGGGTCTCCGTCCTTGCCCTGAACAGAAGCCACGCTGAAATCACTGACCGCTGCGGCATGAATCACCACATCGTAATCATTTGCAGCCAGCAGACGCTGTAACTGCGATGCCAGGTCATCAAAGCTACAAAATCGCGATATGTCACAAGGCAGGCCGGGTGTCATTGCGCTGTCGGCACCCAGCCAGCTTACCTCGTGTCCGGCAGTGGTTAGCTCATCCGCCAGGCGCGATGCCGTCCGGCCACTGCTTACATTGCCGATATAACGCACTGAATCAATGGGTTCGCGGGTACCTCCCGCCGTAACCAGGATGCGCTGGCCGCGAGCCTTGCGGTCAACGGGCATCAGTCTCTTCATAGTCTGCAAAACCTCACGTGGTTCAAGCATACGGCCCTCACCCTGCTCTCCACAGGCAAGTTCCCCTGTGCCGACCGGTAAAACATGGATGCCCCATTGCTTCAGTCGACCGATGCTTTCCTGCGTTGCCGGGTAACGCCACATACGGGTGTTCATGGCCGGCACGATCAACATGGGTTTTCCCTGACCATAGGCGGCCTGCCACAGTGTCGTGACGGCATCATCTGCGATACCGGTCGCCAACTTGTTGATCAGGTTGGAAGTAGCAGGTGCCGCAATGATGATATCTGCCCACTTGCCAAGCGAAATATGCTCCATGGCACTACCCTGCGCAAAAACATTATCAAACACCGTCTCGGCACCCAGACCCTGCAAAGTGGCAGGGCCGACAAACTCTGCCACGCTGCGGGTACAGGCAACCCGTACCTTGTGACCCTGTTTTGACCACTCGGAAATCAGTGAAGATGCCTTGGCGCATGCTATCGAACCGGACATCAACAACAGGATGTTGGCACCCTTGCCACTGAGTTCCGCCGGAGGAATCCCGTTAACTTCAGATTTCAACATTGTCGATCAGCCTCGTGCTTCCCAGTCGCGCTGCCGCCAGTCGCCGGTTTGCAAGATCTTCGACATAATCAACATCAAAGCCCTGTTCCGCAAGTGTTTGCCTTGCCTCCGCTGCTGTGCCGCTGTTTTTCAAGGCGGCAAACAAGGCCGCAGCCTTTGCCCGGTTACCCACATCCAAATGCTTATTACGCGAACTCATGGCCAGACCATCCGCCTCGCGCATCGTTGCACAGGCAACGATATTCACCGGCATGAAAAATGCGCTGACCATGTCGCTGATTAATTGCAGCTGTTGATAGTCCTTCTCACCGAAATAGGCATTGTCGGGCCGCACCAGGTTTAAAAGACGCATCACCACGGTAAGTACACCATCAAAATGACCCGGCCGGTGGGCGCCACACAACTGGCGGCTGAAGTCACTTTCTGTGACCTTGAATCGATAATCATCCTTGTAGATTTGTTCCTTATCCGGAAATAACACGACATCGACCCCGGCACGCTCGAGTTGCTCGATGTCTGAATGGGAGTCTGCGGGGTACTTTTCGAAGTCGTTTTTGTCATCAAATTGTGTTGGATTAATGAACACACTGACAATGGTTAAAGCATCCTGTTGCCTGCTTGCTTTTACCAGCGACAAATGCCCCTCGTGTAAGGCACCCATGGTCGGTACAAAGCCCAGCGGGCCTTCCTTGAGCACACTCCGATAGTTTTGCCAGTCGGCAATGGATGTGAGTACTTTCATTGCTTATAACTCTCATCAGCAGCCGGAAATTGACCACTTTTTACATCGCTGGCATAGGCATTGAAAGCATCCTGCCACAGGCGTTTGCCATCCAGGTACTTGCGCACGAACTTTGGTTTGAAATCACTGGATAAGCCCAGCAGATCCTGCATCACCAGCACCTGTCCATCCGTGTGTGCACCTGCACCTATACCAATCGTTGGTATAGTCAGTGACTGGGTAATTTCAGCTGCCAGGTCTTTTGGAACACATTCGAGCACGAGGGCAAAGCAACCGGCCTGCTCACAAGCCAGGGCTTCATTCCTGAGCATATCCGCCGCTTTTTCACCGCGACCCTGCACCTTAAAACCACCTAACTGATTGACAGATTGCGGTGTTAAACCCAGGTGCCCCATCACCGGCACACCTGATTTGACAATGTGGGCGATGGTTTCAGCATTGCCTTCGATACCTTCCAGTTTGACGGCATGTGCACCTGCTTTCATGACACTGGCAACAGCACGCATGTTATCCGTGCGGGACTGTCTGAATGACAAAAATGGCATATCACCCACGATAAATTTGTTGCTTGTACCACGGGACACACTCTCGATATGCCGGCACATCATTTCAATATCGGCTGGAATGGTCGTGGCAAAACCATGCATGACCATTGCAGCACTGTCGCCTACCAGGATGACGTCTACATCCGAGTCCTGCACGATGCAGGCCGAGGTATAGTCATAGCAGGTCAACATGACTATTTTTTCGTGGCGTTCCTTGCACGCCTGGAAATCGAGTACGTTCATATCACCTGCTCCATCTGAACCGGTTCCGGTTTTAGTGTCTGCTCTTTCTCATGTTGATAAAAATCAACAAAAGCGGCGTACACATCCTGCAGCGGATCACCATCAAGGGAGCTTAAGTTTCGATCAATGGTTTGCTGGTCGTTGCGCGTCAGTGGTCCGGTCAAGGCTGATGCCGGGGATTGAATAAAATTCTCTGCCACCTGTTTCAGGTAGGGGTGCAATGTTTCCGAGGGCAGATCAAACTGCTGTTCAAACCGATCCGAAACAGCTTTCCACAATAACTGCGAAAAGTTACCTGCCATCACACACATCGCATGATAACGACTCTTGTCTTCAGCATTCATCTCAAAATGCGGGTTTGGCAGAGCGGGAAATAGTTGTGCAAAACCGGGACCCGTTTCGACTATGAATGGTACCTTTTGATAGGTATCGAGTTCGTACAAGCGGTCCGCGAAAGTCATCAACGGATGGGCGCCGGCAACACCGGGAATGGTCACGGACCCACTGCAGTGGATCAAGTGCTTCTCATGCAGAAATGGATACTCTTTCAGCACGGCAATGATGGCATTGTCCGGGACCAGCAATAAAACGCGATCCGCGTCGCCAACGGTCTTTTTCAAGCGCTGTTCAGCATCAGGTAAATTAAGTGTATTGAATGGTGACCAACGGTCACGTGTCCAGCAACTGTGGGGGATTTCCAAAAGACGGAAATATTCTGAAAAGTGGTGCGCAAGTCTGCCGCCACCAACAATAGCGTAGTTAATCATAGTGGTACCTGTCCTCCGGGGATCAAGTCCTGTTTTTTACATACCAGCAATGCTGGCTTAGCCCTGTTGCCTGGTCCTCCCGGAATGGTAACCGCCTATATCAGGTCGATTCGTTTATACCGGATTTCGCAAAGCAGCGTACCCATTGTACTTCATCCGCACCCGGTTGGACCAACTTCAAACCAGCCAGACAACCCTGCGGGAGTCAAACCACCCGGATGCGCCGGCTGAAAACAGGATCACAACGGGTCAGGGGCCGGCCCTTACAGGCGGGTGGAGGGTGTTCAATCCCGAGCATGGTTACGCCACCGGTTCGGCAAGTACTTTGCGCGATGTGACCTGATCAATACCCGCTGTGCTCCTGCGGGATAAAACTGAAGATGTGCGTGGACTTGTTTTTAATTTAAATACTGTATATATATACAGTATGGGTTCATCAAATACGTCCATCGGCTACGCAGAACTGGTCTGCACCAGCAACTTCACTTTCCTCAACGGTACTTCACACCCGCAGGAACTGGTTGCACGCGCGGCTGAACTGGGCTATTACGCCATTGCACTGACTGACGAGTGTTCACTGGCCGGTATCGTACGTGCCTTTGAAGAAACCCGCCGTTGCAAAAAAAACGGACTGGGTATCAAGCTCATAGCCGGCAGCCTGTTCAGGCTGGAAAATGGCTCACGGTTGGTATTACTGGCCCAGGACAGCACCGGTTATGCGCAACTGTGTACGTTGATCACACGTGGACGGCGTAATGCACCCAAGGGCCGTTATCAATTACCGGACAGGGCTTTTGAGAACAATCTCGACCATTGCCTGGCCCTGTGGCTACCGGAACCCCGGATCAATCGACCTGAAGTAGACGGGTCGGAGTCTGATCGACTGACCGCGCACTGGGCGGCCTCACACTTTCCCGGGCGAAGCTGGCTGGCGGTCAGTCTCTGCCTGGGTTTTGACGACGTATCACGACTGGCGCGCCTGGTTGACACTGCAGAAGCCGCAGGTTTGCCGGTAACGGCCTGTGGTGATGTGCAAATGCATAGCCGCTCACGGCGTATGTTGCACGATGTACTGGCAGCCATCCGGCTTGGCTGCACCTTGCCGGAGCTGGGTTACCGTGCCCTGCCCTGCGGTGAACGACATCTGCGTAAGCGGCAACGCCTGGCCACGTTATATCGTCAGCAGCTGTTGGATGAATCCATTCGTATCGCTCAACGCTGTCATTTCAGCCTGGATCAATTGCGCTACCGCTACCCGCGTGAAGTGGTACCCCGGGGTATGAGCAGTGCCGCCCATTTGCGTGACCTGACAGAAGCAGGTATCAGGCTGCGCTGGCCGGACGGAATCAATGCAGAACTGCGGCAACAGATCGAACACGAACTGGGCCTGATTTCAGACCTGCGTTATGAATCCTATTTCCTGACGGTACACGACATTGTGCAGTTTGCCCGTAGCCAGGACATCCTTTGCCAGGGGCGTGGCTCGGCTGCCAATTCTGCGGTCTGTTATTGCCTGGGTATCACCGAGGTCGACCCGGCACGAATGAATATGCTGTTCGAGCGTTTCATCTCCCGTGAAAGGGATGAACCGCCGGATATCGATGTTGATTTCGAGCATGAACGCCGCGAGGAGGTAATCCAGTATATCTACCGAAAATACGGCCGCGAACGGGCCGCACTGGCAGCCACCGTCATCAGCTACCGGCCACGCAGTGCAATTCGCGATGTTGGCAAGGCACTGGGCTTCAGCGCCGGCCAGGTCGACCAGTTGGCCCGCAATATGTCATGGTGGGATGAACCGGAACGTTTTACCCAGCGGCTGGCCGAACAGGGATTTGCAGCAGACAACTTGAAAGTCCGGCAACTGCTGTACCTGGTGCAAAACCTCATCGGGTTCCCACGGCATCTGTCACAGCACGTGGGTGGCTTTGTCATTTCTGAAAATACGCTGGCCTCGCTGGTGCCTGTAGAAAATGCCTCGATGGCAGACCGCACCGTCATCCAGTGGGACAAGGATGATCTGGAGACCCTGGGGTTGCTTAAAGTCGACTGTCTTGCGCTGGGTATGCTAACCGCCATTCATCGCTGCCTGGACCTGGTGAATGATTTTCATGCAACCGATATGGGGCTTGCCGATGTGCCGGCCGAGGACCCTGAAACTTACAACATGATCCAGAAGGCCGACACCATCGGTGTTTTCCAGATCGAGTCACGTGCACAAATGGCCATGTTGCCACGCTTAAAACCCGCCTGCTTTTATGACCTGGTCATCGAGGTCGCGATTGTCAGGCCCGGCCCTATACAAGGCAACATGGTCCATCCCTACCTGCAGCGACGCCGCGGCCTGGAACCGGTGGTATACCCGTCGGACGCCCTGCGCAAGGTGCTGCAGCGTACACTGGGTGTACCGATTTTCCAGGAACAGGTCATGCAGATCGCCATGGTCGCTGCCGGCTTCAGCGGCTCGGAAGCTGATGCCTTACGTCGTTCGATGGCTGCATGGGCACGCCGTGGCGGTATGGAGCATATGCGCACGCGCTTGATCAACGGTATGCTGGAACGGGGCTATCAACGTAGCTTCGCAGAGCAAATATTTGATCAGATCAAGGGTTTCGGGGAATACGGATTCCCGGAATCACACGCCGCCAGTTTTGCGCTGCTGGTCTACGTATCCGCGTGGTTAAAACACCACCACCCCGCAGCATTCACCTGCGCCCTGCTCAATTCACAACCCATGGGGTTTTACCAACCTTCACAACTGGTACAGGACGCCCGCCGGCATGGTGTCACGGTATTGCCAGTGGATATCCGTTTTAGCGACTGGGATTGTGCACTTGAACGTGACGCGAAGGGCAGCCCTGTTCTTCGTCTTGGCCTGCGTCTGGTCAAGGGCCTCGGGCAACAGGCTGCCAAAAATATTACCAACGCCCGCAGCAACATGCCTTTTAACGGGGTACAGGATCTTTGTATCCGCGCACAGCTAAACCGGCGCGAACTGGCTGCACTGGCAGAAGCCGCAGCACTCAAAGGCATTGCAGGTCACCGTCATCGTGCCCGCTGGGAAGTAGCGGCAGTAGAAAAGCAACCCGCCGATTTACTCCAGGGCATCACCCGGCCGGATGATTCCACCGCTATCCGGCCTGCCTCAGAAACGGATGATCTGCGTACGGATTATGGCGCCACGGGTCTGACCCTGGGGCGCCACCCCGTTGCACTGATACGTAAAATTTTACGCCAACGCAGGGTCAGGACGGCACAACAGCTATTGAAACTGAAACATGGCAGCTACGCACGTGCCTGCGGCCTGATTACCATGCGACAACGCCCCATGACCGCCAATGGCACCATCTTCCTGACACTGGAGGATGAAACCGGTTATGTCAACGTGGTGGTGTGGCAACGCCTATGGGAACGCCAACGCAGCATCGTGCTTAATTCCTCGCTGATCGCCGTGGATGGCGTAATGGAAAGCGATGGCGAGGTCTATCACCTGATTGCCCGGCAGTTGCATGATTTTGATGAATTGGCAAAGGGCTTGAAAACCCGTTCTCGGGATTTTTGCTGATGACTGGAAAGAAGTCAAAGCACTTGAGATTGTTGATGCACAATTCGTTGAGTGGGGGGCGCTGGGGCGGGTATAGACTTACCAGGACTCGGCGCAA
>Ga0316201_10000874_pt1 | contig 18974 bp, 20 predicted proteins | sample CS6wburrow_MG_FD_204516 | JGI IMG/M metagenome (GOLD analysis project Ga0316201, IMG submission 204516) | Coastal sediment microbial communities from Delaware Bay, Delaware, United States - CS-6 worm burrow | ecosystem: Environmental > Aquatic > Marine > Coastal > Sediment | place: USA... | reverse complement strand
GGCCCCAGCGTGTGCTCTTTGCCGGGCAAGGTTGCAAGCAGTACCAGCGGTTTGCCGGCGCTTGTCCGGAGTCTGGCCATTTCTGTGTTGAGAAACCGAATCAGTTGTTCAGACAGGAAGTGTTCCTGGTAAACCTCCAGTTTCCCGCTGCCCCAGAGTTCGCCTACTGTACTTAGCAGCGGAACCATTGTTGCGAGAATAAATTTTTCAAGACCCTGCTTTTCGTACTGCATCCGGAACAGGTTTTCGACCCGCCCGGCATCGGCACAACGGATGGCTTCGAGTATCGCGCTGACGGTTTCATTGAGCTCCTCTGGCTTTTCAGGCTGCAGGCTGGTTTCGAGTTCATCCAGGGCATCCTCGCTGAGGGGCAAAAGCTTGCCTGGGCGTACGCCTCGGTCCAGCAAGCGGCGGATTCTTTGCAAGCGCCTCAACTGAATTTCCGGGTACCTGCGCTCACCTTTTTCGTCGCGTACTGGGGCGGGAAAGCCGTATCGGCGCTCCCGGATCCGCAGCGTGTCACGGCCGATTCCGGTGTCACGTTCAACTATACCGATAGGAAACACTCTATTTTCAATCACTTGATACTACCCTTGTTTGTGCGCTTGTATAAATAACGCAATTTGTCCTAGACAAACATAAAAATCTGTGTATACTTGTATCACGATCCTGAAATAAGGCTCGCAACTCATTCGATGTGTTTAGGAGAGAGAACATGAGCAACTACGAAATGCAAATTCTTGCTACCGGGAAGTACTACGACAATGAAATGCGTGCTGCTGAAAAAGAGGGTATTGAGATCCTGTCCTCAGTCGTGCCCGGCAGCAGAGTGCATGAAGTGATACACAATCCCATCGATAGCGGAATCGATGAGGGCTAAAACGTCCGCAGGCACGTTTAGGTGCTCTCCTTGGAGCAAAACGCGTATTTCACCGGATAAGAGTTGTAACTCCAACGGAATCACACATGACCTGTGCACCGACAGACAACCCGACCAGCGAATCAACCGCAAATAAATGTACCAATGACTCCGGCAAGCCGTTGCCCGGAGAGGTTGGACCCGCCACTGCAGTTTCTACGGGCATTGTTGTTGCAGGCCCTGGCGCATGGATGACCTGCGCTGAACAGTCCAGGAGCACACGCCGGTATGTACCTTGTCCCCCTCCGGCAGAAGTAAGGGCTGAGATTTAATGAAAAATCAAGTCGCGATGTTTTATGACGGAGGGTGCCCACTTTGCAGACGTGAAGTGGAGCACTATCGCCGCCTGGATCGCGTTCGGCGGGTGCGCTGGATTGACATTAGTTTGCAGAGAGACTCGCTTGAACCCTTTTGTCTGACCGAGTCCACCGCCATGGCCCGCTTGCATGTGCTGGACGGTGAAGGACAGATGCAGACGGGTGCAGCAGCGTTTGTTGCCCTGTGGAGTGAACTGCCTTACTACCGCTGGTTGGCTCGATTCATCCGGTCCTTCAGACTCGTTCCGCTTCTCGAGCGTTTGTATTCCCCCTTTGCTCGCTGGCGCTTGTCGCGGCGTAGAAACAGTTGCCCTGTCTGAAGATGGCCACCGTATCCGGGATTATCGATTGCCTTGCAGAGATCGGCTGGGTCCGGACCTCACTTGGCCTATTGGGAGCTACGGTAGCAACCTGCTTCTTCATCTGGTTGTTGATTGGCTGGTTTGGATGGGTACCGACCATGGTGGATATATTCGGTGTTACGGGCATGCGAACACCGGCCTCAATCACCGTGGCTGGCCTGCTGCTTGCCGCAATCTCATTCTGGGAGTGTTAACAGAGAAGTTTACTCAAACCTACTTTAGGAGATCTGACGCTATGTTCAAACTTTCCGATATTTTCATATTGCTTGCCGTGATCGTCTCATTCGCTGTATCAGGATACCTGTGGTTTAACGGCTTCCGTGAGCAGGGAATTTTTACAGCGATTTGGGTTCCATCCATCCTCGCGTTCGGCATCTATTTCAAACTTTCGGTTGTTGCAGCCAGGAGCGAAACATCATGAACGAACCGGACATTCTTTATCCTGCGATTTTTGTATTCACCATGCTGGTGATTGGGCTTTCACTAACCGTATGGGAGTTTACTCGTATCCAAAAGCCGGTTCATCAAAAGGCTCGGAAGGGTAGTACTTCTGGCGATCTGGAAAAGGAGGCTGCCCGTGTGCCGTAAACTCCCGGGTTCATGATTGAACGCCCTGCGGCGCCGTGCTGCCTGTCGAAGGTCATTTAACGGGAGCTTGTGTCATCATCGTGCCAACCAAGTCAGAAGATTTGGCAGGGTCATGGCGTTAGCAGGCTGGGCGTGGAGTTCCGATGGAAGCAGGTGCTTCGTTCGTTAAGTGTTGGCGAACTTGGCGAAAGTGACTTTCATTCAGCTTCTTACAGCCGATTTTGGCGCTCGGAGTCGGTTGATCACCGGAAATAGCCACTAATTCATGAATCCTGAGTGCGTTTTCCGAATTCCACCAACACTAAATGAACCAAACACCGGCCTCAGGGCTGTAAGCCCGGTGGCCTGTCCGCAACAAACCAGCGTGGATGCCGGCCTCGTTTTGAATCGAAAACCATGAACAAGCACAAAACCTTTGCCCCCGGGCTTGGTGCAGAGCGCGAACGTCTCAATGATCGGGACTGGCAGTTATGGGGGCCGTACCTGGCCGAACGCGCCTGGGGCACGGTGCGCGAGGATTACAGTGAAAAAGGCACGCCCTGGGAGTATTTTCCGCATGACCATGCCCGTTCCCGCACCTATCGCTGGAGCGAAGACGGTCTCGGCGGCCTCTGTGACCGGGAGCAGCGCCTGTGCCTGGCGCTGGCGCTCTGGAATGGCCGCGACCCGATCCTGAAGGAGCGCGCATTCGGCCTGACCGGCAAGCAGGGCAATCACGGTGAGGACGTCAAGGAAGTCTATTTTTATGCCGACGCCACGCCGACGCACAGCTACCTGGACTATCGCTACTGCTACCCGCAGGCCGCCTATCCCTATGCCGGCCTGGTCGAGGAAAACCAGCGTCGTTCGCGCTCAGATCCATCGTACAATCTGGTCGATACCGGCGTATTCGGTCAGGACCGCTACTGGGATGTGCGCATGGTATACGCCAAGCAATCCCCCGGCATCATCCATCTGCGCATCAGCGCGACCAATCGCGGCGATCGGCCCGATGAGATCTGGCTGCTGCCGCAACTGTGGTTCCGCAACGACTGGTCGTGGGGTGACGAGTCGCCGCGCCCGGAGATTACGCCGAACCCGGACACACCTGCCGGTCTGTGGAGTGTCATCGCCGATCACCGCAGCCTGGGGAAGCAGTACCTGTACGGTCAGGGCGACGCAGAGCTGCTGTTCACCGAAAACGAATCCAATCACGAACGCCTGTCGGGTACGGCAAGCCCATCGCCCTGGGTCAAGGATGCCTTTCACCGCTACCTGGTTGAGGGCGAAAGGCAGGCTGTTAACCCGGCACAGCAGGGCAGCAAGTTTGCCGCGGCCCGGCATCTGTCTGCCGCGGCTGGAGAGACTGTCAGCATCGAGCTTGTGCTGAGTGCCAGCGCCCTGGACAAGCCGTTTGCAGAAAGTGCGGCAGTGTTCGAACAACGCCGTGAAGAGGCCGGGCAGTTTTATTCCGCGCTGCTGCCAAACGCTGCACCCGAGGACCATGCCATCATGCGCCAGGCCTTTGCCGGCATGGTGTGGAGCAAACAGTTTTTCCATTTCGACGTGGAACGCTGGCTGCAAGGCGACCGCTTGCCGCCGCCGTCCAGCCGCCGACATGGCCGCAATTCGCAGTGGAAACACCTCAAGGCTGCCGACATCATCTCGATGCCGGACTGCTGGGAATACCCCTGGTTTGCCTCCTGGGATCTAGCCTTCCAGGCCGCCACACTGGCGCATATCGATCTCGACTTCGCCAAGGCGCAGATTGAGCTCATGGTCAACGAACGTCATCTGCATCCGAACGGCCAGATCCCGGCCTACGAATGGGACTTCGGCGACACCAATCCGCCGGTGCATGCCTGGGGCGCACTGAAGGTGTTTCGTGCCTCACAGGTACAGAACGGGGAGGGCGATACCGGTTTCCTGCAGCGCGTCTTCCACAAGCTGCTGCTCAACTTCTCCTGGTGGATCAACCGCAAGGATCACAGTGGCAACAATCTGTTCGAGGGTGGCTTTCTCGGCCTGGACAATATCTCGGTATACGACCGCTCGCGCGACCTGCCGACCGGCTATATGCTGAAACAGGCCGACGCCACCGGCTGGATGGCGATGTTTTCGGCAAATCTTGTTGTCATGGCGCTGGAGATCAATCGCTTTAACCGGGAATACGAGGATATCGCCATCCAGTGCTATCAGCAGTTTCTCGCCATTGCCAACACCATTGCCGGCAGTGACGACGGTGGCGTATCGCTGTGGGATTTTGACGCGGGATTTTTCAAGGACTTGCTCATCACGCCACAGGGCGAGGCTCACCATATCGATGTGTATTCCTGGGTCGGACTGATCCCTTTGTTTGCCTGCGAAGTTATCGAGCAGCGCCTGCTCGAGGCCGCGCCACGCTTTCGCGAACTGCTGCGCGGGCACAAGGGTGGACTGTTTCGCGGCAATTACATCTGCGCCTGCCCAGAGTGGGAGAACGATCACGGGGAACACCTGCTTGCCCTGGTCGATCACTCGCAACTGCCGCGTATCCTGAAACGCTTGCTGAACGAGGATGAATTCTTCTCGCCCTACGGCATCCGCAGTGTCAGCAAGGTGCATCAGCGGCATCGCGACCTGGGCCATATCCCCGGACTCGGCAAGGCACAGATCGAATACGTCCCCGGCGAATCCAATTCTTTCATGTTCGGCGGCAACTCGAACTGGCGCGGACCCATCTGGATGCCGACCAACTATGCGCTGATCCAGGCACTGGAGAAGTATCACCGATTTCTCGGCGATGGTTTCACGGCACCCGTGCCGCAACTCAACGGCCAGGCACTCAATATGCGCCAGATCGCGACGATGATCGCCGACAGGCTGGTCTCGTTGTATCGGCGCGATGCGAACGGCTCTATTCCGGCAATGCGAGGCGGTGCCCCGTTTGCCGGCAGTGACGAGCCCTTGTACAACTTCTACGAATATTTTCACGCCGAGAACGGCCAGGGTCTCGGCGCGGCTCACCAGACCGGCTGGACCGGCTTGCTTGCCAATCTGGTCATGCGCAAGTATCAACGGGACATCCCGGTACGTGGCACGGGCCATGAAAAATGATCATCGTGCTTATTGGAGTTTCCGGTGCCGGCAAGAGCACCATCGGCAAACTCCTCGCCGGGCAACTTGGCTGGACGTTTCAGGATGCAGACGATTTTCACCCGCCGCATAACATCACCAGGATGGCAGAAGGTCAGCCGCTTAACGATGTTGACCGCTGGCCGTGGCTGGACAGGCTGCGCGACGAACTGCATCAGTATATCGGCCGGCGCGAATCCGCCGTGGATGAGTGACTTCGAAGGTTTGTGCAGCATCCGGCGAGATTGCTTGGACCATGTCACCGTGTTGAACGATCGTCATTTGAAACGAATCTTGATCCGCTATTTTGATTATTATCATCGCGCGCGCACGCACCTGTCACTGGAAATGGATAGTCCTGAGTCGCGATCAGCGCAGCCACCTGCTCTTGGAAAGATCGTGCAGTTTCCAGAGGTCGGTGGTCTACATCATCATTAGGAAGGTTAGCGGCGTGATAATAATGCGTGGCGATATGAGTTTTCGGGAACCACAACTAAATCTGTCTCAGCATATGCATAGATGCGAACAATCTCATGGGATTGTCGCTGAAGGTTTCAAAAACCTCGTAGTGGTTGTAAAAACTGAGCGCTTCATTGTCCAGAACATCTAGTATAATTCCGAGAGCTGGCAGCCCTATATCAGTTAATTCAACGCTCTTACGAAGAGCGGTAATCAGGGTTTTTTCACCGAGGCGTTGCCCTTTGAATCGATTGTCTACGGCCAGCCTGGCTAAAAGAACCACTGGGACTGGATATCTAGGGAGGCTCTTAACGGTGGGAACCTCTTCGCGCGTTAGCGTTGCAGAGGCAAGGGTATAATATGCCGCGATCGGTGTTTTTCTTGCCTGCTGAGTGCCGTCAGTGTCAGGTAGAACCCAAGTCCTGCTGAGGCCAAGATTCATGTGTTTAACTGCGAAGCGTGCCAGAAACGTATTCATTGTTGGCTTGCCGCAGTCGAATTCTTTGAGATTGTGGTGGGCCGGATTTACAAAAACGAACGCTTGTGGAAGCGTCAACTAGATACCCTCGGCATCAAGCCGTTTCGCAGCCTTCAAAATACGTTCACTGGGTTTTCGTGCCGTGTCGTCGCAAACCGCGACGAAGTGATCAAACTGGGCGTTGGTAAGCTGAATAGATGTTTCCTGTTCCAGAATTCGGGGCGCATTATCACGAATCAAGCGAGTCATGAATTCGGTCAGCGATGCACAACCCAGCGCCGCAGAGGCGCGCTCTGCGATACGCTTGGTTTCGCTATCGACCCGCATCTCTATGCGTTCACGTGTTGCCATGGCCATTTCCGCTCCGTTCATACTCAGTTATGAGTAATACATCATATCATGTACGGCAATTTGCCGCATAAATTTAATTCATTACCAGGTGTGAATGGCGAATTCCTGTTCATGTGTGCGTCTAAAATGATTACCCAAAAGTAGCGGAAACAACGGCTTGTTAGGCCAAAATCGCAATTATTTTAGACGCGGAGGAGGGGTATAAAGATGATATAAAACATAGAGATAAGCGTTGTTTGCAAACCTGTGGTCCGCAATAATTCATGCTGAGACAAAGATTCACTCACCGGCAGACAATCTCTCCCAGAACTCTCGGGGCGAAATGATCGGTAACTGTTCAATTGTTTCTAATTTCAGAAGCGCTTTGTCACCCGTTACGAACACCATGGCGCCACCTGCGAGTGCAGACGCAACGATCGGTTCGTCGTCAGGATCGGGCAGCGAAGGGACAGGGTGGTCATTGGTGATCAGGAAGCCTTCTGAACGAAGCAGGCTGATAAACCCCTTGGTGATCGATTCCGACTGGCCGAGTTTATCAGGAAGGATACGTTCCAGTTCCTTTAGGACTGGATCAGAAATCAGTAATTCGTGAGATTGTAGAACGACTTCGAAGAGTTCCGCACAGAGTCCGCGCGTGGTCAGGGCGCTGGCCAGGACATTGGTGTCCAGGAATACCTTCACGAGATGTCGCGAAAGACATCTTCGTCGCTCACGTACCCGGCGGCTTCAGCCAGTGGCAGTGCTTTGCGGCGTAACTCGCGGAACCGTTCAACAGCAATCCGCTTGCGCAGCATTTCTCTCGCCAAGTCGCTTTTGGTCCGGTGTTGGCTCTTGGCGAGTTGATCCAAGTCTTTCTCGAGTTCGTCGTCGAGGCGGATGGTCAGGGTACCCATAATGATCTCCGGGCAGAATGTCTTGTAAGACATTGTAATACAGGCCGTCGAGCTGTCAAATCGTGACTGTGAGCTGAACCTAAAGGTGTGCCTGCGGGCGTCTAAAATGATTACCCGAAATCAGCAGAAACAACGGCTTATTGGCCCAAAATCGCAGTTATTTTAGACGCGGCATAGGGGTGTAAAGACCATATAAAACAGAAAGATAGGTGTAGTTTGCAAATCAGCATGGGGCGCAGGTGGTCGGGTCTCTGACAATTCAATCACTGTTCAGCTGAATCAGGAATCGGTGCTAATGGCCTTGCCTGTCAGGTTCTTTCTACCATTCAGATTACAACCAGAATGATGGTCAACCGTTTCAGTGTAAACAGCAGCGCTTGTATTTCTTGCCGCTGCCGCAAGGGCAAGGATCGTTACGGCCAACTTTCAGGTTGTCGCGAACATAGGGCGCACTGGCTTGATTGCGTTGCTCGAAGAAATGCCGGAACAGACGGCGTACGGCCGGTTCGATTAACCGTTGCTGCGCAATGACTGAGTTCTCATCCATGGTTTCGAGTTGTGCAAAGCCTGCTTCCGTCGCAAACAGTTTGATAACCTGAATACAATCTTCGGTCAGGGCGGCATCGGCAGCAGTCAGCGGCCCCCAGAGATTGATGCCTCGCAGGAAACCTTCGCACCATTCATCGACAATGGTATGCGTTTTTCCTTCTGCCTCACGTTCAAGGAACAGAGCCTCATAGTCGTCGTCATTCATGCTTTGCATCACGTGGTTATATAGCGTGAAAACAACGTGGGTGAAATCATTGATTTCCTGCTTGTCCTTCCAGGCAGGCGCCTGATCTTCTCCGCCCCAGATGGCAGGCATCCAGCGTGAGGGCAGGACAGCGTCCGGCGCACATGCCAGTGCGGCGAAGAAACCGTCCAGCTCGGAGACATCCACAACCGAGTTATCGTGGCCATACCGCATAAAATAGAAGTCTATCGTTTCGAGTATATCGTCACTCTGCGGTTTCTCCGGTACCTGTAAAGATTCAAGTCCATACAACTGCGCATAGTCCGGTTTGGGGGTAGAACGCTTGCTCCGAAAACCCAGTTCGATTTCCACTTCTTCAAGGTCGCCGGCGCAACTGATGTCCACGCAGTCTTTGGCAAAAAACAGGCGGATGTCATCAATGGCTTCCTTGGCATCCAGATCCAGCAGGCGGCCAATGAGCAGGCCATTGAGTGCATGCGATGACAGATCAGGGCTGCGCATGTAGTCACGGTAGCACTGGATAATCCTTTCCCGGTAGGCAATCTGACGTTTGGCAATTTCAGCCAGACTATCTGCGGCGAGTACCCGCCCAAATTCCTTGTGGTTAAGGTCGTTCATACAGCTTGCCAGCGGAATAATGGCAGGCTCGCCCAGCATGCCCATGACTATGGACAACTCCGGGAGTGCCCAGTCGTCGTCGCAGAGCCTGTCAAACTGGGCGATCAACGGTACGGCTGCCTTGCTGCTGCCAAGCTGTCCCAGTGTGCGCCAGGCATGGAGCGGTGCCCAGACTTCGGCAGAGTCACTGCTCGCCTGGTCTAAAGCCTCGTCTGCAACCAGATCCAGCAGCGCGGGTACGTCCGTTTCCACAAACCCGTATTGCAGATAGTCAGGCCAGTCTCTGCCCCGGTCGGCTTCGCCGAGTTCCAGCAACAGCTTGATCCGGTCTGTGGTCGTCATTGCCAGGTGGCCCTCAAGTATCTAACAGTCGGCGGCTGAGTAGTGTCTGCATATCGCGTCGGCCATCGGCTATGAGATAGACGTAAACGGTGCGGTGTTCCACCCGGTAGATAATCCGGTAGGGCTTGAAAAATACTTCACGGAATTCGTGGATGCCCAATACAGACAGTTCCTTTGGATATGTGCCACGTTCGGGCAACTCGGACATCTTTTGGAAGGCTTCGCTGATCCTGTCGAGAACATAGTCAGCGGCTTCAGGCGAGTCATGCGTTGCGATCCAGGTGTCCAGTTCCTCCAGGTCATTCATTGCATCCCGGGTCAGGAGTACCCTGTATGCCACTCAGCGCTCGCCCCGTCTGGCACGTATTTGCTTTATGACCGCAGTGGCCGGCTGGACATCGCCCGCCTCGATCTGGCGGGTGCCCAGCGCAAGGATTTTTAGCAGCGCAAGGGTCTCCTGGGTCCGCTCATAGCTCTGTACATCCTGCATAACGGCCTTGGCCTCGCCATTCTGCGTAATGATCAGCGCCTCACGGTGCTCATCAAGCTTGCGAATGACTTCTGCCGTATGCGCCTTGAGATAACTGATGGGTTTGATCTGGGTTGATGGTTTCATGGCAAGCATCCTGTTAGATATGGTGCTAAATATAGTCCTGAAACAGGTCAACCTGCAAGCTTTCAGACATACAACAGGGTCGGATGCCCAGCCGGTTTCATGCGGGACTTTTGCGGAACCTGTGATGCATCGTTATGCATTGTCCTGCAATTAGTGCAACGGGCGCCCCGACTGATTTCAATTATTACAACAACTTAAAAACAGACTTACGACGCCCGCGAATTAGGCCTTGGGACCGTGCTTGCCTGGCAGCGTAAGCGCTTTCGCGATCATTGGACTAAATTGCGCAGGTAGGGCAGGTCTCGGCAGACCTCCGGTATCCAAAGAGATCAGGGCGTTGATCCGCAGGATGTCTGCAGCTAATGTCGGCTGGGGTTCGCCACGGATTGTCGGGGAGCCAAGCAAACTTGGCATCGATGTCGCTAAATCAACCGTGGAGAAGTGCCGGGTACGATCCAAGAAACCACCGTCTCCGACGTGGAAGGCGTTTCTGAAGAATCATGTCAGGGACTTAGTGTCTATCGATTTCCTCGTTGTACCGACCATGAGATTCAAGGTGCTGTTCGTCTTGGTGATCCTCGCCCATCATCGTCGCAGGGTAGTCCACTTCAATGTCACCGGGCATCCAACTGCCCGGTGGTCCGTTCAGCAGATCGTTGAAGCTTTCCCCTGGGATACTGCACCAAAGTATCTACTGCGGGATCGAACCGCAGCCCGTTGGCCAGGTGTGAACCGAACAGGCAGCCCCAATCGCGTTACCTGCAGGCGCGGTCTTTTATGCCCTCCGGAGGTGGAAGCGGTGCGCCAACTCATTGCACCACCGTCACCGCAAGAGAACAGGCCGATCGGAATTGCGCCGTGGGAATAAATCGGCTGCCTTGAATACCTGAAATCAACCCCCATAATTGACAAACAGATTAACTGCAATGGAGAAATGTTATGCAATTACCGGAACGTGATGGCGACGGCTACCTGGTCGATATGAATACCTGGTCACCTGAAATCGGGCGGGCCATGGCTGAAGCAGATGGGGTGGAACTCGACGATGTCAAATGGCAGCAGATACTCAAAGCCAGGGAATATTATGATGAACACGCTGTGGTGCCGCCTATCCGTAAATTCGCCAAATACATTGGTGCCGACCAGAAGGCCATGTTCAAGATGTGGATGAGCGGTCCGATGAAGCCGATTACCAAGTACGGTGGCTTGCCCAAACCGACGGGTTGTGTGTAAGGAAAATACAGAGCGAAGGACTTATCTATTCATGGGCCGGGTTTGATGCGATAAACCTTGCCACTGTCGGTCGAAAAATAGATCCAGCCTTGCGGGCTTTCTGTCAGGGCGCGAATGCGTTCATCCAGATCGGAGAGTAAACGTTCTTCGCCAATGGCGTTGCCTTTGGCATCCAGGGTGACACGGTTGATGTGGCGTAATTTCAAGGCACCGGCAAACAGGTTGCCACGCCAGGCTGGAAAGGCCTTGCCGGAATAAAGCAGCAGGCTTCCCGGTGCGATGGACGGCGTGTATTGCTTGATCGGCTGTTCCATGCCTTTGCGATGCGTGCCTTCACCCACGGCAACGGGGCCCCAGTATTCCTTGCCATACGAGATCACCGGCCAGCCGTAATTACGCCCGGGTAAAATCAGATTGATTTCATCACCGCCGCGGGGGCCATGTTCAATCAGCCACAGCCGCTTATGGGCAGGGTCGTAGGCCATGCCCTGCGGGTTGCGGTGACCGTAACTCCAGATTTCCGGCAATACATCGGTCTGGCCGATAAAGGGATTATCGCCTGGCACGCTGCCATCCCGTTTCAGGCGCATGACACAGCTGGCATGGTTGCTTCGGTCCTGGCCGTTAGGACGTTCACCGCGATCGCCCACGCCGAAGTAGATATGCCCGGTTTCATCAAAGGCGATGCGGCTGCCGAAATGATAGCTGGTGTCGGTGGCGGAGCGTGTTTCGAGCAGATCCTCCCATTGCAGCAGTCTGTGACCGTGTACCCTGGCGCGGGCCAGTACTGTCACGCCGTCACCGTTTTTGTTACGCACGAAGGTGAAATAAATCCAGTCGCCGGGGGTGAAGTCGGGGGGCACGGCGACATCGAGCATACCGCCCTGGCCTTGGGCCAGAACGGCGGGTGCACCCTGCAGGCGGACCGGTTTTGGGGCGCGCGTATCCAGCAGATTGATGTGGCCTTCACGTTCGGTAATGAGTAGCTGGTTGTCGGCGATAAACGCCATCCCCCAGGGCACACCGAGGCGATCGCTGACGGGTTCCACTACAAAGGCGACTTTGTCACTCTGGATGATACGGGGCGTGGTGGCGAGCGCGGGTAACGCCAGCGGTGTCACCAGGGTAAACAGCATCACTGCCAATCGGATCATAGCCTCTCCTTGTTACACATATTATTGAAACCTGTCGGTGCTGTTCAAGCTGGGGATGCTGATGATTATTTTTCATACCCAGGGTTTCTCGCCGTTGTTAATCCGGTTGCCCTTGCGTCATTCAGAAGAATCCACCCCGAGCTACATTTGTTAATTCCCTAACGCGCTTCGCTCCATCCCTTGACGTGCCAAATAATGCAGCGGCATTGTCGTAGGCCAGTTGTCTGGCGACATGGTCCGGCAGTTGTTCTAGCCACTGGCGTATAGTGGCCACCGCGGCGTCGAAGTGCTGCCAGCGTGACAGACTGAACGTATCGACGCCGACCATGAAGCGGTCGGGAAACCTGATGAACAGTTCATACCAGTCATCACTGATCCGGCCGTCGGGCGCGATGCGGTCATCGCGAACCGAAAGATCAATCGTCAGTGCCGGGTAGCGTTGCAGGTAGTCGGCGACCAGGTCGGGGTAGGGAAAGGTACCGGCATGCGCCCAGATCACCGGTTGCGTGGGCGAGATGTCGTACAGCGTATCGATTACGGCCGGGTCAGCGTGAATTTGCAGGGGCAGCCGGCGCTGCGCGGCTATCTCGATGAGACGGCGGAACACCGGGCTGTGGCGATCGCCGGCAAAAATATGCAGTTCGCCGATGCCGCGCCACGACCCCTTGTTCAGTTCGGCTTCGATGCGCTCCGGTAAGGTCGCATCGTGCGGCCAGGCGATCTTGTCAGCATGACTGCGGTAGATGCCGAGCAGCGGCACGATACGCCCGGGTGCCTGTCGGTAAAGGCTTGCCGTGTGCGAGGCCGGGGTGCCGGAGACAACAGCCTGCTCGATGCCGTTGCGTTCCAGCCTGGCGATGATCTGCTGCGGACTGTACTTCGTGGCATCTGGCGCGTTGTAGTGCAGATGGGCATCGAACAGCGGTTCGGCTCTGAGACTGGCCGGTAGCAGTACCATCAGGCAGAGGTATATAATAGTGTGGTGTATGATGCTGTATGAATTGCCGCTCATTTTCGCAGCATACAATAAAAAGGGGCGCTAGCCCTTGATTTCGGAACGGCATGCGTAGCTGGCGAATTTTGACAGCGATGATTCCCGGGTTTTTGTATGCAACTCAGTGCGGAATTGACCCCCGAGGCCGTGGTAGGCTGATAAGCGCGAGCAACGCATGGGTCTGCGGCACTGTAATTTTTGCCGCTCGCCCAGGTATCTGGTAGCACCCTGTTGAGAAGGAGGCAGCATGTTATCCGGTTTCAGGCGTTTCATGAGTGTGCTGATTGCCGCGGTCCTGACGGGTATGGCAGCGGGGTCTGACAAACCGCCGTGGGGCACGGCGCAGGTGCAGTCGATATCTTTAAGACAAGGCGGATGCAGCCATTGAGTTCCAGCTATTGACTGCTGCTTTGGTCATGAACAGATATTGGAAGAAAATCTGCCGGACAGAAAGAACATAAACTTTACGTTTGGTAATACGAGGCTCTGCTCAGGAAAATCGGAAATGAAGGCTTGGTCAATCCGTTGAGAGAGTATAGATGGTCCGAAGAGGTCTGCAGTAAACCTGTCTCCCCAGCACCTGTGCCAATATAATACAATACGCTCGGGAACGACCTATGCAACAGGCGCGGATAAATCGAGTAACTTCGATGCAACAGCGGCTTGCAGATTTGATTAAGGGTTTGCGTGTTTAGGCCTTGATTCGGAGGAATCATATATGCCAACAAAGAATTACCTGACGATTATCACCCTGATTGTATGCCTGTCTGTTCCGGCGGCATATGCAACTAACGGTTACATGTCGCACGGTTACGGGACCACGTCAAAAGGTATGGCTGGTGCCGGTATGGCACTTCCTCAGGATACGCTGTCCGTTTATAACAATCCGGCTGGGCTGACGCGGCTCGGCAGGCGTTATGATGCGGAACTGGAGTTGTTCAGCCCCAAGCGTGAATACAGGGCGAACAGCGACTTCGCACCCCCGCCGATCCCCAGTGTGCCACCGGGGCACGAGGAAAGCAGTAACGATTACTTCCTGATTCCCGGCTTCGGTATTAGTAGACCCATCGACAACAAAAGCGCTATCGGCATCGCGCTGACGGGGCAGGGCGGTATGAACACCGAATACGATACCGCCACCTTCGTGAATTTCGCTGCTCCACCTGGCTCACCACTGAATCCCACCGGAGAGTTCACGGCAACAGAGCCCACCGGCGTCGATCTTGCTCAGATGGCGCTGGGGGTCACCTATGCACGGGAACTCCCGCCATTGCCAGGTCTTGGTATTACCCACCAGTCGATCGGTGTAACACCAATCATCGCCGCGCAAAGGTTCAAGGCGAGGGGTTTGCAACCCTTCAGGGCACTCTCTGTTTCACCCGACAAGGTCACCAATAACGGCTATGACTATTCCTGGGGCGGTGGTGTGCGCATCGGCTGGCTCGGATCGATGCTGAATGATCAGCTTAATGTCGGAATATCCTATCAAAGCAAATTGTGGATGACGGATTTCGATGATTACGAGGGTCTGTTCGCCAACGGGGGGGAATTCGATGTGCCGGCCGTATTCAATGTCGGCCTGGCCTTCCTGATCACCCCAGGGCTTACGCTGGTGACGGATTTCAAGCGCATCTTTTATGACGATATTGATGCCCTCTCCAATACCAATGACATCGCGTTTAGCGAGATCTTCGCCAACCCGGCTAAACGGCTGGGTGGTGATCAGGGGCTGGGTTTTGGTTGGGATGATATTAACGTCTACTCGATTGGGCTACAGTACCAGACGAGTGAAAAACTGACTTTGCGTACTGGCTTTAGCGCCGCGGACGAACCCTGGAAAAACGTAAACACCCTGTTCAACGTTCTGGCGCCGGCTACTGTAAAGAAACATGCCTCATTGGGTGCCAGCTACAATCTTAATAATCAGGGCAGGATCAACTTCGCCTATACACACGCCTTCAAAAACACCATCGAGGGAACCAGCACCTTCACCGGCCCACAGACCGGCTATGTTCGGATGCGCCAGGATATGGTGCAGATAAGTTATTCCCGTGATATTGGCTTTTAACCGAATCACGATAAATTCCGTGATGAGAACATGCCAAGGATGCCAGACCGGGCGGCGGATTGAAACATCCGGTGAACCAGGACAGTCTGCTTAACAATAAAACCCGGATAACTCCTCCGAGCTGACTACATGGCAATAAATCATATTGATGACTTCAAGTTCGTTGCGGTGCAACTGCTCGGTTGCTGCCGCACAGCAATCCTCGACCACTATCACATTGAAGCTCTCATCGGCAAGGCTGCGTACGGTAGAAGAAATGCATTGATCGGTAAATATTCCAGCGATAACGACATTTTCAATTCCCATGTTGCGCAGTATCAGGCGAAGGTTGGTGCCTGTCAGAGCGCTGTCTGTTGTCTTGGTCAGGACAATCTCATCACCCTGGGCCGTCAGTTCGTCAACTATCTGGCTTTCCTCGCTGTTCGCCGGCATCAGCAGATAATTAAACCCGGGTTTTTTCTGGCTTAGCGAGCGGTCGCGTCCATTGTTTTTCAGGCAGGCAATACGCGCAAAGATGACCTCAACACCCCTGCTACGCGCATCGTCGATCAGTCTTGCCGTCGTGGGGATGACCTGGCGATTCATCCGATCATAAAAGGGCTGCCATCGCGCGGCCTCGGCAGGATCATCCGCACGCTGCAGATAGGTATTCTGGATATCGATAACCAATAGAGCCGTTGCGGATGGAGCCAGAAAAATATCATCGGGCTCGTCTGCGTTTTCGTAGTAAAATGAGCGAAAGTTGGTTTTCCAATTCATGAACGATATCTCGGTTGCAAATAGTGTGAAATGAGTGCCTGACGGAATGTAAACCCGACTGACAGGGTTAACAAGTCCAGGGGGGCTTTGCGAACCTGTCATATGGGTGCGAGTCACGAATTCGCCACCCTTTGATAGTACCGGGTCCAATGGATTACATTCTTTCTAAAGTCTCAATTCCCAGGAGTTGTAAACCTTCCTGAAAAATATTCGCGGTCAATGCAGATAATTTCAACCGGCTATTCTTGGCCGTTTCATCATCCGCATCCAATACAGGGCAGGTGAAAACGGTTCCGGGACCGGCGCGCCTGCGCGGCGCTCGGACCATGGGTGATAGCCGGACCTTGCGCTCTATGGGAGGGCAGAAAACAGGCAGATAGCGCCCGTCTATTGTGGTACGCAAGCGCTGCGCGGTCCGGAGGTTCAGGACTGCGACAGGCTGGATTGAATCTCGCAGATGAGCGTCTCGGCGTTTTCGAGTTGACGCACGCGCTTCCAGAGGTCGCCGGGTGAGCGAGAGTAGAGTTCCAGCAGTTTGTGCGCGGGAATCCAGACCAGTTCGCGGCGTTTCTTGAAGCGGCCATCGGTGTCAGACTTCCACTCGTTGTTCAGGGCTGAAATATCACGAAATGGAAACTCGATGAAATAGGTCCGCCAGTCTTTGGGGTTTTCCGGGGTGCCCGGATCCCTTCGACACCACCAGTGTGGATGCACCGACAGCGTGCGCTCGAATAATTCTTCCACATGCGCGATCTGTCTTCTGACGCGTTCCTCTGATCGGCAGGCAACCCCCAGATCGTCGGCAAGATACATCGTCTCGGTCTCTTCGACGAACTCACGCACCGCGGTTGCACGATAATCCTCTGCCTCACCCAGACCACCGCCGAAGTCGATGAGATAGCCGACCTTTCTGCCGCTGAAGGTCTTCTGGAAAAGAAACTGAACTTCTCCTTCATCAACGGCAAATGGGATGACGCCTGCGCCCATGGTTGGTCTCCATCACTTGTAATGCGCAACAGCGATCATACAGGCGATCTGTGTTGGCACGCCAGGGGGTTGGCAGCTGATACTGGCAGGTTTTTGCTGGCCGGGGCGGCAACCGACCTTGTCAATAACGAAAGATAACTACATGTATTTAAATAATAAAAACTATTTTCGCAGGCATGGGTAAGAGGTGTCTTGATACTCGGGCTGCGGATTCTTGAGCTTCCACGTGGCAGGTGTTACGGGCCCGTTGTGGTGACTGCTGCAGGAGTGCTGGATGCTGAAATAAGAAGGGTTGAGGCAGAGGTCCAGTGCTGGATTCGACACGGGGATGGTATTGCACTGCCGCAAGCTGGAGATTTGACAGCTCTCAAGACTGCGCTCATTCTGCGACACAGGACTTTTCACCAAGCGGGCGTCAGACATCTGTTGAAAAATTATACACCCCTGTTTCTGCTTATCGTTGTGGTTTTGGTGGGCATCTTTCTGTACTGGAACGTAGACCGTCGCTACCAGGACTACGTCAGAAGCCAGGACGCGCTGACACAACAATCGACCACCGGCACGGCAAGGTTGATCGGTCTGTATATTAAAGAGGCGCGCCGGCGGGTCACCCTGTTTACCGAAGCGGAACGGGTCAGAATCAGTAGCCTTGCGCGGAATCCTGCTGATCAACGCTTGCAGGAACAGTTTGCGACAAGGGTCAAACAGCACTTTCCCGAGTCATTTGCCTCGACCATCACCGATGAAGGCGGCGAAATACTGATCGATGATTTCGATGGCAAAATTGCCGCATTATGCGAGGCAGATATCTTTCAATTTGCAGAGCAGGATTCGCAACGTGTTTTCATTCACCCCAACCCCGTTGGCTATCATTTTGACATCATGGCCCACTGGCAGGGCGCTGATGGCAATCAGGGCGTCTTCTTTGTCAGTTTCAAACCAACGGAATTAGCGCATATTCTGGCCAACAGCCAGTTGCACGATCACAGGCTGATTCTATTGCACCGCGACAAGCCGGGTCTTGTTGAAGTGACCGCCGATGGTACCCGTGTAGACCTGGTGACAGAACCAACATTGAGTGAGGAAGAGATGGCGCGCATCGCCTTCTCGGCCGACGTCGCGGGTAGTCTCTGGACGCTCGTGGATTTACCTGCCGAAGGACTTTTTGCGACCCACAAGGCGATACTGCAGCGTGAAGCTGCCGCTATCTTCCTGGTGTTCCTGCTGTTCAGCGGGTTCATCTACCTGCTTGCCAGGCGGGCGGAGTTACGCCGCGCCAGCGCCGAACAGGCGGTTCGCCGATCCCGGGTCCAGCTTGAAAAGCGCGTTGCTTATCGTACCCAACAGTTATCAGAGATCAACACCGATCTGGAGTCGGAGATACGCGAGCGCAATCGTGCAGAGGCGGCACTGCAGCAGCAAATTGAAGAGCGCGGCCAAACGGAGAACGCGCTGCGCACCTTGCACGCCATCACTTCGGCACATGATCTGCCATTCCAGGAGAAGCTCATGGCGTTGCTGGAAAATGGCTGTCGTCAATTCAAGCTCCCGATCGGAATACTTTCGCATATTTACCAGGACAAATATGAAGTCGTTCAGGCCATATCACCCGATAATGCAATACCGGCTGGCAGCGTTCTCGAACTCGGTAATACGTATTGCAGCGAAACGCTCAAGGCGCAGGGGCCAATCGGGTTTGTACACGCAGAGAAATCGGAATGGAGGACCCATCCCTGCTATCAGGAGTACAAACTGGAAACGTACTTCGGTATACCCGTGTTAACGGGGGACGAGGTCTACGGCACCCTGAATTTCTCAAGTCCGACACCGCGTAGCGTCGGTTTCACAGCTACCGACAGGGAAGTCCTCAACCTGATGGGACAGTGGGTCGGCGGCGAAATATACCGTCAGCAAACCGAACAGGCGCTCAAGAACGAGCGCAACAGGGCTCAGCGCTATCTCGATGTTGCCGGCACTATTATTCTGGTG
>Ga0316201_10000872_pt1 | contig 18991 bp, 18 predicted proteins | sample CS6wburrow_MG_FD_204516 | JGI IMG/M metagenome (GOLD analysis project Ga0316201, IMG submission 204516) | Coastal sediment microbial communities from Delaware Bay, Delaware, United States - CS-6 worm burrow | ecosystem: Environmental > Aquatic > Marine > Coastal > Sediment | place: USA... | reverse complement strand
CGATGCTGCTGATCGCCGCCCTGCTCTACCTGGGCTCGGCCGTGTCCCTCTGGCTGGACCGGCGGAAGGTGACGGCCAGCGCGTAGTGGCCGCCTGAAAAGATCAAGGCGTAACCAGTTCCATCACCTCTAGCGGTAGTTGCCGAACTTCAGCTCGACTCCGTAGTCCTGTTCCCGCAGCCAGGCCATGACTTCCTGCAACGTGTCCTTCGAGGGCGCGATGATCCTGAGCTCCTCGCCCTGGATCTGGACCTGCACCTTCTTGAATCCCTCGCCCCGCACGTCCTTCGATATCTTTTTGCCGGTCTCCTGGTCGATCCCCTGCTTGAAGCCGATCGTCTGCCGGGCCCGGCCGAGAGACCCTTCCTCGACCTTGCTCTCGTCGAGGTTCTTCAGCGGGACCTTCCGCTTCGCAAGTTTCTCCCGCAGGATCTGGCTCAGTGCCTGCAGCCGGTACGCATCGTCCGCCTCGAGGGCGACCGACGCCGACGCCCGGTCGAATTGCATCGTACAGTTCGTGCCCTTGAAGTCGTAGCGCTGCGCGACCTCTTTGTGGGCCTGGTTGACGGCGTTATCCACTTCCTGGAGATCCACGCCGGTGCTCACGTCGAACGAGCTGGTCTTGGCCATGATTCGGTTTCGCATCTCGGGTTCGGGTTGTCGTCTGGCGGCCCCCAATGTACGGATGGATGATGGCGCCGACCAACGGACGGACCGTTGACGGACAGGGGCCACGGGGTTTCTGTGGGGGCGATCACATGAACTTGACCGAGGAGGCTCCTTGATCGACTTGCGCCACGCCCTTTTCATAGCCGTCGCCCTTTCCCTCCCTGCCCTCACCGCGTGCCAGCCGGCCGATCAGGCCCAGGCATCCGCTGACGACCTGGAGGTTGGGACGCCCGCACGCGACGCTTACGTCGTGGACTACGTGGCCCGTGACTACGCCTTCGTCGGGCCGACGGAGATTCCGTCCGGTTGGGTCACGATGCGCATGGCGAACGAGGGGCTCGAGCATCACTTCATCTACCTCACCCTCCTTCCCGAGGGTAAGACGATCGAGGATTACGCCTCGGACGTGGGACCGGCGTTTGGCGAGGCTTGGGAAGCGCTGCAAGCCGGTGCGGTGGACAAGGCCGGTGCCGGAGCGATGCTCGGGCAGGCGCTCCCCGAGTGGTATGCGTCCGCTGCCTATATGGGCGGGCCAGGACTCGTGGCCCCCGGCGGGACCGCGCAGGCCACGATGCATCTCGTCCCGGGCAACTACGTGATGGAGTGCTACGTGAAGACGGCCGATGGCGTGTTTCACGTCATGCTGGGCATGGCGATGCCGCTGACGGTTACGGAAGAGAAGTCAGGTGGTGTGCCTCCCAGGGCCGACTATGCGATTACTCTCTACAACTCCAAGATCGATGTGGAAGGCACCCCCCGAGCTGGTCGGCAGACCATAGCGGTCAACTTCGATGACCATCCCGAGGCCGGACTCGGTAACGACGTTCACGTGGTCCGCCTGGAGGATGGAACGGACCTGGACAAGGTCATCCAGTGGATGGACTGGATGAATGTGGACGGTCTCCAGGCACCATCACCGGCCGCTTTCGTGGGCGGTGTTCACGAGATGCCCGCCGGGCGGACGGCGTTCTTCACGCTGGACCTGGAGCCGGGGCGGTACGCCTTCATCGCGGAGTCCGGAGCCTCCCTCGGGATGGTCGAGGAATTCACGATCGAATAGTCGCTCAGGGTGCATCGATCCCGAGAGCCCACACTCTCTGGCTCTCGGGATCCGGACCCCGTCGGGCCGTGATCGCAACCGGTGCGCCCCGTCGGATCAACCCACCTTCGGCCGGTTCGGCGTGGATGAACAGCCCGCTCGCGTTCAACGTATCCAGGGCCACCACCCCCTCGAGATCGCCGATCTCACCGTAGCGCGGACCGGTTCCGGCCGCGGAGTCGTCGAAGGACAGAGCGATGTCCGCCCGGATCGGGGCGACCCCTTCCAGAACGAGATTTCCACCCTGTACGAGGATCGAGTAGTCCACGGATCGATTCATCGGCAGGCTGTCGTAGGCCACCGTGTCCTCGTGGTCATACCGCTTGCTCGCGATGCTCTCGAATGCGCTCAGCAGGGCCACGATGTTGAGGCGCCGCAACTCCTGCTTCTGCCGGTCGTTCGCAAGAATGCCGCTCTCGATCAGCACGGTACTCGTGCCCCAGGCCTGCATGTTGTCCCCAAAGGCCCGAGGCGAGTAAGCGTCATCGTACCGGGCCATTCTGGCTCCGAGGTCGGGCTCCAGGGCTGCCGCGATCGCGGCAGCCACTCCGCGCGCTCGCTGCCGGACCGGGCCCCAGGAGCGCTCCTCGTCCGCGGCGGGCGCCAGCAGGGCAATCGCAACGAGCGGTCCATCTTCCCCGGCCGTGTGGAGTCCCTGGTCGTGCAGGTTGAACCCGAAATCAGCCTGCAGTGAATCGCGTACGCCTTTGAGGATCCGACCCTCGGGAGTGGCCGTGCGGCGTGCGTCCCGGTTGATGTCGATCCCTACGGCGTTCTCCCGGATGAAGCGCTCGGCACCGTCCGGGTTGAGCATCGGGACCATCACGATGGTGAGTCGTTCGGCCAGGCTCGCACGTAGTGTGTCCGACTCGGGCGCCGAGGCGAACCAGTGAATGATGTCCGCGAGGGACATGGTTGCCGCGGACTCATTCCCGTGCATCTGGGACCACAGGAGGACCGTGGTCGGGCCGGAACCTGTGGTGACGGCATTGATGGCTCGCCCTTCGACGGATTCACCAAGGCCGGTGACCCGGATGCGGTCCGAGCGCAGCGCCGCTGCGAGGCTCCCCCAGTACTCCTCGTGAGTGAAACGTCGTTCGTCCAGTCCTTCCACCCGGTAGAGCTCCGCCACTTCGCGCGCTTGCGAGCGGCAGCAGGGTTCCTGCGCCTGGACCAGTGACGCCAGCAGCAGCACCGGGCCGGCCGACCCGCACGCGATTCTCATGACCCTCTTCAGCATACCTGTATCCTTCTCTCAATTCTCGATCTCGGAGTCCCGCCGCTGTCCTTCCGCGTGTCAAACATACGCCCGGTGTGAAACAGTCGGATAGCTAGCCCTTGATCGCTCACTGGGGAGGTGCGAGCATGCGCGTCGGACTCGACGTGAGACTGTCACTACCGGGGAACCAATGACCGAATCCGTTGAATCACAGCGCCTCGAGCGGGTCGTGCGCCTCCCGGGCGCCGTCCTGCTCGGCCTCGGATCGATCGTCGGCACGGGTGCCTTCGTGAGCATTGGGATCGCGGCGGGCGTGGCGGGTTCATCCGTGCTGCTGGCGATCGCGCTCGCCGGCCTCCTGGCGGCGTGCAACGGGTTGTCCAGCGCCCAGCTGGCGGCGTCGCACCCGGTCAGCGGCGGGACGTACGAGTACGGGTACCGCTATCTCACGCCCACCCTCGGGTTCACCGCCGGCTGGATGTTCATGAGCGCGAAGTCCGCCTCCGCGGCCACGGCGGCCCTGGGACTGGCCGGGTACTTGCTCGAGGCGCTCGGTCTCGGCGGTGGGTCGCTGCTCGTCGCCGTGGGTCTTCTTGCCGTACTGGCCGTGACCGCCCTGGTCTGGCACGGCACCTCGCGCTCCAACCGGGCCAACGCCGTGATCGTGAGTCTCACCCTGGGGACGCTGGCGCTTTTCGTGGTCGCCGGACTCCCGGCCGCGGCCGCGGGTGCGGAGGTCAATCTTGCGGGGATCTTCCCTGAGCGGGCAGGCCTTCGCGGCCTGCTCGAAGCCACGGCTCTGATGTTCGTCGCGTACACCGGCTATGGCCGGATCGCCACCCTGGGTGAGGAGGTTCGGGACCCGGTGCGTACGATACCCCGGGCGATCGTAGTCACCCTCGTGGTCTCGGCCCTCCTGTACATCGGCGTCGGAGCGGTGGCCGTCGGGTCCATGGGCGCGCCTCGTCTGGCTGAAATGACGGCAAGTCGAGCGGCCCCTCTCGAGGATGCGGCCATGACGTTCGGTGGCATCGCACTCGGCCGAATCGTGGCCGTCGGCGCGATCACGGCCATGCTGGGCGTTCTACTCAACCTGATCCTCGGGCTGTCGAGGGTACTCCTTGCGATGGCGCGCCGTGGAGACGCGCCCCGCGGACTGGCGACGATTGACGACGTACGCAGCTCGCCCGCCGCTGCCGTGATCGCGGTCGGAGTCGTCATCGGTCTGCTCGTCTTGATCGGGGACGTGAAGACGACCTGGTCATTCAGCGCCTTCACCGTGCTGGTCTACTACGCGCTCACCAACCTCGCGGCCCTCCGGATTCCCGCGGAAGCGCGCCTCGTACCCCGTGTGGTTCCGGTCGCGGGGCTGGTCGGATGCCTCGGACTGGCGTTCTGGGTGGAGTGGCGCGTGTGGGCCGTCGGGCTCGGGATGATCGCCGCCGGTCTCGCGTGGCAGCGGGTGATGCAGCATCTGGCGAGTCGTTCGTAACCGGGCGCCTGGCTGATTGCGCGCACGCTACGTCTGCGGCGATCTTTGACCCGGGAATCACTCGAGGAGGCATGTTGCCGAGAATTCACGTCCTGGTGCTGTTGCTCATCCTGCTCACAGGCGGGTGCCAGAAGTACGTCCCCGTCAACCTGCCCATCGAGTTGCAGAGCAGCCAGCCGGAGGAGCCCGCGACCTACCAGGACGAGCTCGGTCGCACGATCGCGGGGGCCGAGGCGGACGGGCCGGAATACCGCCTCACGCTGCAGGACGGCACACAGTTCTTCATGAAGAACCCCCGTATCCGGGGCGACAGCATCGTGGGTTACTACCGGCCGACCAAAGACAGCTCCTGGGCCAGGGCGTCCGTTGAACTGTTCGACATGCGGGTCGCGGAGGAACGGCAGGTCGATTGGCTGTCCACGATCAGCCTGCTGACGGTGCCCATCACGCTGGCCCTCCTGTTCACCCTGGACTGACTCGAGGGCCCGGTCGGGGCTCTCAATCCGTCATTCGGAAATATGCCAGCGCACCCAGTTTCACGGCGGCGATCACGAGAGCCACGGCTAGCAGGTCCCACCGCGGATCTTGCTGAGCGAAGTAGTAGTAGGCGAACAGAAGACTCGCAGTGACGCCGCCAGCCACACCGGCCAGGCTCGTGGCCCGCAGTCGGTGGGTGAGGAAGCGCTCGTCCACGCTGCCTTTCAGTGTTTGAACGATCATCGCTCTACTCCAGCGTGAAGATCTCGTCAGTCGGGCAATCGAACACTCGGGCGAACTTCAGGGCCAGCTGAAGGCTCGGGACGTAACGGTTCCGCTCGATCGAGTTGATGCTCTGCCTGGAGACACCCACCCGTTTCGCCAGTTGCTCCTGCGTCCAGCTGCGCTCCGTCCGCAGCGCCTTCACTCGATTCTGCACGGCACCGGCCAAGAGATTCGCCTCATTGTAAAGTTCGCTTTCCACAATACGCTCGGCCAACCCGATAGTCAAGCCTGCTTTACACACGCGGCGCGACGAACGCGGCTCAGGTCCGCTCCGCAAGCGAGCGCAGGCTCGGATTAGCCGTATATTGGTCTTGGGTCATGGCCATTCTTCGTACTGCCCGTGCCGAGGTGAGACTCATGCATCGAATCGCCTTTCGGACAAACATCGCCTGGCCCCCCTTGCTCCTGCCTCTTCTCCCGCTGCTGCTCTGCGCCCTCCTTGCCTCGTGTGGAGACGATGACACGACCGGACCGCCACCCGGACCCGAGCCCTCCGCGCTCCCGATCGAGACGTCGGCGCAGCTGCAGGCCTGTGTATCCGGCTCTACCGCCAGCGGAGCCCTCACGGAAGTCTGTCTCCCTGCCGTGTGGAACGGGGAGCTCGTCGTGTGGGCCCATGGCTATACGAACCCCGGGCCCGACCGACCGCCCTACACGCCGCTCGAGCTTCCGGCCGACGAGGCGAGCGGTCTGCGGCTGAAGGACATCGTGCGTCAGCTGGGTACGCAAGCGACGGGTTTCTACGGATACGCGGCGACGAGCTATCGGCGAAACGGGCTCGTGGCCCCCGAAGCGGCCACGGACCTGGAGCAGTCGTCGGAGTGGGTAAGGGAGCGGCTGGCGGCGCTCGCAGCGGAGCACGGCCTGCCGGAGCTTCCTATCACGACGCTCCTGGTGGGGGCTTCGGAAGGCGGCCTGTCGACTGTGCTCGCCGTGGAGCGGGCGGCAGCGGCCTCCTCCTTCGATGGGGGGCTCGCCCTGTGTCCGCCGATCGGCGACTTCCGACGGCAGATAGAGTGGTTCGGCGACTTCCGGGTCCTCTACGACTACTTTTTCCCCGGGATCATGCCGGGAACAGCGGTCGAGATTCCCGACGAAGAGTCGGTCGTCACCGACTCGAATTGGGCGGCTACTGAATCCGCCATCGAGGCGGCGCTCGACGCTGATCCGGCCGCGACGGCGCAGCTGGTAACGGTGAGCGGGGTGCCTCATGACGCCGCTGATCCGGAGTCGCTGAAGGAAGCGACGACCCAGATCCTGCGCTACAGCTTCATGGGCACGAACGACGCTACGAGTGTCCTGGGCGGGAGTCCGTTCGGGAACCTCGAGACAGTGTACAGCGGTTCGGAGGACGACGTCGCGCTCAACGCCGGCGTGGCGCGCCACGAGGCTGACCCCGCCGCGCTCACCTCGATCGAGGGAGTATTCCAGACGAACGGCGATCCGGAGCTGCCCCTCGTCGCGATGCATACCTCCAGGGATCCCGTGACGCCCATTTGGCACATGGACCTGTACGAGGTGAAGAGCGCCGGGGCGGAAGAGGAAGTGACCGTCATGCGAGTGGATCGGTTCGGGCACTGCGGATTCAGCTTGCCCGAGCTGGTGGCTGGGTTCTCGCAGCTCGTCTTACAGGTCGATGACGCGAACCTGGTGACATCGGCGACGGTCTTCCCCGACGACGAAATGCGACAGGAGTTTCTCCACCTGGCCCGGCGCAGCGGTGCGCGGCCCGTCGTGATCGCGGAGCCCTAGTAGCCTATGGGGCGAGCTCAACGGCCCTTCCGTCAACGCTCGCTCAGCAGGTGGCGCAGGGAATCTCGGGTGAATCCAGTCCTGGCTCTCCGTCGTGAGCTATCGGGACGACCGCCGGCACGTCGGGTGGAGTCTTTGATGCCCGGTGCCGAACGATCAGCACCACGCCGGTCAGGATGATCGCGGCCGCCACGATCGTGCGCGGCGTGACGGGCTCGGCGGCCAGCGCCCAACCCAGAAAGACGGCTACCACCGGGTTCACGTAGGCGTAGCTCCCGACCCTTGCCGGGGCCTCGTATCGCAGCAGGAAGACGTAGGCCGCGAACGCGATCAACGAGCCGAATACGATTAGATAGGCGAGAGCGCCGAGCGACAGGGCCGACATCTGCTCCGGGTCCACTCGCGACCACTCCCCCATCGCCGTGCCAAACAACAGGAGCAGAATCCCTCCCGCCGTCATCTGCAGGGCCGCCGACATCCAGGGCGAAGACGGGTGTGGCAGGTGGCTGCCGTACACCGACCCGGTGGCCCAGGACAGCGTCCCGAACACCACCACCGCCGACCCGATAAACTGCATCCGGCCGCCCCCCGACAGGTCCACGGGGCCTACCAGCACAGCTACTCCCACCAAACCGAGCACGAGCCCCGCGATCACGGCGCCCGTAGGCCTGCGCTTCTCCGGTCCGACCCAATCCAGCACCACCATCCACACGGGCACGATCGCCACGATCAGGGCGGCCAGCCCCGAGTCGATCCACTGCTCGGCCCAGCCGACGGCACCCGTGCCGCCGAGCAGCAGCAGACCTCCGATGACGGCCCCGCCGAGCCACTCCCTGGCGCCTGGACGGGGGACACCTCGCCAGCGCAAGAAGACGTACATCAGGATTCCGGCCGAGAAGAAGCGAGCAAACAGCATGAGGAAGGGCGGCAGCGTCTCGACCGCGAAGCGGATGGCCAGATACGTGGAGCCCCAAATCAGGTAGATGGCCGCGAAGGCGAGAACGATCGCGGTCGCGCCCGGCGCATTCGTCGGTTTCGCTGCGGGTTCTGTCATCCCGGAGGATCGTCTCGGGTCACACGCACGGCAAGGCCCGGAGACGCGGGTAGCGCCTCCGGGCCTCGCCTTCATCCCGGGTGGGGATCACCCAAGTTGTGCAGCCCGAGCGCCCTCTGCTGCGAGGGCGCCGGGATTCAAATCAGATCACGGTGCGGGAACTACACACGTATTCGTGAGATAGTCGATCGCGTTGTCCAGCAGCGCGTTCGCATAGTTCGGGTTGTGCGCGCCGAGGTCGCCGGACGCGTACACGAACTCCGCCCCGTACACCGCCTCGCGCTGGCACACTTCCCACAGGAAGTTGTCATCGTCCAGCGTGAGATAGAGGGTGTCCCAATCGGCGTAGCCCATCAGGACCGCGATTGCATCCAGCTTATCCTTGTACGTCTGCTGGATCGCGTCCAGGCCCGCTTCGTCCAGACCCGGGTGGCAGCCCTGGCACGTCTCCAGATCCGGCATGAAGTTGTGCACCACGTGGCCGCCGAACGCTTCGTCGAAGCCCATGTGGCAGTTCACGCACCCGTCGGTGAACGACGTGTTGTGCACGCTCGCCCGCTCGGTCGAGTAGTCGTAGCCGGGGATCTCGTACGAACCGTTGCCGATGAACATGTCGGCCTGCGGGCTGCTGTGCGGCCCGAAGTGCCCGTAGCCGCTCGCGATCTGGCCCTGGACGTTGTCGTTGTCGCGGCGCGCCTTGTGGCACTGCGCGCACGTCTGCCCCGGGCCGTAGCCCTCCATCCGGGCAGCTTCCTCGTCGCCCGGCTCCCAGGGGAACACGTAGGAGAGCTCGACGGACGAGACGTTGCGCAGCTGCGCCTCGTTGCCGCCGCCCGCCTCGCCTACGTGCGGATCGTGGCAGGTCGGGCAGCCGATGAAGCTCTGCTCCGCAGGGAAGTCATACGTCATGAGGGCCGGATCGTTGTCCCGGATGTACCCCTCGGACGTGTGGCACCCGTCGCACGAGGACCGGCCCGTGTAATGCTCCTCGTTGAACGCGTCGATGTCGCCACCGGCCACGTTCGCGTGCCCCGAGGTCTTCCACTCGTCGATCTGCGCGTCGTGGCAGCCGACGCACAGCGACAGCGACTCGCCCGTGTCCGGATCGTCGTGCGTCGCGAACGACAGTTCCGGAATGTGGGCATTGAAGTTCGGCCCCATCGCCCCGTGGCACGACTCGCACTGCACACCCTCGAGGGCCATTCGGCGCTCCGCGCCTTCCGCGGTGTCATCGCCGATGTACCCGCTGTAGCCGTCGTCGGGTGGCTCGCAGTTGGCCGGATCGATCTCGGTGGCGCCGAACTCGACGGTGCAGTTGAAGCCCGTGGTGTGGCACTGCAAGCAATACAGGTTCTCCTGCTCCGCACCCAGGTCCAGGTACGCGTTCGTATGGTTCGTGGTGAGCACAGAAGTGACCGCACCCGAGTGGCAGTGCTGGCACGCCTCGCCGAAGTTCCCCTGGTAGGCGAACTCGCTGAAGCTTTCGCCCGGAGGTCCTTCGGGTCCCTCGGGGCCTTGCGGTCCCGGAGGTCCGGCCGGACCCTGGTCGCCCGTACAGCCGGCGAGGGCGACGGACAGGATTGCGAAGATCCCCAACCCGTGTCTGAGTTTCATTGAAATGCCCCCTCTAAAGGTTGCTCTCCCCAAAACAAGAAGCCCGACGCAATGGGGGGTGCGCCGCCGGGCTGACACAATTCTGCGTGTCGAAGTGCAGGATGAGTGCCAAAACCCGCCGCGAACGCACGCAGTCCGTAATCCTACGCAAGTACCTACGTACTTATGCGGATTCCCGCGGGGTTCGGAATGCCTAAGTGGGGGAATAGCACACGCTTGCGAGGTGTCAAAATGTCTCAATGAGGGCCCAGAATGCCCCCTCCCCGGATGCGCAGAGGGCGGCCGCCGAATGTGCCGGCGACCGCCCTCTGGGCCTATGTACTCCGGATCGGGATCACGCCCCTGTCACCCGGCGGTCTCGTCCTTCTTCTCCTTCGTCTCCATCGGAGCGATCGTCATCTGACCAGTGCGACCATCCTCGGCGTTATCGGTGCAGTCGCCGGCGTAGCCGCCGTCATCCTGCTTCATGAGGTTGCAGGAGATCACCAGGTCCGCGTTGTCCGGCATTCCCCAACTGTAAGACACGTAGTCGTCTCCCCACTTGATATCGTTCATGGGGATCTCGCGCTTCTCGCCGTCGGCCTCTGCGACGATCCAACCTTTCACACCCTTTTCCGACTTCGTGACCTTGTAGGAGATGTCCATCGTCTCCTGGTCCGGGGGGGTCATGGTGCCCTTCATCCAGTGGACGTCCTTCGCCTCTCCCTCCATCTTCTCCATCTTCTTCTCGGCGTCCGCCTTCTCAGCCTCCTGGGCGCTGGCCGACGGCGCCGCGACGACGGCCATGACCATCATCGCGGTCATTCCCAACAACAGCTTCTTCATGTTCTACCTCCACTGCGGGGTCGCCCGGGCCGGGCCCGGGACTGAGCGGATCGGGCCGGCGGGCCCGAGTGACCCATGCAATACCCCTTCGCCACCCCCGTCTGTTCCGATGTCCCACGCGCATGGACCCGGCACCGACGAGCGTTGGGATCCGCGCCGGGCTCGAGGTGTTATCATTCTTGAGGCACTCGACACGTCGGTTGACCGAACCGGGCAGGCGCTCGGATCGAGTTCGGGGGAAGGCATGATTCGGAAGGCCTGGAGCTGTGTCGTGATCGGCGCGGCGTTCCTCGTGTTTGCCGGTGAGGCCCGCGGTCAGTCCGAAGCCGAGACGGCCAGCCTCGAGCGCATCGCCAAGCTGGAGATCGTGGTCGACCCCCTCCAGGGCCCGGCAGCCGAAGTCGGGGTGACGGCGAGTGACCTGCGATCGATCATTGACGCCAGGCTCCGCCAGGATGGAGTGCCGGTGGCAGACTTCGCGGTCGCCTTCCTGACCCTCGACGTCACCGCGATTCCGCTCGAGGTCGGCCCCGACATCGTGCTGCTCACATCGCTCTCCTTCTTCCAGCCGACGGCGTCCACCCTGAACCGGTGGCTGGGACCCGCTCGTACGTGGTCTCTCGAGCGGCTGACCGTAGCGGGAATGTCGCGCGCCGGGGAGACTCTCCGGGGCGACGCAGAGCACCTCGCGGAAGCCTTCGCCGCCAGCTGGCGAGCGGCGAATCCACCCCTCGAGTGAGAGCACCGCGAGGGCTTCATCCCTGCTGACGCTGGCCGCCTATAGAAACCGGTTGTTCCGCCACCGCCGGTGCTCGTGCGCCCGGGCGACATCCTGGCGGCGTTCACGGCCCTGGATCGGCTGGTGGCAGGCCTGGAGACTCCTACCTCGTCGTGAATTCGACAGGTATCTGGATCCACACCCCGACCGGCTGATCCCGGTTCTGGGCCGGGGCAAAGCGCATGCTGCCGGCCACCTGCACCGCCGTATCGTCAAACGCCGGGTATCCGCTCGACCGGTACACCTGGGTACGCTGGGTCCGCCCGTCTTCGCCCACGAAGATCCACAGGACGACGACTCCGCCGATTCCAGCTTCCCGCAGAAGCGCCGGATAGAGTCTCTCCATGGTCCCCCGGACCTCGGCCAGGTTGAGCAGGCGGGGGTCCTGGTCACGCTGGATCCAGGTCGGCGTGCCCGTCGGGGGACCTGTAGGATGAACCGGCGGCAACCTGCGCCACCGCTCGTCGTTGAACGGCACGACATCGATCGTGGCCTCGTCGGCTGGCGCACCCACGGTCAGTCGAGGAGCTGCCGGTCGCACGATCGCTTCCGGCGGTGGCGGAACCACGATTTCCGGCGGCAGTTCCAGAATCCCAATTACGTCCGTGTCGGAGGCGAACGCCGGCGCCTCGAAGGGCGGCATGAACGCGAAGACCGTGGCATGGATCGCTACGGCCGCCAGAATCGCCAGAGACGTCCGGCTGCGGGAGCTGCGCTTGAACACTTCGTGTGCGGTGAGGAACTGCCGGGCCCGCGTCATCACGTGGCACCTCCTGTGGCTCGAGAATCCCGGTGGGCCAGGGATTACGTGTTGCCATACACGAGGATGCGCGCTGTGGTCCAGTGCGCTGGCGCCGACCGACCGATGCTGGCTGCCAACCTTTCCTTCCTCTAGATTGTCTAGAGAAGTGGTATGCAGAAGCAGAACGCAGATCGAAAGGGTGCGGCATGGGCCGGACGAAGGCGGATCTTCTCCAGGGCACGTTGGACCTGATCGTCATGCGCAGCCTCGCCATTCAGCCGATGCACGGCTGGCAAATCGCGCACCACATCCAGCAGGTGTCCGACGATGTGTTCCGGGTGAACCAGGGTTCGTTGTATCCGGCTCTGCAGAGGCTGGTGCGTAAGGGCTGGATCAGCGCGGCCTGGCAGGTGACCGAGAACAACCGGCGAGCCCGGTATTACGACCTCACGGCCGCCGGTCGAAAACGTCTCCGGGACGAAGCGGAAAACTGGCGCGTGGTGTCAGGGGCGGTGAATCGCATTCTGGCGATGGGTTGAGGAGGACGAAGGGCGAGGAGGAAGCGTGGCCTGGCGGAATGAGATCAGCGAGCGATTAAGGGCCGTGCTCGGCCGCGGAGCGATGGAGCAGGACCTCGAAGACGAGATCCGCGCCCACATCGAGTTCGAGACGGCGGCCCTCGTGAGGGCGGGAATGGAGCCCGACGCTGCCCGGCGGGAGGCCCTGCGACGCTTCGGCGGCGTGGAGAAGATCAAGGAGGAAGTCCGGGACGAGAGAGGCGTGCGCCCGCTGGAGGACCTCGTTGCGGACGTCCGTTTTGCCGCTCGTTCGCTGCGAAAGGCTCCGGGTTTCGCGGTTGCCGTGATTCTCACGCTGGCTCTCGGGATCGGCGCCAACACGGCGATCTTCAGCGTTCTGAACGGCGTGGTCCTCAGGCCGCTCGACTTCCCGGCATCCGATCGCCTGGTGCAGGTGTGCGAAGAACACGAATCGGTCGCGGGGTTCTGTACCAACTCATTCGTAAACGTGCGTGACCTGAACGAGCGGACCCGGGCCTTCGAGCGGCTTGGCGCCGGTCGTGGCTGGCCCTTCGTCCTCAGGGGACAGGAAGGGGCGGAGAGCGTTCGCGGGGGGCTCGCCGATGCGCAGCTGTTCCGCGTATTCGAGATCTCGCCGTCACTCGGCAGGGACTTCCTGGAAGCCGACCTCGGTCCCGATGCCGCACCCGTCGTGATGCTGTCTCACTCGATGTGGCGCGCGCGCTTTGGCGGCGATCCCGACCTGGTTGGACGGGACATCACGATCGACGACCAGCGCTCGACCGTAGTGGGCGTTCTTCCGCCCGAGGCGAAGATACCGGGTCTCGAGGCCGTCGAAATCTGGCGCCCGATCCCGTTCGATTACTCGGACCCCTCGAATCGCCAGTGGCGTGGATTCAGGGCCGTGGGTCGCCTCCGTCCGGGGATCTCTCTCGAGGATGGAGTGGCCGACTTGCGTTCCGTGGCGGCGTCCCTGGGGAGTGAGTACCCGGACACGAACTCGGGCTGGGGCCTCAGAGGAAGCTCACTGCACGATTCCGTGGTCGGTGGCTCGCGTGGTGCTTTGAACGTGTTCATGGGCGCCGTTGGATTCGTCCTCCTCATCGGTTGCGCCAACGTCGCTAACCTTCTGATGGCCCGGTCCGCCCGCCGGGGGCGGGAGTTCGCGGTGCGCCGGTCTCTCGGAGCGGGCGCCGGCCGCCTGGCGCGCATGCTCCTGGCCGAGGGCCTGCTGCTCGCGACCACGGGAGCGGCCGTCGGCCTCCTGCTGGCCGTCTGGGCCGTTCGCACGTTCGTGACCCTCGCCCCCGGCGACATTCCTCGCGTCGATGCGGTGGGGGTGGACGGAACGGCGATCCTGTTTACGGTCGCCGTGGCGGGCGTGGCCACGGTCCTGTTCGGAGTCCTTCCGGCGCTCCGGGCTTCGCGACCGAACCTGGTTTCCTCGCTGCGGGCGGGTCAGGAGCGCGGTGGCCGAATGCGTCTTGGAGCACGGGCGGGTTTGGTCATCGGCGAGGTTGCGCTGGGCCTGGTGCTGCTCGTCGGAGCGGGCCTGCTGGGCCGCGCCTTTCTCGAGGTCGCCGCCTGGGACCCGGGATTCGAGCGGGAACGCCTGGTCGTGTTCTGGGCTCTCGCCTCGGACGGACGCTACGAGACCGGACACGATGTCGTGGCCTCGTTCGAGGAGATGACCGCGGAGCTGGCGGCTCTGCCGTCGGTCGAGGCGGTCGGCATGGCATCGGCGGGTCCGCTGTTCGGCGGGCGCGAGACGATTTCGTTCCGCGTGTCCGGCAGCGGCGGGGACACCGGGAGCGGTGAGGCCGTGGCCCGCTGGTACGACATGGACCCGGGCTACTTCAAGACCATGGGCATTCCCGTGCTCGAAGGCCGCTACTTCAACGCGGCGGACGATTCAGCGAGTGCCCCGGTGGCGATCGTGAACCGCACTCTGGCCGAGCGGTTCTTCCAGGAGAAACGCGCGGTCGGCGGCCGGGTCGAGTTGGAGGGACGTGGCCCGGTGGACGTGATCGGCGTGGTGGCCGATGTACGCCCCTTCCGCCCCGACGCCGTTCCCGAACCCGAGCTGTACTGGCCCATCGCCCAGCGAACCCGCTTCGCGAGCCACTTCGTGCTTCGGACGCGGGGTGATCCCCCGGCGTTCGAGAGAACCGTGCGATCCCGCGTGGCTGCCGTGGCGCCCGACGTCAGCGTCAACGGGCTTCGAACCATGGACGACCTTGTCGGGAGCAGCCTGGTCTCTCCGCGGTTCAACCTTGCGGTTCTCGGCGTGTTCGCGGTCGTCGCGCTGTGCCTGGCAGCGATCGGAATCTACGGCGTCATTTCCTACAACGTGTCACGGCGCACGCACGAAATTGGACTCCGGAAGGCCCTCGGCGCGGATCGGACACGCATCGTGGCCCAGATCGTCCGGCAGGGCTTTTCGCCCGCCCTGGCCGGGCTCGCACTCGGGATCGTGGGAGTCCTGGCTCTCACCCGGCTCATGACGGGGATGCTGTACGGCGTGCGGCCCACCGACCCGGCCACCCTGGTCGCGGTCACCGTCCTGTTCGCGCTGATCGCGTCGGTCGCCTGCTGGATTCCGGCTCGGCGTGCCGCGGCGCTGGAGCCCATGGACGCGATGCGCACCGAGTAGCGCCGGCCCCGCCACGTTGAGAGCCGCGCCGGGCATGCGTTAGCTTGCGGGATGACGACCGGGACACCGAAGACCCGTTTCCGCAAAGCGTTCGGCCCCGGTCTCATGTGGGCCGCGGCGGCCATCGGCGTGTCCCACCTGGTTCAATCGACCCGCGCCGGTGCCATGGCGGGATTCGGCTTGGCCGGAGTGATCCTCCTGGCTCTGGTCCTCAAGTACCCGTTCTTCGAGTACGGACCCCGCTACGCGGCGGCCACCGGTCTCAGCCTGGTCGAGGGATACCGGCGGATCGGTCGGTGGGCCCTGTGGCTCTATCTTGCGATCACGCTCAGTACGGCGCTCATCGTGCAGCTGGCGGTGGTCCTGTTCACGGCGTTCCTGGTGAAGCTCGTGTTCGGACTCGGCTGGTCGATCCCCGTGGTCGCGGCGCTCCTGTGTGGCGTGTGCGCGGCTCTGCTAGCCATCGGGCGATTTCCTTTCCTCGACAGGCTGATCAAGCTGGTGATGGCGCTGCTCGCGGTCTCGACGCTGGTCGCAGCGTCGATCACGTTGCCTCACGCGGATTTCTCGTCCCTGTCCCTGTGGCCGCGCAGCGCATTTTCGGGCGCGGTGCCATTGGCGTTCGTGCTCGCGCTCATGGGCTGGATGCCATCGGCGATCGACATCTCGGTGTGGAGCTCGCTGTGGACGCTGGCCAAGGATCGGGCCAGCGGTGAACGGGCGAGTCCGGACGCCGTCTTGCTCGATTTTCGAGTCGGATACGTGGCAACCGGCGTGCTGGCTTTCGCCTTCCTGGCCCTGGGATCTGCTCTGATGTACGGGTCAGGCCAGGCATTCAGCGCGAGGGGGACGGAGTTCTCCGCGCAGGTGATCGACCTCTACACCGGTACGCTGGGCGGTTGGACACGACCGATCGTCTTCACGGCCGTCCTCACCACGATGTTCTCCACCACCCTCACCGTTCTGGATGGGTTCCCGAGGGCCATCGACCGTGGCCTGCGGGTGGCCTTCGTGGAACCAGAAGGCACGTCGGCATACGCCGGAACCGGGAAAGCCTACTGGGGGGCGATCACGATCCTGAGCGGACTCACCGTCCTGGTGCTCGCGGTTTTCCCGGGATCGCTGACCACGATGATCGACTTCGCCACCATCGTGTCGTTTCTCACGGCCCCCGCGCTCGGCTACCTCAACCTGCGGGCCGTGACGTCGGACCCCGTCCCGCACGAGCAACGGCCCGGACGAGCGCTCGTCGCTCTCTCGTGGATCGGGCTGGTCGTGCTGGGCGGCTTTGCCGTCGTATACCTGTTCAGTCGGTTCGGCTAGAGGCGGGATAATCGCCCGCCGGCTCCCGGTCGCCCGAGGAGCCGGCGGATGGTGTTCGAATCAGGCGGGTGCGCCGCCCTCCCACGTGTCCCTGGGCCAGTTCTCGGCAGACGCCTGCCGCGAAGCGGCGCTCAGCTGCATCAGTATGTGGTTCTTTCGGGGGTAGGTGGCCGGCAGCTCACGGGCCAACACCCGCATGGCATAGATGATCGCGTGGTCCTTGCCCCTGCGCAGCGGCTGCCGCTCGGGCATCATCGACAGCGCAGCGATGATCGCAGGACCCGGATGTTCGCGCACGTAATCATCCGGCTGATCGAGAAACAGGGCCAGGTGGTGGGTGGCCCGCTCGATTTCCGCCGCATTCCGCAGCATCTCTTCCGGCGTCTTCGGGTCTCGAGTGTAAGCCATGCTCTCGCGTCGCCTGTGCAGTAGTGGTTGAGTCCCGCTGCGCGGAGCCGGGATCCGTTGCGGCTCCATTTGTCGCTGTACGGCGACTCCGCGTCACGGGACAGTTGTCACCTGTAACTAGCAATCGCCGTACCTGAAGGTAACCACCTACATATTCTTTAGTTACGAGATCACATAGATGCCCCCGTGGCGTGAGAGCCACAAGATGAGCGGGCGATGAATCGGTGGGCGCGGACAAGAAAAGGGGCGGTCCTTGCGTCCCGCCCCCAGCTCCGGCACACCATCTGGGACATCTCCGCTCGGGCGCTCCTGCGTCGGGGCGCTTTCGCTCCGCTTTGCGGATAGGCGGCGAACCGGGGCACTATTCGGTCGGCGACATCGTCGCCGGTGCCTGCAATATACGCGCTGGAGCCACACGGGGCATTAGTTACGCGGTAGCCTCACCCCACCGCGCACTCGTTCTTCCCGGCCTCGAGAATGTCCGCCTGCTGCGGAGTGACCTCGACCAATCCCACGTTGATCGCCTTGATCTGCGGGTAGGCTTCGGGCGGGCTGGATACGTGGGATTCGACCCACCCCCTGAACCCGTCTTCCGTCTCGATTCGGAGCGTCGCGTTCGTCTCCCGGGCCTCGCCGAAGGCGCGGTCCAGCGTACGGTCCGCATTCCTCTCTCCCTCGCCGGCGTAGTGCGCGGGAAGGAGTCGCACCCGGGGATCCCACTCGTCTCGCGCGCGGACCAGGCTCCGCCACAGGTCTCCCGTCCACTTTTCCATCCTGCCCGCCAGATCGGGCCGGCCGATCGAATCGACGAACAGGAAATCTCCCGTGAATGCGACCCCGGCGCCCTGGGAATCGCCCGCGATGAAAGTGGTGCTGCCTTCGGTATGGCCCGGGGTGTGGCGTGCGACCACCGCTCGCCCTCCGATCGAGAGTTCCGTTCCATCGGACAGCGGCTCGAACTCGAGCCGGCCGGGTGTTTCGTCGTACGGCCACACGTTGTCCGCGGGGTGCAGGTAGTACGGAACGCCCTGGTCGCGGGACAGGTCCGAGGCTCCGCTGATGTAGTCGGCGTGCACGTGCGTATCGGCCACGGCCACGATGCGCGCCCCGGAGGCAGCCGCGGCCTCTGGCCACGGAGCCCAGTCCCGTGGCGGATCCATGGCCAGCGCTTCACCCCCTGCCACGAGCAGGTAACCGAGGGCGCCCTTCCCGATCCGGTCGAATTGGACCAGGCGATCAAAGCCGGCCGGAGGTGTGAGTTCTCGCGGGATCACCATGCGCATCCAGGCGGTCACTCCGCCAAGCAGGGACCACGCCTCGTACCCGCGTCCCTCCAGGAGGGCCGCGATCACCCGGCTGTCGTTGCCGTGACCGCAGACCACGGCCACCGGATCTGCCGGATCCAGGCCGATCGCCAATGCCGGATCGGCGAGCCGCACGAACTCCGAGCCGCGGACGTTGTGGAAACGGTCCGCAGGAACGGGATCCACCCTGCCGGCCGCCAGTCGCTCCGGAGCTCTCACGTCCAGCACCCGAATCGGATCACCGGCCTCCAGCCGAACCGCAAGATCGAGAGGAGCGATCTCCCGGGCGTCGGGCAGCTTCACTCAGTGGCCCCCATCTCGCTCTCGACCTCGTCGGCCGTCTTCGGGATAGGCGGGCCCAATACCCGGTGCCCGTCGGCAGTCACCAGGACGTCGTCCTCGATTCGCACCCCGCCGAAGCCCTTGTAGGAGTCGAGGCGATCGAAGTCCAGGAACTCGGCATTGGTTCCCTCGGTCCGCCATTTGTCGATCAGCTGCGGGATGAAGTAGCAGCCCGGCTCGACCGTCAGGACGAACCCGGGCTCGAGGGTCCTGGCCGCGCGCAGGTACGCCGTCCCGAACTGCGTGCTGCGTTCAAACTCCGTTCCGTACCCCACGAGGGTCTCGTCCAGGCCCTCCATGTCGTGAACATCCAGTCCCATCATGTGCCCGAGACCGTGCGGCATGCAGATGGCGTGGGCACCTGCCGCCACCGCCTCGTCGACGTCACCCTTCATGATCCCCAGGTCCTTGAGCCCC
>Ga0316201_10000871_pt1 | contig 18996 bp, 14 predicted proteins | sample CS6wburrow_MG_FD_204516 | JGI IMG/M metagenome (GOLD analysis project Ga0316201, IMG submission 204516) | Coastal sediment microbial communities from Delaware Bay, Delaware, United States - CS-6 worm burrow | ecosystem: Environmental > Aquatic > Marine > Coastal > Sediment | place: USA... | reverse complement strand
AAAAAAAAGCACAAAACTTTATATTTCTATTCTGAGTATCTATGAAATGGAGTACGGTGCTACCCATGCTCCAGAACAAGAACTCACTGATAAAGCCAAGTTAGCCATCGAATCGATCACAACAGAAGATAAAATCACCATTTTACCTCTCACTAAACAAGGTGCCCAAATTTTTGGAGAAATAAAAGAACTGTATCGTCAGAAAAAAGGCGTGGGAAAAAAAGCCCTCCAAAAACATAACATTGATTTGATTATTGCGGCTACCGCTATCGAACATCAAGCGATTTTGGTGAGCCATGATAATAAAGATAAAATCTTTGAAATATTGCAAGAAAATCGATCTGATTTTGACTGGGAAGACTGGATGAGTTAATTTGACAGCTATTGTACCCTTTGTCGCCTTGCAAGGCTAAAGTCGTTTTTTTTGTCGACCGACGGTTTGGATTAAATGGCATCCAGCAAAACCTCAACATGCTCCTTTTCGTTTTCGGCATTTCCAGTTGAGGTGACGGACAGCCCCGTTTATCAAAAGCCATAATATGGTATTCAAAACTTTAAAAGCCGGTGCTTTCGGACGCTCTGCACCCTGGCGCAGCAAAGGGAGCAACGGCCCAATCAATTCAAATTGGGCAGCTAGTACCTCGCGCCGTAAATTCATCCGATTATTTATATCAATAACAATCAATGAGTTATAGATGTTAATACCAGTAAAACTCAAAACTGGCATGAACAGTAGCTGTTCATTTTTATAGTTTTGTTCAATTAATAATAAGATTTGTAGGGGGCAGGTAACGTGTTTTTGTTGCCGGCCCCTTAATTTTAAAAAAAGATTATTTTTCTCATTGGGCAACTTGGGCAACTTATAAACTGATTGAAGCATGGCACGATTTATCGCGGCCCCCTTCAGAAAAATAATTTCAGAATGTCATATTTTTTGCGAAGCAAAAACTTTTATATGAAAAATAATTTTCGGCAAGAACAGGGCGAACACGCAGGTTCGCCCTTTTGAAATTAAATATCTGAAAAAAAACGCCCATCAAGGCACAACGACCACTTGGCTTGTTAGTTGTAGGGTGGGTAGAGCGGAGCGAGCCGCAGGCCAACGAAGTTAAACCCACCGCGACGCGACTATATTCATAAAGAGTTTAAAATGACGGACGAGGAATTTTTACGATCATGAGCAAAACAAACTCAATATTAGGCGCATGGCTGGCCTTATTCTGCGCTATTTTTTGGGCCGGCTACCTGTTTGGGGACACGGCCCCCCTATTCGGTAACGCGGCTACCCTGGCACTGATTGTGTTATGGGGCATCGGCAATGCGCTGATAACAGCCTACCCGGCCTTGTCTTTGCCTTATCTCATCACTTTGATTAAGCGAACGCGACTTCATTCTCTGGTGATTGCTGGGATGATCACTTTTGTGTGGGGATTTCATCCTTGGCTGATGCCCATTGAGGTAGGTATCGGCATCACCAGTGTTATGTTATTGATTTGGAGTAGTTTATTCCTCGTTTATCGGCCTACTCAAACGCTCTTATTGAAAATAGAAGACGCGCCAGCGTGGGTGAGGGATAATGAGGGCATGATAAAAAAGAAAACCCCTTATGGCTGGATTGAACTCATCGAAACGGCAAAATTTAAGCCATCCGCTTCGACGTGGTTTGGCGAGCGCAGTCACGTCATTATTCCAATTTATTTGGGCCTGTCTGATCAAGTCAAACAAGCCATCAGCCAATCTGCCGCTCAGTTAAAGCAAACCGATCACGTTTATTTGGGGTTATTTGTCGATGACGTTTTTGAAAAAGGCCAAAAACCGCTTGGATTCAAAACCAAACCAAATCGCTGCCTAGATGATCTGGAATCGTGGTTATTGCATTTGACCAAAAATGCGAAAACTGAAGCTGAAAAAGAACAGATCTATTTATTAGGGGCCTCTGTTAAACCGCTGATACCGATAATTGAAGGCTTGGCTGACAAGCTTAATTTTTGTGGCATTCTATTTTTTGCCGCGCCCAAGACGCATAGCCCGTTGGCTCAATTGGCTGAACAATGTTCGTTTTCTCAATGGCAAATTGATGGGGCCCAAACGGGGCATGCCTCAGTTAATGAAGTGGTGTCTACCATTGAACAATCCAAGCACTCTGCAAAACGCTTGATGTTGAAGCCTGCACTGGTTCAAACTGGGGCTGCGATGATTTTAGCCTTGCCCCTGGCTTTCTTATTATTTGGATTGGATCGTTCGCCACTGGAAGTGCTTTTTAAGGTGGAAGTGGCGGGCAACGATGAATTACAAGGCTATTGGGGGGATTTGGTCAACGTCACTTGGCGTACCTCTCATGGCACAGCGAGATTACTGGTGAATGGTGACAGCAAGGCGGCAACCGGACACTACCATTTTCCCCTTGAACAACCCACAACACTCACTGTCAGCGTTCAAACCTTTTTGGGTAAGGTGCTGGCTGAAAAATCAAAACAAGTCAGATTACTGCCCAGCCGAATTGATCATTTTAAGGCCAATTTCAAGCAATCAACCGATTCTAAATGTCTCGCTTCATCAACTCACGATATTCTCCTTGATTGGCAAGTGTTGGGGGCGAAAACCGTCACGTTGATTTCAGGCGATGAAGAAAAAGCAGTGAGTCAACAGGAAACCCTTCAAAAATCTATTCAGAAAAGCACACCCTTTCAACTAAAAATCAAGGGCGTTGATGAAAACGGGCAGCCAATCACTCAAGTCAGATTACTGCCCAGCCGAATTGATCATTTTAAGGCCAATTTCAAGCAATCAACCGATTCCAAATGTCTGGCTTCATCAACTCACGATATTCTCCTTGATTGGCAAGTGTTGGGGGCGAAAACCGTCACGTTGATTTCAGGCGATGAAGAAAAGGTGCCGGGATATCAACCTGAGAATGTCACCTTAGGTAAATTTTTCAATGAAGGTTCTTCGATTAAACTAGGCGAAGTAGCTGAAACCGTGACTATTAACGTCAAGGAAACGGATAATACAGCCAACCAAACATGCTATCCCGCTAAGGATTGGAAAATTCAAATTGGCAATGAAACAACAAAACGGCTCAGCATTCATGGGGCAATAGCGGCTTATGTTTTTAAGGGTGGCCAAAAAATTAAATTAATGCCTCCAACAACAAAAGCCTATTTGCAGAATAAAAAATTGTCGTTACGGCAATTAGGCCTAAAAAAGGAGTCTGTGGGTAAAATATCAGTCACAACGGTATCGTCTACACAGGCACCCTGCTTTGATGTGAGTGATAAGGATATTGTGCCAAAGACTTCTCCCAACATAAATGAGCTTGCTTTTGATGTAGAATTGTTGACGGAAAACAAAGGCTGGTTAACTTGCGGTGGAAAGGCGTTCCAATGCAAAAAATCAAACGGAAAAGTGCAAAACATCACACTACGCGATTTTGTTGGTGCGCGTGCCCTGCCTAAAGGGCTGATGTCACGCAGGGCTTCGGCCGCCACCGTAGATTTAGAAAAATGGAAAGGAGGTGATTGGAAAACGTTATTTCCACGCGCGCATGGCATCGATATTCAGTTTCCAGATATGAATAGACCACTTGTTGTCTATGTGATTTGTGATAATAGTGATAATAACCAGGGTTATCCCATTAAAATCAATAATGAGGGCCGCTTATCTTATCGTCCATTTTGCCAGAACGGTGTCGCAACATTCCAAATTGGAAAAACTGGAAAAACTTGTTTCATTTCTTTAGGAGCGAATGGCAACAGTATTACCGGGCTATGGCACAAGATTAAGGAAAAATGTAGTGCTTATTATCAAAAAGCTCAGAAAACGGGTTTTCGTAATCATGAAGTTATAAATGGCAGTAATGAAGATTTATACCGTATTGATTTGATTTTTGTCAGTCTCAACAACTCCGAGGTGGCTAATAATATTAACCAAAATAGACAAGCATTAAGTGAGTTCATTCAACGTTCAAAAGCAAAAAAGAGTGTGCTTCATTGGCTAAATGTTAAAAAACAGTCAGGCATCTTGGCGGAAATAACAGACATGAGGAAAATTGTTGAACGTTTGAATAAGGCACAACAACAGCTAAGGGGATTAGGTTCTGAGCATGGCAAGATAAACAATCAGCTTTGGAAAGGCTTAGAGAGTTGGCGCGGATGGTGTGAAAGTCATCAAAATGACTGTGACGTGAGGCAAAAAAAAGCAGTCTATGTTGTAGTTGATAAGAACGAAGTGCTGGATGAAGCAGGTGAGGTATCTTGTCAAGATATTGTGAATGGGATTAACCGGCTAAATGTTAGCCAATTTGGTGCGTTGACCTTATCAGACAATGAGGTTTCGATCAAATCCTGTGGTGAGGCTATGAGCAAAACACAGGCGAATTATTTGGATGAATTGTTTGTAAGTAGGTCTGCAAAAGTTTATTAACATTTTGTAGCTGGTGGTGGGCTGCAAAAACACATTGCCCATTTTATAGAAAATATTAAAAAAATTATGCGTACCTACTTATACTCCAAACGTTCAAATTTTAGCGTAGCGCACCGAAGGTTCGCTTTTTCGTTCATGATGAACAAAAAACCGAAAACTTGAACGTTTAAAGTATAACCTATTAACTAATAGAAAAATCAATGGATTAAAAAATATGAGACTGTTTTTTGGTTAGCACTGGCGAATAAAAAACACCACTTTGGATCAATTCTAAATATGAATATCACCTTTAAAACGAAAAAGCTTCAAAAGTTGTTTAATGAAAAAAAAAGAACTGATTAGAAAGTATGGGGAACGCTCTGGCAAATTAATACAACTTCGTCTAGTTCAAATCCAAGCGACACAATCATTGGCTGATTTAGGGCCACCATACAGTGGCCCTGCGCGTTGCCATGAATTAAAAGGAAATCGTGCGGGTACTTTTTCGGTAGACTTAGAACATCCTTATCGTTTATTGTTTTATCCAAATCATGATCCCGTACCAACCCGTGAAGAAGGCGGAATTGATTGGTCACAAATAACGACTATTGAAATTATCGGAGTGGAGAATACCCATGATTAAAGAAAATAAATTTATGCCAGATTATGCGATTCCCCCTGGCGAAACGCTAGTTGAAGAACTTGAGGCGAAGTCAATGAGCCAAGCAGAACTGGCTGGTCTGATAGGAACCTCCAAGGAAGTCATTAATGAAATTATTAAAGGTAAAACACCTATCACCGCAGAAATGGCATTAAAACTAGAGCAGGTATTTAAATTACCCTCCCATTTTTGGGTGAATCTGGAACAACAGTACCAAGAAACGTTACTACAGATGCAAGTCAATCAAGCTGTCAACAATACAAAGCCACTCTTCAATGAAGTCATATCTTCTGCTCGTTATTTAGTCAATCCATCAGGTCATAAAACTGATGTGGTGTTATCTTTAGTCGTTTGGAATAAGCTATTAAGTTTATTAGAAAAATGGGATGATCGAAAAGTTGTTCAATAAGGGTAGCCTAAATTATCGAGGTGAAAAATGCCAATCACTTTGATGGCTTAAACCCTAACAAAGCCTTCGATGTTTGTGATCGTGGTGAAATAATCATTTATATACTCCACACGTTCAAATTTTTGGTTTTTGCATCATGATGAACGGGGGGCAACCCTTGTGGTTGCCCCTTGCGGAAAATCCGAGCCGAAGGCCAGCGAAGCTAAAACTTGAACGTTTAAAGAAATGACTCAATTAACTCATCGTGGCGAAAAAGTTAAAAGACTTTTGCTTACCTACTTATGACTAATTAAAGGAGAAACTTATGAAAATGTTTATCAAGGCAATCGTCGTGTTTTTTTTCATGGTGCAAACTTCATGGGGATTCGGCCCAAAGGATCTGTATTTTAGCATTAGCAAGTCTACGCCGGTATACGAGACTTCTGACAAGAAAAACAGCAAGACACTTGGACGGCTCCTTAGAAAAAGTCAATTTAAAGGGATTAATCTGTTTGGGTTTCGGGTGAAAAAAATAAAAAATGCACTTTATTACCTGAGTGGATTGAACCCTGAATCTGGACAATATGATAGAGATTTAGGTTGGGTTGACGCGCAAAAGGCTAAGATGATTCCTATACCCTCGCTTAAGGTGGCAGGTACCCATCAACCGTTTATTTCTTATGGCAAAGAAATCACTTTTTTTCATTCGTTCTCAGGTACAGCCTTCTTTTCTGCACATTACAGTGATTTCAAGCTATTTGTCGGCATCGCGGAATTGGAAGGCAGAGTATGGCTTGCGGATTATGATGAAAATAAATTTGAAGTGACACAAATTCATGGCTGGGCTGACAAAAAGAATTTACTCACCAATTCAAGTGTCATAAAAATTGGCGAAGTGGTGGATAAAATCTGTGCCAGTGATAACACAAAACCCACCAAACCAATGTGTCACAGAACGGGAAAAAGGCAGATATCGAAGTATAATAAACTGTTAGCACGCTTTATTACCGAACCGGATAAAAAGGCGAGATTTACCCGATATCCGGGTTCCACGCAAACCAATAAGACATTTGAGACATTTACATGGTACTACGTCTATGATGTTACTGTTCCCAATAATGTGCTTTATTACTACTTAGCCAGCCCTGTACCTGATTTATTTGAAGGTTTGAGAGTGAATGGTACGGGGGAAAAGTATGACAATTATATAAAAAATAATCTGTTAGGTTGGGTGGAACAGAAAGACAAGCATTTATGGGGTTCAAATCTTGTGTATGAGATAAATACCCATCTTGAGGCAATGCCTGAACGGGTTGAGCAGTCCAAGCCAGCTATTGTTCTGGATAAACCAGATAGCCTATCAAAGGGTATCAATTGTCAAGAGGCTACTACCCAACAGGTTTGCCGTGCTGCTGAACATTTAAAAGCGTGGGGTTCTCGGTATGATAAAAATGGGCAACTCAAGTTTCCGGGCATTTTGGATATTAAAAAAGCACACATCAGTAAGCAAAAGCAACTATCACATCAGATGTATATTCACAATCCTTGGGGCGCACCTGATCCCTACGGTTTGAGACCCAGCATTCCACGCCTTCATGCTATAGGAGAAGTGAAAGACAATTTCTTTAAAGTTGTTTCACTGGGCGCAGTCAATGACAAAAGTGTACAGGGAGAACAAATCAGCAGAATGTTTATTGCTTATAACGACATTATTAAAAATTTTACCACATTACAACTGGTCTTTTTGATAGATGGTTCAGGCAGTATGGCAGGAGAAATTGACAATATCGGGCACTTCATGAAGGAATTATTACAAAAAGTGGAGCAAAGCGCTCAGACGGGAGACTCTGAGATTCAACTGACTCATTTGGAACGTTCTGAAAACTATAATGCGGCCTTGAAGGTCAAAGTGTCATTAGCTCTTTACTATGATGTAGGAGAACCCGTCGAATGGATATTTAAACAATTCCCCATCAAAAAGGCCGTTAGCAGAATTGAGCAAGGCTTGGGCGACAAACTGAATGCGGGTTGTGAAGGCATTTTCGATGGATTGAATACTGTGGTGAGTGATGATATTTGGACCAAAAACCCGCTAACCATGTTGATTGTCTTTGCGGATGAACCTGGTGGGTGTGGAAACTTTTATAATGACGATGACCCAATTAAGGAAAAGGAAACTAAGACCGCTGTTATAACAAAGCTGAAGAATACTGAAAATAAAGTCAAGCAAGCGGCCCAAGGGTATAACATTGATCCTAACAATATAAAAAAGGAAGATATTGCATCAATATGGGGAATCTACTCTGAAGATGTAGGAGATGGATTTGATACCCTGTCTACTGAATGGTATTGGTCTGATCATTTTGTCAATAATTTATCGGGAATAACAAGTCAGAACAATCTTCACTCTGTATGCGATGACAATAATCCATGTCCCAATGATGAAGCTTTTGATGAGTCTGACAATAAAACGAACCGATTTCGACAGTTATTGCATGATTCCATTTTGGATGCACACGGCAGAATGAAAGAAATGCTGAAGGGGCTTAAATATGAGATCACCTGCCAAACAGAAACCAAAGCGGCTATCTGTGAACAAACCCAAGGTTCGATAATGACATTGGGCCGATATTGGGCTAATCAATATTTTGCCGAGCATAATATACAAGGGAAGGATAAAAGCCTGATTACAAACTTTGGCTTTATTACAGGTTTTATAACAATCAAAGAGGAGGGGTTGAAGTACCCAAGCTACCGTTCGGCTTTCTTGATAAGGGCGGATGAAACTAAGCAGTATTGGGATAAGTTTACCTCTCTTCATAACACAATGGAGGAAGCTTTAAAAGCGGGGGAAGAAACAGAATGCAGTATCGGTGAAGCCATGCTAAGGGGTATTTGTGCCACAGCACCTTGTGGTGACATCCAAAGTATTTTTGATATTGAGGATAAAAATGAACGATGCAATGCGACCTATGATGTGATGAATAGAGAATATTATCAACACAAAACCGTACAGGAGTTACTGTACTTGCCTGAATCCTTACCCGCCAAAGGATTGCTAGGAAAAACACTTTGGGAAGTGGCCGAGATGGAGCTCATGGCAGTGAATTTATGGGTTTCTACCTTGAGTAGTCAAGTCAAGTGCTGGGACAATATTTTGAATGGTAAAATAGTCCCCGATCAAATAGAAAACTGCGGACTGGTAACTGCTGATGCCATTGATACGAAGGAATGGAAATTTAAACATCCCATCTCCCATCACTATTACTATTATATACCGCCGCGTATTATACCCGGTATGGAAAAGGGGGAAGCTTATGAGTAGGGCTGTCTTGAGCGTTAATGGATTAACCAAATCTTATCAGGATAAGACTATTCTGGATGACATCGACTTTTCAATCAAGAGCGGCGAAAGCGTGGCTATTGTCGGAAAATCTGGGGAAGGAAAAAGCACTTTTTTAAATCTGCTGGCCCTGTTGGATGAACCAGATGACGGGGAGTTGCACTTCTTTTTGGATGGCGGAAAAATCGCCCTGACTAAAGCCAATCACTGGCGAGCGGCAAAAACGGATATCAGTGAGGAAGACATCCGGAAAAATATTGGGTTTGTATTCCAAACCCCTTTTATGCTCACAAACTTCACTGCCTATTATAATATTGCCTTGCCCATGATCGTGGCACAAGTTAAGAAAAGTACAAGAGACGAGAGAGTCAATCGCATGATAAAAAAGTTAGGCTTGTTGGAACGGGCCAATGATACCGCCAATCATCTGTCAGGGGGTGAGCGTCAACGGGTTGCTATTGCGCGGGCCCTTGTCAACCAACCTGTCCTGATTTTTGCCGATGAACCAACGGGAAACCTCGATCCGGAAAATGCACAAAATGTGCTAACTGCCTTCCTAAATTTATGTCAAGAACAAAGCACTGCCCTTATTTTAGTCACTCACGACCACGCTATTGCAGCCAAAGCGGACAAAAAACTGTGTCTAAAACAGGGTAAATTAACGCCTTGTTCAGAAGGATAAGTTTATGTATTTATTCGATAAAACGTATTATGTGCTGAGAGACATTACTTTTAACCGTAGCATGGCCGAAGTGGTTTCGGGCATTTTATTAGTGACTTTAGCAACCTGCGGCTTGCTTGTGGTTATCGGCCTTTCAAATGGCGTAGATCAGTTTGTCTCTGAAGCCCTGAAAAAAGCGAGGCCCGTTATTGGAACGGTCGTCATTAAGGCGGAAAGAACCGGAACCGATTTATCCAAGGAAACCCTCGCAACATTAAAAGACTGGGAACAGCATCAAACGATGACAATCGGCGACAAATCTTATGCAATTGACGGTATTTCATGGATATCAGCCGGTATTGCAACCGGACGCTATATGCGTTTTGGCATTGAAACTGATGATGAGGAATATAAAAAAATATATCCGACCATTCAGGCTATTCGAGGAGAGGACGAATTGCTGAATCCGGATTTTGGTGTTCATTATATAGATGGGGGTGAGGTAGAACATCAACGATTCACCGATATCAGTCAGTGTGAATTGGATATCAAGTCAGTTGGCAGTGATGAAGAAACAAAACGCTTGCTCGCAAATTTTAAGTCTACAGTTAACAATGAAACAAGCCAATGTGCTGTATTGATTTTGGAAAGTGAGGCAAAAGACAACAAGAAAGAATGGGCCGTCACTGGGTTTTACAAGGGTCAATTCTATGAATATCAGAAAATTGATGATGCTCATGATCCCAATGGCGCGTTGAGAAATGAATTGGCAAAAGATGAACCGCAACGGGATAATTATAAAATAGTGAATTTTGCCCTACCCACTTTATGTCCCGTCTTTGAAGTGATTGTGAATCAACGCTTTTTAGAAAGAGAAAAATTAAAAAGCCAAAAAACAGAAAATGACGCTTGTAAGCGTTCGCATCTTTCAGAAAATAAGTCCGAAAGTTTGACTGAATTAAGCACTGAAACCCCAAAATTTTTTGTCACATTTCAACAGCCCCTTGGTGAAGGCTTTGATAAAAAAGCACTGCCCCCATTGAAATTACCCGTTGTTGGTGTTATCGACAGTCGTGAAGCCCCTTATCCAGATATGTTTATTAATTATTGGGTAGCGAGGGCCGCTTTCCAAGAGTCGCCTAAAAAGGCTAAGTGGCACCGTTCCTATGCACTGCAATTTTGTGATGCTGAGGGAAATCGTTTGCTGAATAGCTTATCAGGCACCCCCGAAGAGTGGTGTCGTCATCCCGGTGGACAGTTGTCTTTGAGCTGGCAAGACGATTCTGGCAATACCATTTCCGTACAAGATAACAGTAGTGAGTACCGGCCTATCGGCTGCAATATACAGAAGGAGTTAGAAAATGTGGGTTATAGAAAGGCATTGGTTTGGTTATCTGATTTTGAAAATGCAGACAGGGCATGCATTGTTAAATTAATTGAGGAGAATGTAGCCGATGTCACGGCGGATTTTCATGGACAAAGCGTTGGCAAATCGTTGAAAAGAACAGCGGGCATTATTGAAATTTTTGCGAATTGGGCTGAAATCGGGCTTATGATGTTGACGATTTTTGCCACGATGATTTTTGGATTTGGCCATATCAGACGTAAACGACAAGATATTGGTTTGCTGAAATCGTGTGGCTTAGACAATAAAACCACGGTCACCCTATTTTTAAGTCAAATCATGCTGGTTTGTGCAACGGGCTTTCTCATCGGACTGGTTCTCGTTTGGGTTGGTTTACCTGTACTAGAAGCGGAAGTGCGTGCCATTGTGCAAGAACTCACCAATCAAGCGGTGCCAAAAGAGGTGGGCAATTTATTGTTGATTTCTGGCATGACACTGAGAGATACGGCATTGTTTATCTTTTTTGGGATGTTGGTTGGCTCAATTATTCCAATCATCCAAGCAATCAAAGTACGGCCCGCAGTCGGTCTTCGGACACAGCTTTAATGTAATTTAAAAGGTTTGGCCTATAAAATTATTGCTCTGAAGGCACGATTGAAAATCGTGCCAGGCTTCAACTCAAATTGCCCTCCTATCCTCAAAAGAACGCAAATATTTTCTTGTTTTGAGTTATGGCATAATATCATGTTAAATCATAGACTTATTCTCTGTGGCCCTCTGTGGCCCTCTGTGATCTCTGTGTTGAAAAAAAACTCAGGGCAAACTGATAGTTAATGGGGCAACCACAAGGGATTGCCCCTACAGACCATTGAATTGCTTTATGATCCTGATTGATTTTTATAAACCACTTTTTAGACTGGCTTCAATGTTAAACTAAGCCCCCTACGTCACCGTAAAGGACTCGTCTTCAGAACCGTGCGTGAGACTTTCACCTCACACGGCTCCTTTCCCAACTATTATTATTATTTGACTGCGTTCCACTCACATAGTGTTAAGGGTTGCTTTGTTAGCTTTCTTAACATCTTCAAGTGTCTTTGTATCATGACAATGTCCGTGCAGAAGTTGCATGTTTACATACACATCCTTACCACCTTCCTTTTTTGGCTTAATGTGGTCAACTTCCATTATATCTTCGCAACTAAACTCAAGATTGCACCACTTACATTTACCGTTTTGCGACTTCAGGAGTTTTTGAACCCTTATGCTTAACGTCGGGTCTTTTTGACCTCTTTTAACCCAGTAAATGGTGTCCCCATCAAATATGTGTTTTGTGCCTTTGACCTTCACATGTCTCACGATTTTTGTGTCACTGTGTTTCCTTAAGGTGTAAGTCTTGTCCTTAACCTTGGTCATGAATACCCAATTACTGTAGCCGTTTCTTTTGAAATATTTCTCTTTAACCCACTTCAAACTCTTGTTATTATGTCTTCTACAAGCCCATTTCCAAGTTTTCAACCATACTTCACTGTCAATCTTACTAAAAACTTCCTTTGACACTACATGGCTAAAATAGTTTGACCAACCTGTTATAATTGGGTTTAATTTACTGATTACTGCTTCTTGTGGGGCGGCTTTACTTCTTTTGAGTACATCATGAATAGCATTGAGATGCTTCTTTATGCTATCTTTACTGGGTTTAATCAGGGTTTTGAAGCCTTGTTTGTTGGTTGTCACTGGGTACTGCCTTATATTGAAACCTAGAAAGTCAAATCCTGTGGATGTATGGCTTATATGCGTCTTACTTTCATTTAGTTCGACTCCCATCTTTTCCATACACCACTTGGCTATTCTTACCTTGGCTTCTTCGATTACTGCTTTGTCCTTGTGCAATATAACAAAGTCGTCTGCGTATATACTAATGGTCAGGCTTTGTCTATTATCTCTACTGCCACCCTTCCATGTATCTGCCCATTCGTATAACATCGTCTCCATACCCATAAAAGCTATGTTAGCTAGTAAAGGTGATATTACCCCGCCTTGGGGTGTACCTTTGGATGTTTTGCAGAATACGTCTTTGTCTATTGCCCCAGCTTCAATCCAGGCTTGTATCTGCTTTTGGGTTTCCTTATCCGTTCTTTGAATAACTTCACTGTCCAAAATTGCTTCTGGTTTGATATTGTCAAAGAACGCCGTCAAGTCCCCTTCTAACACATATTTTTGTTTCAGACTTATGCCTTTGAATATTGCTTCTATCGCATCGTGAGTGCTGCGTGCCGGTCTAAAACCATAAACATTAGTTTCTGCCATAACTTCATAAATTGGTTGGACACTACCTTTGCAGAGTTCTTGCTTCGCTCTATCCTCGATAGTTGGTATCCCTAACCCTCTTAATTTACCATTGGGTTTAGGGACGTAAACTCTTTTTAAATGAGTTGCTTTCCCATCTAATTCCAATTTATTGACTAATTCTAACCGTTGTTTATTGGTTTTTATGACTACTTTATCGACACCCGCTGTCTTTTTACCCCTATTATCCTGGGTAACTTTCCTAACAGCTAATAATTTAACGAGTTTGCTTGAGTTCCAAATTCTGCGAAGTTTCTTAACTTGCACGAAATCATGATACTCAACAGCCTTTGCAATACTATTCTCTAAACGCCTCGTATATCTCCGGACAGATTTCCAATCTATTTTCTGCCATTCAATATCGTCATAAGCTTCATTTCTATTCCGAAACTTGTTCATGTTTTGGGTACTGAATTATTTAGTTAATAATATTGTTCTTAGTTGACAATGTATACGTCAGCTTATACTGAACATTACATTCAGTCATTTGCTTCTTATACAATCCTGTTAAGCCTATTTATTAAAGTTTGATAAACTCCACTCACCGCTTACTCTACATCATGTATATTGGTGAGTCTAATAGACTTAATTACCCCGTTTCCAAAGATTGGCTATATTCAGACTTAGATATTATCTATACACCGTGGCAATGCTTCTCTCGAAACCAATACCTATCATATTACCGACTCTTTGTAATATGTATTTTCTTGCCAAACACGGACTATAACTTAGCTTGTTTCCGCTTTTAGTAACGATGTTTTATGTACATCAATAATTTCTTGCGTTATCATATCTGATTGTCTAGCACTGTTTAATAAGCTAATTCATTAAACAATACATTATTCCCTGCTTTACCAGTATCTTATCAGTGAAACCAATAAGGGAATCGACGTAGACTTTAGGTCATCTTGAGGTAGCTTTAACCTCACAATCTTTGAATTATCACAATAAGGCTTTGAAACTGCCAAATTGAGCTCATGTTACGCACATTTTATTGTACTTTGCATGAAACGGGTCGCACAAAGTCGTCTAAATCACCATCTAAGATGGCCTGTGTATTGCTTGTTTCTAGCCCTGTGCGTAAGTCTTTAATGAGCGATTTGTCAAGCACATAGGAGCGAATTTGACTACCCCAACCAATGTCGGATTTCGTGTCTTCAAGCGCTTGTTGTTCTGTGAGACGTTGCTGCATTTCTCGTTCATACAATTTCGCTTTAAGTTGTTTCATTGCGGTGGCTTTGTTTTTGTGTTGGGAACGATCATTTTGACATTGCACCACAATGTTGGTGGGTAAGTGGGTTATGCGTACCGCTGATTCTGTGCGATTGACATGTTGCCCACCGGCCCCACTGGCACGGTAAACATCTATGCGTAAATCACTTGGGTTAATATCAATATCAATATCATCATCCACTTCTGGTGCCACAAAGACGGCCGCAAATGAGGTATGACGTTGATTGCTCGCATTAAAGGGCGATTTACGCACAAGGCGGTGTACGCCTATTTCGGTGCGTAACCAACCGTAAGCATAAGGGCCTGTGACATTGACCGTGACATTTTTAATGCCTGCCACTTCACCGGGCGAATAGTCAATGATTTCTGTCTTAAAATTCCGTTTTTCTGCCCAACGTAAGTACATACGCAATAACATCTCGGCCCAATCTTGTGCCTCTGTGCCACCCGAACCCGATTTGACATCTAAAAACGCATTATGTTCGTCCATTTCCCCAGAAAACATACGGTCAAATTCAAGTTGTGAGATTTGTTGCTCCAAGCGTTCTATATCTTGACACACTGAGTTGACGGTATCATTATCCTGCTCTTGCTGTGCTAATTCGAGTAACTCGCCGCCTTCCTGAAGGCCGGTATCGAGTTGCCTAATGGTATGCACGACTTTTTCTAAGGCAACCCGTTCTTGCCCAAGTGCTTGTGCCCGTTCCCGATTTTGCCAGAGTTCTGGGTCTTCAAGTTCCCGATTGACTTCAGTCAAACGTTCCTGTTTTGTTGTATAGTCAAAGATACCCCCTAAGTGTATCCGTTCGGGTTTGCATATCGTTCAGACGTTGAAAGAGTAGATTGAGTTCCATTGTATTCCTCGGTTTCAGGTTAAAAAATAAGATTTAGTTTGGAGTTTGCGAATTGGGCTACGCCCCTAACAAACTAAAGTAGGGGCGAACCTACGTGTTCGCCCTTTTTAATGATATGAAAATCTATAACAGCAATAAAACGGTTGTATTTTGTTAGTATAATTAATAAATTAAGTTTATTGTTCGATTTTGTAAATATCAATTTTGTAAATCGCCCAAATATTGAAAAAGAATAGATTAATTATCAATTATTAATTATTAATATAAATTGGACTTACCACCTATCAGTTTGTAAAAAAGGCTATTTTTGAACATCGAACTAAAGAACACAGAGTACCACAGAGTACCACAGAGTCACAGTCTAATATTTTAATATCTGTCTCTATAAAACGCGGTATAATTGTGTGTGTTTTAGGCCCTCGAATTTTAAAACGGATAAGTGGTAAGATAAATTGGAGTCCAAAGCTTTAGCTGGCATCCTTCGCAATAGCTTTGGCACATTTTCCATTTTTCATTAGATTAGTAGTGCCCATGCCTAGCCTCTCTCCTACTTATGGTGCGCCTGCACTTGAATTTAAAGGTAATCTTTTGACACTCATGGTTTTGCATTTGCTTGACCATGATAATGAAAAAATTGCCGAACAGTTAGCTGACAAAATTTCTAAAGCCCCCGGCTTTTTTCAAAATGCACCAGTAATCATTGATCTCCATGCTGTGCAAGATGAACAAGCTGATGATGACGATAAGAGTGTGGATTTATCTGAATTAGTTGGATTAATGCGTCGTTATGGTTTAATTCCAGTCGCGGTGCGTGGCGGTAATCCACTGCAACATGAAACGGCATTGAGTGTGAATTTAGGCATTTTAACGGATACGAAGCCGCTACGTCCAAAATCTTCTACGGAGCCAGAACCGGCTGAAGTCTCAGCGCCTTCGATGACAAAAATTATCACGCAACCCATTCGCTCAGGGCAACAAGTGGTTGCACTCCAAGGTGATTTAATTGTATTGTCTACTGTGAGTCATGGCGCTGAAATTTTGGCACATCGGCATATTCATGTCTATGGCACGTTACGTGGACGTGCATTGGCAGGTGTCAATGGGGACACTGATGCCCGAATTTTCTGTCAACACCTTGATGCTGAACTCCTTTCCATAGCAGGGCAATATCAAGTCAATGAAGATTTACCAGATGCTTTACGGAATAAATCAGCACAAATTTATTTGGCAGAAAATGCGTTAAAAATTGAACCGCTTTGATTTGTAGGGTGGGCAAGTGGGTGCTTTGATATTTTTTTGACTTCAAATCAGCCCATTTGTCCATCACAATAGTAGCTCTACTGGTTTGTAGGGACGACTTAAAATCCATTTTTCATTTTTCATTAAATCATATTGAAGGGCGGAAAAAAGATTGGCCAAGATTATTGTAGTTACGTCCGGTAAAGGTGGTGTTGGTAAGACAACGACAAGTGCTGCTTTTTCAGCCGGCCTAGCCTTACGCGGACATCAAACCGTCGTAATTGATTTTGATGTTGGGTTGCGGAATCTTGATTTAGTAATGGGTTGTGAACGCCGTGTTGTTTATGATTTTGTCAATGTCATAAATGGCGAGGGCACTTTAAATCAAGCACTCATCAAGGATAAACGTGTTGAAAGTTTGTTTATTCTACCCGCTTCACAAACTCGCGATAAAGATGCGCTCACCATGAAAGGTGTCGCAAGGGTGTTGGAAGCGTTAAAAAAACGCTTTGAATTTATCATCTGCGATTCGCCGGCTGGCATTGAGCATGGTGCTATTATGGCAATGTATTTTGCCGATGAAGCCTTAGTGGTGACGAATCCAGAAGTGTCTTCGGTGCGCGATTCTGACCGTATTATTGGCATGTTATCCAGTAAAACCCGGCGTGCGGTGCAAAATCTGCCACCTGTGAAAGAACATTTATTAGTAACACGTTATTCACCGAAACGGGTTAACACTGGTGATATGTTGAGTGTTGAGGATGTACAAGAGATTCTAGCGATTCCGCTTGTCGGGATTATTCCTGAATCACCTTCTGTGTTGCAAGCTTCTAATTCTGGTATTCCCGTTGTGCTTGAAAAAAACAGTGATGCAGGACAAGCTTATCTTGATGTCGTCGCACGTTTTCTGGGTGAGGATCCACCCTCTCGCGAGAAGAAAGGTTTTTTGACCCGTTTATTCGGAAATTAACATGAGAATTTTTGATTACTTTCGCATTTTACAACCGCAAAAAACGGCTACGGTTGCTAAGGAGCGCTTACAAATTATCGTTGCCCATGAACGCCGCCTACGTGATCCCAATACAGTTGACTATTTGCCCTTGTTGCAACGAGAATTGCTAGAAGTAGTCAGAAAATACGTTGCGATTGAAGATGAACACATCAAAGTGCATGTAGAAAAAGAGGGAGAATATGAGGTTTTAGAACTGAACATTACTTTGCCCGATGAGAAGCGCCTCAGTTAATTATGATGAATCAGGAGTTGCAGACGTAGAGACGCGATGAATGGAGACGCGAGGCATCGCGTCTCTACAGGTGTTTTATTAAGGCAACTACTCTCTATCTTTGACTATAAAGTCTCCAAAAGGTGTTCGCACGATGTGATGATCAAGAGGCACTTCATCCTCTGCCAGAGTTGGTTTGTCAGATAATGGCAGTGAGTGGGAAAAGGGCATTTCTTCTCGGATGGTGAAATGACCAAAGGGAGTACGCACAGTGCGAGATTTTGGCTGTAGAGACGCACTGCCGTGCGTCTCATCACTGCCGTGCGTCTCATCACTGCCGTGCGTCTCTACTTCTTCCTCTGCCTGTTGTGACTCATCTGCCGTTTTTTCGGTATCTTGATGCACTCGACTATCAAGGCGAAATTCTTTCGTTATCCCCGCTTTCGTTTTTAATAGCACACTGCCTTGTTTTATGCGTACTACCTGCCAAATGCTTTGTGCTTCATTTTCACTCAGAAGAATTTCTTCGCCTTCATGGACAGAAATGTTGTTTCCCCCAATTACGAAATAAGCGATTTTTTCTTTTCCTAAGACACTTATGCCTTCAAGGTAGTTTTCCGCTTGAGCCCAAGTATTCAATGTCATCAACATGACAAACAAGCTGATGGAGATTATCGTTTTCATCATCGTTTACGCCCTCCAAGCATTTTTTTAAATCAGGGAATTCCAGCCAACCCCCCTTTTTCAAAGTGGCTTAATACCCAATGGGTTGAATGTACTGGGAAAAAATATGAACGAGTCTCTCTTTCTCAACGAATCCGTGTTAATAAACCTAATTCAAAAGGCAACTGTGCAATTTCTGTTTTGCTAAACACTTTGCCTTCTTCCATACGTTGTTTTAAGCGAAATACCAGGGCTTTATCACCGGGCTGCATTTCGATACTGATGCGATTTGTCGAAACGATGATATCTAACAAAGTTGATAATAATTCTGCCGTACCTTGATGGCCCATCGCTGAAACAAAACCATCGCGTAGCACCTCTTGTGCTTCAACCACGCTCAAAGGGCCGTTAAATTGCCATTCTCCATAAGCCGTTATAACGGGTGCATTTAGAATATAAGTTGTAGGCATTTTAGTGATTAATTATCAGTTATAGGCATTTTAATTAAGGGGTTGGATTATAATCTTAATAGAGCCAGGCTTTAGCCTCAATGCCATATCGTATCGGGCAGACACGCAGGTATGCCCCTATAAAACCCAACGTTATGACGGGGCTGCAGGGTTTGCCCTTGCGTGTTCG
>Ga0316201_10000870_pt1 | contig 19001 bp, 13 predicted proteins | sample CS6wburrow_MG_FD_204516 | JGI IMG/M metagenome (GOLD analysis project Ga0316201, IMG submission 204516) | Coastal sediment microbial communities from Delaware Bay, Delaware, United States - CS-6 worm burrow | ecosystem: Environmental > Aquatic > Marine > Coastal > Sediment | place: USA... | reverse complement strand
GATTTGTTCACGAACAAACTGGTTGTTGATAATGTTCACCGCTTCCCGTAAGGCGACTATCGCTTCATCATAATTGCCCAGGGCCTTGAAAATACGCGCCGTGTGCCATTGCCAACGATACAAAAGCTGTTGTTCATTGATTTGTTGGGCCCAAAACAAGGCGCGTCGCGTTAGCACTAAGGCATCCTGATAACGCTCCGCTTGCTCATATAACAGCCCCATTTGGCCGTAAGCATACGTTTTAGCTTGGGCATTATCTATGCGTTCTGCCAGCTTAAGTGCTTGGTTCAAGGCTTGATAAGCTTGACTATTCAGAAAAGGTTTATCAAACTGTGCTTGAATTGCTTGGGCTAATTGAGCTAATGCAATCAGCCCAAACGTTTCGCTATACACATCAGGCCAGTTGCGCGTCGCACTTAAAGCGTTATCCAATGCCGTGATACTGGCCTTAAAGGCCTTCCTTTTATCTGGATATTGATAAGCACTATCAAGTTCTAACAAAAAACGAGTTTGTGCTTGATTGATCAATAATTTTCCTTGCAATTCTTGAACAGCCTGTTTTGAAACGGGCCGTTTTGATATCAGGCTTGAAGAAGTGAGTAAACCCAGTGCTTCAGTGTAACTCTCTAAAGCTTCTTCATAATCATCTTCTGCATCCAGTACATTTCCCCATTGACGTAAAACTTGAGCTAATACGAATGAGTCATTGCTTTGGCGTGCCAGCTTCTTAGCTTGTTCAGCCGTGTCTATCGCTTGTTCAATCTCCCTAGCAGACTGATGCAACTGACTCAATTCATTCAGAACTAAGGCGTGATGGGCAGGATTTTGACGCACCTGGGGTAATGCCATATTAAGGGTTCGCAAGCCTTGATCATACAATCCAAGATATCGGTAAGCCGCCGCGATACCGATCCAAGCTTCTACACGCTCGTTTATATCTCGCAGAGGTGCTGATTCCCAGTGTTTAATAGCTTGTTCATAATGGCCCGATTGAAAAGCTTGTTTTGCATCGTAAAAGGGTTCAGCTTGTAAAGTATTGAAACAGCCTAAGCAGATGCACAGAATTGAAATAAAAGGGATAAGGGGATTGGCTTGATTGCCTTTAAAAAATAGAGTCATGTTGTTTCATATTATTACAGTTATCAATAATCAATGATTTACACAGCGTTTTAGGAATTTTGAAAAAAATAACATGCCATTTTGTTCCTAAGCTTAGACGTTATTCTGGTGGGTATATTATTTTTTTCCCTATCCCTTAGTGCCGAGAATTCGATAAGGTTTGTTTTAGGCATTTATCGAAATACGCGAGCTACCCTACGAATTAATTATTAGTAAGCCAAGCCGCGAGGTTAGATTTGATACGCATTAATCTTTCTTTAGAAATTTCCCCAATTGAACCTAGTAACATAAAACCTTCAACCACTGCAAGTCGCCCAACTCGAATAATGCTTGCCTCCTTTAGCCCTGAATCCAAAAAATCAGGCGCGTTTTTATCTATAATTTCGTCAAGTCCTGCCATGTAATGTCGCATTTGAGAAGAAATCATACAAATGAGCCAATCATCATACGAACCGGGCAATTTTTCAAGTAGTAATGCGGGTCGTAGTTGTCCTCGCATCAGATTCGTTTGGGGAAAGCGAAATAAAACAATTTGACCCGATTTTTTCACTAGAACTTCTCCCGTAAATCTTCTACCATATAAAGGGGCGTTTTTTCATCTTCCATACCACGCATCGCTAAATTGAGTGATAGAAGTGATTCTTGACTGGGTTGTTCCACTTTTGAAAAACGCTTGTTTTTAAACAGTAGATACTCAATAAAATCAAGTACTTCTGATTGAAGCGTTGGCGATAATCTGGTTAAATTATCATTAATCAGTTGGGCCGTATTCATAAAACTGACACCTCTATATTAATTTAAGTAAACTGAACATCGCCATAAGCTTGTTTGGCTCTCCAAAAAGTTCAGCTTGTAAAGTATTGAAACAGCCTAACCAGATGCACAGAATTGAAATAAAAGGGATAAGGATGTGTAGACTGTAGAGACGCGAGCAAGAGACGCGAGCATCGCGTCTCTACAAACGTTCTGGAAAGTGTCTAAATCGACCCAGCATTAAGCATTTGATTTTCCTGCTGAAGTCTTTCAGCCTGTTGTGTACAACCTTGGTATCTCATCCAAGTGACTTCATCTGCCTCATAGGTCGGTATCTGGTGCAGAGTGATGGTTGTGGGTTCGCCATTACCCAGTGTCATCTGATATTCTCCTGGTTGGTTGATTATCCGATTTGGCCAAGCTTTTTCGTTTCTGTCGCTACGGAAGGGCACATTAACCAGTTCTTCTTGAGTGGCCGCCTCTTTTATTGACAACTGAGCCGCTTCGCTTGCATCAGGCCGCCATAACTTCACATTGTCTAAGCTGCGATAACAAAAATCACCGCTCTGTGTCACATCAAGTGCCCACACGCTAGGTGGCGTTGATGTGTTTGTCTCCTCTTCACCCCGTCTGCGGGGTCTAACCTTTATGAAACACTCGGCATCATTTTGGTAAAAACCTTCAGGGGTATATTGGTTGTTAATGATTGTACCGGATGCCGATGCGATTGCACTGCTAAAACCAAGTGCGAGATAGAGCGTGGTGCGTGGTAATAACTTCATCATTTTTCTCCTATAATAAGACGGTTCGTAGGGGCAATCCCTTGTGGTTGCCCGGTTAATGGCATAACACGACGGTTCGTAAGGGTAAACCTTTCTGGTTGCCCGGTTAATAAATTAACTGATTACAACTTAATATTATAGCTAATCTTTTGAAAAATTCATCATACTCCATGTTAAAATGTAGATTTGCAAATTGCAAATTTTAAATCGCAAATCGCGCATTTTAAATGTTTTTTTAATTTCCAAAAGCCTTTTTTAAGTTATGATTAGGTAAAAGGGAATCAAATACCCATTTGATTTGACACCTATTCACGGATCAGTATCAATTTATTTTATCATGACAATCAGTGTTTTATATTAAACCTCTCTCGAAAAATAAGAGCCGTTAATCCAATACAATAAATTGATTTAAAAAATAATACTAATATAGGAACAATTGGTGCAAATTTTGAAATTCCACATAATCAATCTCACTATAGTTTGTATGCCGCTTTAAAAAGTGGCTTACATTGCACTGTGGGTAATTAATTTGATGACAAGGAATAGAACAGTGATTATTATCAACGTTTAATCCTTTTTAACGAACATCTATAATTTGCTCAATAATCTGTTATATCTTGGACATGAAGTAGGTACACATAAATCTTTTAACGCTTAATCAGAGTTATCAGCGTTCTATTCTTAATTGATAACTGATAACGGATAACGGATAACGGATAACTGATAACTGAAAACGGATAACTGAAAATCAATGCAAATAACATGAACAAATCTCAAAAAAAGATTACCTTTTTTCTTTTAATACTACTGATCTTATCTCTTCCAGTATTTGCTCAAAAGCAAGAGATTAAATTTGAAGATATCGAAGAGGGGCTCTCCCAAAATACAGTTTATGTCATTCTACAAGATCAATATGGGTTTATGTGGTTTGCTACACAAGATGGGCTTAATAAATATGATGGTTATACGTTTACGCATTATCGGCATGACCCACAAAACCCTGATAGTTTAAGCAACAATTTTATTTTGTCCATTTACGAGGATAAGGCGGGAACGCTTTGGGTTGGTACGGATGGTGGCGGTTTGAATAAATATGATCGCCAACAAGATAAATTTGTGCATTACCAAAATGAGCCTGAAAATCCCGACAGCTTAAGTAGTGATGTGGTACTCGGTATTTATGAAGATTCAAAAGGCACTTTGTGGATTAGTACCTTTGATGGCGGCCTTAATCGCTTTGACCCTCAACAAAATCAATTTGTGCATTATCAAAATGATCCACAAAATCCGAATAGCTTGAGTAGTAACGCGGTTTGGCGAATTTATGAAGATAGCACAGGCACCTTGTGGATTGGCGCAGATAGCCACGGTTTAAACCAGTTTGATCGCGAACAAAACCAGTTTGTGCGTTATCAACATGATCCCCTCAATCCGAATAGTTTAAGTCACGATAAAATCACTTTTATTTACGAAGATCGCACGAATACTTTATGGATAGGCACTGAAGGCGGTGGCCTCAATAAGTTTGATCGCGAGCGCAAACAATTTGTGCATTATTGGCATGATCCGCTCAATCCTAACAGTTTAAGTAACAATATCATCTGGTCAATTTATGAAGATAGCACCGGCGTACTGTGGATTGGCACCGATGATGGCCTTAATCAGTTTGATCGTGAACAAAACAAATTTATCCATTACCGACATGATCCCAAGAATCCTTATAGCTTGAATAATGACTACGTGATGTCACTGTATGAAGACAGAGCGGGCGCACTCTGGATTGGCACGGATGGTGGCGGCCTGAATAAATTTGACCGTCGGCAAGACAAGTTTCAGCATTATTTTCACGAACCGCAAAATGATAACCGTTTGAGTGATAACCTCGTTTCATCCATTTACCAAGATAACAAGGGTATGCTGTGGGTTGGTACGTCTGCCGGGCTCAATAAATTTGACCCAAGTCGAGAGAAAGTCACACATTATTTTAATGATCCGCAAAATCCAAACAGTTTAAGTGATAACGAAATTTGGTCCATTTACGAAGATCGGACAGGCACCTTGTGGATTGGCACCTACGGTGGCGGTTTAAATCAGTATAATCGCCAAGACGATACCTTTGTGCATTACGTTCACGAACCGAAAAATCCTGTGAGTTTGAGTCATAACCAAGTCAGAACCCTTTACGAAGACAAAAGTGGCGCACTCTGGATTGGTACGCGAGACGGCCTTAACCGATTTGACCGCGATCTCAATCAGTTTGTATCGTTCCATCACGTTTCTAATAATCCCAACAGCTTGAGTGATGACAGTATCTTATCCATTTATGAAGATAGGCAAGGCATGCTCTGGATCGGTACTCAGGCTGGCGGCTTGAATCAGTTTGATCGCAAAAAAAACAAATTTATACGTTATATGTACGAACCACAAAATAATGACACGCTCAGTTATAACGAAGTCTCTGCCATTTATGAAGATCAAAAAGGCCGATTATGGATCGCCACACTCGGTGGTGGCTTGAACCAATTTGACCGAAAAACAGAAACGTTCACCCATTACCGCGAAACAGATGGGCTCGCCAATGACGTGGTTTATGGCATTTTGGAAGATAAGCAGGGCAATCTTTGGCTCAGTACCAATAAAGGTTTATCCAAATTCAATCCTCAAACCAACACCTTTAGAAATTATGACGTACTAGATGGACTACAAAGCAATGAATTTAGAGCCGCCTACCATAAAAACCCTCGTGGTGAATTCTTTTTTGGCGGCATCAACGGGTTTAATGCCTTTTATCCGGAAAATGTCGAAGATAACCCCTATATTCCACCTGTCGTCGTAACCGACTTTAAAATTTTTAATCAGTCTCTCAACATAGGCGAGAGTTCGCCCCTACAACAACACATCAGCATGACTCAAAAGCTCACGCTGTCTTATAAACAATCGTTTTTTTCTTTTGAATTTGCCGCCTTAAATTTTTTAGAACCGAGCAAAAATCAATATGCCTATCGACTTGAAGGCCTAGAAACGGATTGGAATGAAGTCGGCACCCGCCGTAGTGCTTACTACACCAGTGTTCCCCACGGTAGCTATACTTTTCGCGTCAAAGGCAGCAATAACGACGACGTTTGGAATGAAAAAGGCGTGGCTATCCAAATCACCATCCTACCCCCCCCTTGGAAAACATGGTGGGCCTATACGTTATACGTCATAACGATTTTAGCGATCATGGTGAGTTATATCCGGGCCCAAAAACGTAAACTCAGAGAAAAGCAAGTAGAATTAGAACGTGAAAAGGAAATTGCAGCCCAATTAAAAGAAGCCGATAGACTCAAAGATGAATTTTTAGCCAACACCTCCCATGAATTGCGGACACCGCTGAATGGTATCATCGGCATTGCAGAATCCCTGATTGATGGCGCAGCTGGGCCCGTTACCCAACAACTCCAGTCCAATCTGGCCATGATAGTCTCCAGTGGACGACGTCTCACTAACCTCGTCAATGATATCCTTGATTATTCTAAATTAAAAAAGAAAGAATTTGATTTACAACTCCAAACGATTGATATGCGGACAATTGCTGATCTCGTTTTAGCACTCAGCCAACCTCTCATCGGCCACAAACCAGTGGAACTTATCAATACCATTCCGGCCGATTTACAGCCTATTAATGCTGATGAAAATCGTATCGAACAGATTCTATATAATCTAGTCGGTAACGCGATTAAGTTCACTGACAGCGGCACTATCACCATATCAGCCGAAATGATAAGCGGGCTCACCCTAGAGGAAAGCAAAGAAACGGATTCAGAACCGCTTCACAATTCGCAGCTCGCTATCACCGTTTCCGACACCGGCATCGGTATTGCCGAAGAAAAACTTGACCGCATCTTTGAAGCCTTTGAACAGGCCGATGGTTCCACATCGCGAGTCTATGGCGGCACCGGTTTAGGATTAGCAGTCACTCAACAGCTCGTCAAACTGCATGGCGGTGAAATGCATGTTCAATCACAAATGGGAATGGGCTCACAGTTTATTTTTACCTTACCGATTTATGATACGCCAGTCGACGAGAGTCAAGTTAAAGCAACAAAATCGGCTCTATTGAGCCTGCCATCCTTAGGCGCTAAAGAATCTACTTCTGCCTGTCAGCCTTCAAAAAGGGAAATTATCGCAGCGGTTCCCATACCGGAAAACGATAGCCCTACCGATATTTCATCAGAGGCGGAAACCGCAAAAACGGCTTCAAAACTCACGCTACCCCAAGGCGAGTACAGCATCCTAATTGTCGATGATGAAGCCGTCAACCGGCAAGTTCTGGTCAACTTTCTTTCACTACAAAACTATACCCTTTATCAAGCCGCTTCAGGGGTAGACGCTTTATCGCTTATCGAAAACGGGCAAAAGCCTGATCTGATTTTACTGGATATTATGATGCCGCATAAAACAGGCTATGATGTCACACGAAAAATTCGGGAAACGTGGCAAGCTGATGAACTGCCCATCATACTGTTGACGGCCAAAAATCAAGTTGCCGACTTAGTGGTTGGATTAGAAAGCGGTGCTAATGATTACCTAACGAAACCCGTTTCCAAAGATGAACTGATCGCCCGTATTAAAACCCATCTTCACATCCTGCAACTGAAAGCAGAAGCTTTACACCTTGCCAAAGAAAATGAAGAAAGGCTCAGACAATTCCTAGAAGCCGTTCCGGTTGGCGTAGGCGTACTGGATGCTCAAGGTCAACCTCACTATATCAATCAAAGAGCCCAACATATTTTTGGAAAAGGGGTCGTAGAAAATGTGACGGTTGAAAAATTTGCAGAGGTTTATCAAATTTACATGGCCGAAACCAATCAACTCTATCCCTTTAACAAACTGCCGATTGTGCGAGCCCTGATAGGCGAAAGTACGACCGCCGATGATCTCGAAATCCATCAAGCTGATAAAATCATCCCCGTTGAAGCTTGGAGTACCCCCATTTTTGATGAACAAGGCCAGATTGTTTTTGCCATTACCGTCTTCCAAGATATCACAGAACGCAAACAAGCTATGGAAGCGCGAGAAAGATTTACCCAAGAACTCTTCCAACTCAATCAAGCTTATGAACGCTTTGTACCGCGTGAATTTCTCAGCCTGTTAGACAAAAAAAGCATTTTGGATGTCAATTTAGGCGACCAAGTAGAAAAAGAAGTGAGCATCTTGTTTTGCGACATTCGGGAATTTACCTCTATCTCAGAAAAGATGGCACCCAAGGAGATTTTTGAATTTATCAACGCCTATTTAGGTCAAATGGAACCCATAATTATTGAACATCATGGGATTATTGACAAATATATTGGCGATGCCATCATGGCCCTCTTTCCAACCAGCGCCGATGATGCCGTGCGTGGTGCCATTGCCATGCTCAAAAGGCTCACACAATATAATAAACAGCTACAACGTAGCGGTTTCAAACCCATGCGAATAGGCATTGGCATCAACACGGGGCATTTGATGCTAGGTACCGTGGGAGGACAAAATCGGATGGATGGCACCGTGATTGCCGATGCGGTTAATTTAGCTTCTCGTGTTGAAGGGTTGACAAAAACCTACGGCACAGCTTTGTTAATTACAGAACACACTTATCGGAAACTAGCCGATCCCTTAGAATATCATGTTCGCGTGATTGATGCCGTCAAAGTCAAAGGCAAATCGGAAGTCGTCACGGTTTACGAAATTTATGATGCCGATCCGCCTGAAATGCTCGCTTTGAAAGAGCAAAGTCGCAATGAGTTTGAAGAAGGTTTTGTACTGTATCATGATGATGCCTACCAAGAAGCACAAGCCTTTTTTGAAAACATTATACAACTCAACGACAGCGATGAAGCGGCCTGTGTTTATTTGCAACGCTGTCAGAAAATTTTAAGCATGAGGATGCCAAGCTCACCAACTATCTTAGTCGTCGAAGATACCGATTTCAATGCACGTATCTTGTCCCATTTTTTAACGAAAAATAACTTTAAAGTCTCACTCGCCGAAAATGGTGAACAAGCTTTACAAATGATTCAACATGAAAAACCACATTTAATTTTGTTAGATGTGATGATGCCCGGCATAGATGGTTTTGAAACCTGTCAGCGAATGAAAGCCGATTCCAAAACTCAAGACGTTCCGATTATTTTTATGACAGCCTTAACGGATCCTGTCGATAAAATCAAAGGGTTTAAATTAGGCGCAGTGGATTACATCACTAAGCCTTTTCAGCATGAAGAAGTCTTAGTACGGATCAATACGCAATTACAAATCAGTCATTTACAAAAACAACTTGAAGCAAAAAACATTGAATTAGAAACCAAGAATTTAGAATTGAAGAAACAAATCGACAACTTGAAATGGAGTAAAATGTAGTCAGTACTGAAGCATAAATAAACCGGTATTTTACAAAAAAGGGCTAGGGCAAAGGATTGCCCCCTTTCTTTTTTTAAATTTTTTTAAATACCTGAAAATTTATGGTTCAGTACTTACTCGTTATCACTTCTCCCTTGGGATTTCGTCTTTGACACCATATTTTTTCGACAGCATAGAGAGGTATTCTGTAATCAAAGCCAGATGTTCCTTGTTTTCAATGCTATTCGATTCTACGGCTGAATTAAGCAGTTCAACCAGTTTTTTCTCCATAATCACAATGTTTTGATTTAAAAACAGGTTGTCGTAGGCAATGGCGACATTGGCGCAAAAGGTTTCGATGAGCTGTTTGTCAACCTCATCCAGATGGGTTGTGCCATTGAGGTAAATCAGGCTGTCGTAATGATCGCTACGTTTGAGATTAATAATGCATTCATCATCAAAACACAAAGCCTGATCATTTTGGGTAAATAAGCGCAGTTTGTTTAGGATAGGTTCTTCAACCACCGCTGTGATATATTGCCCGACTTTGTTTTCGTACAAGCCGGTGCCAGCTGCAATAATGTAATTGCCAATGAGATCGTGATTATCGGATTGTTGAGTTAAACCATCACGATGACAGTAAAAAGCATTGCTGTTTAGGTTCAGAATGGACAACAGTTGTTCCAGTATGCCAGAAATAAATTTATCAATGGACTGAGAACCAAAAATAGAAGGGGCCGATTCAATCAGTTTTTGAAGGCCTAGCCTATTCCGATTGATCGTCATCATGTCTTGATAGGTTCTCAATGCCGTGACGAGGCTGGTAAAGAGCTTTTTAGTCGAAATGTCCCGTTTTTCTTTGTAATCATTGACATCATACTCCAAGATCACTTCACGTTCCGGGGCATGTTCGTATTGTGCTGTCTGGAGGATAATCCTAATAAGAGGATTTCGCAATTCATTACGAATATATTTGACCACATCAAGGCCAGCCTGTTGGTGTTCCATAACCACATCCAGCAGAATAACGGCAATATCAGGATGGGTTGCTATCAGCTTTTTAGCTTCTTGCCCAGAAAAAGCGTGAATAAACTCGATCTGTTTACCAAGGTAAGAAAAGTTTAGCAAAGTTATTTCAGTGATGTCGTGAATCGCAACATCATCATCGACGATCATAATTTTCCAAGTATTATTCATTTCAGTTATCTCATTTCAGTTATCAGTTATCAGTTATCAGTTATCAGTTATTATTTCCCTTCTGAAATTCACAAACTAAAGTTGTTCGAGCTTCGAGAAGAGTTTGTACTCCCAAGAAACTCAATGTATAAGTCTGTCTAGGCGGTTGTGGGGATTTATTGTAGGGTGGGCTGTTGCCCACCAGTCTCAATGATTAATTCTCATCAATTGGTTTAGCCTTTGGAAGGGGGGGTATTTTTCAATCTTCCCGCCGATATTCCCCATTTATGGTTTTGGGCCCTTTTGAATAGTCGTGTGGCGAGCCGGGGTGGACAACTTGAGTGCGTTGACGTAACCAATGGAACAGTAATTGACGTACTTTGGGAATTAAGCACATAAATCCGATGGTGTCGGTAAAAAATCCAGGCGTGAGTAACAAAGCGCCACCTATTAACAGTAAAATGCCTTCAAATAAAGCCGTTGCCGGGATTTGTCCTTGTTCCATAGTGGCTTGCGCTTTTTGGATCGTGGCTAAGCCTTGGCGGCGTAATAAGTAGGCCCCTAAAATGGCCGTGAAAATGACCAAAAAAACCGTGGGTAATGCCCCAAGAAAACTACCTACAGTGATGAATAGATAGATTTCAAAAATAGGCACAAAAATAAATAGCACTAGCAAGATTTGGAATAAATTCATTACAATATAGCTCTTTTCTATCAGTAGGATTGTATACTCAACATTGTCATCAGTTGCGCTTTAGGGCATTGGGAAAGGGCCCGATTCCCCATTTGAATAAGCTCAATTTGTGATGGTATAGTATTATACTATTAGTTATTCACAATTCACACTGGAGAACAGATGAAAAAGGACGCTGATTATCAATTACTTATAACGACTTGTCCTAATCCAAAGGTTGCCAGTAAGTTGGCGCATACTTTGGTGGAAAATCATTTAGCCGCTTGCGTTAATATAATACCTCAAATTCAGTCTGTCTATGAGTGGGAAGGCAAAGTGATTAGCGATGCTGAGATCTTATTATTGATCAAAACGCGCAGTGAGCATTATGCCGCGATTGAAAAAATGGTGCTAAAACAGCATCCTTATGACGTACCCGAATTGATTGTTTTGCCAATAGAAACGGGTTTGCCAAGTTATTTGGCTTGGTTGGATAATGTCGTTAGTCAGTAATATCGATATTCAAATAATTACGGCAAAAGGGCGAACACGTAGGTTAGGGCGAACACGCCCTAATTCAAATTAAATTATTTTTCTGAACACAGTTACTGGAGTGTAAACTTTAGTTTGCAGATTGTGTGCAACGACATAGAGACTTAAATAATGAATAAAGGGTTGTTTTTATTGACTTTAGGATTATTGGCTTGCCATGCTTTTGTTAATGCGACTGATGAAATCAGTGAAAAGGGGGCGAGTCAATTTTTTCAGCTTGAACAAGAGGCCGGGCTGTTTTCGCCTGTTGAACAAGAGACGACTGTTTTCCCTGGTTTTGAGCAGGAGACCTCGCTGGGGCCTTTTGAAGTATTACCAGCAGATGCGGCTTTTCAATTTTCAGTGGATTGGGAAAGTCCTACTTTATTAGTAGCGCGTTGGGAAATTGCTGAAGGGTATTATCTCTATCGTGATCAGTTTGTTGTTGCTTTGAAGGGCGGCGGGGTATTGGGTGATCCTCAATTTCCGCTGGGCACTTTTAAAGAGGATATCAAATATGGGCGTGTTGAGGTTTATGAAGAATCGATGGCTATCACGTTACCGATTCAAGATACGCAAGGCTTGGAAACCTTGACATTAGAAGTGGGTTATCAAGGCTGCGCTGCGGAGAGGTTGTGTTATCCACCTATCGAAAAAGTCATTGATGTCAATGTGTTAGGAGAGGTTGCCTCGGAGCAGATAGCCACTTTTGACATGGCGGATGAAAAATCAAGTGGTTGGTTGGCTACGCCAAAAACAGCGACAACCTCTCCCGAATCTCCCAATTCATCTCAAGATGGGTGGGCGACAATAAAATCTCCTCAATCCTCATTTGACAAAGGGCAAACTGAAACCACCTTTCTCAAGGCCGAAGAGGCGTTTGTCTTTTCCGCTGAATTTCCTGTTCCCGATTATGTATTACTGCGCTGGCAAATTGCTGAGGGGTATTATTTATATCGCGATAAATTAGCCTTTTCTTTAGAAAGTGAGGGGGAACTAGGTTCGCCACAGTGGCCGCTGTCTTTGCTGAAAACTGATCCGCTGTTTGGCGATGTACAGATTTATCAACAAGCTCAGCTTGAGATCAAATTGCCTATTCAAACCAAGTTCAAAACGATTTCTTTGAGTGTGAAATATCAAGGTTGTGCGCTGGCGGGTTTATGTTATCCACCGGAAACCAAAATCGTAGAGATCACCTTGGGTAAAAGGCAACAAAGCAATACACAGATGATTTCAGAACAAGATCGTCTGGCTAATCTGTTAGCCAATGCTGATCTTTGGTATACCCTGATTATCTTTTTTGGCTTGGGATTATTGTTGTCTTTAACACCTTGTGTCTTTCCCATGATTCCCATTTTATCCGGTATCATTGTTGGACAAGGAGAGCAACTAACCACTTCTAAAGCTTTTTTCATGTCTTTGGTTTATGTACTGGCGATGGCGTTTACCTACGCGATTGTCGGCGCGTTGACGGGATTATTGGGTGAAAATTTATCAGCCGCTTTCCAAAATCCTTGGGTTTTAAGCAGTTTTGCGTTAGTTTTTGTTATGTTGTCTTTATCCATGTTTGGTTTTTACGAATTGCAAATGCCGACGGCTTTACAAACCAAAGTGACGCTGTTGAGCAATCGTCAACAAGGCGGAACGCTAATCGGTGTCGCCATCATGGGTGTGTTATCGGCTCTTATTGTCGGCCCTTGCGTTGCCGCGCCCTTGGTAGGCGCATTGATTTATATCAGTCAAACCGGTGATGCCGTACTCGGTTTTCTCGCCTTATTTGTGATGAGCTTAGGCATGGGTATCCCATTGATTATCATTGGCACATCCGCAGGGCATTTATTACCTAAAGCCGATAACTGGATGGAAACGATCAAGGCCGTTTTCGGTGTCATGCTATTGGCCGTTGCGATTTGGATGATTGAGCGCGTCATACCCGGTGAAATCACGATGATATTATGGGCCAGTTTGTTAATCGTATCAGCAGTGTATATGAGCGCCTTGGATCACCTGCCGGCTGGTGTTTCAGGTTGGCGGAAAATGTGGAAAGGTTTAGGATTGCTCTTTTTCGTCTATGGGATTTTGCTCATGATTGGTGCCGCCAGTGGTAGTGTGAATCCTTTGCAACCGTTGCAGCATTTGACAATCGGTTCTCAAAATACCGCTGAAACTGTACAAGTGGCTGAATTTAAAGCGATTAAAGGGGTAAGTGGATTAGAACGTGAACTGGCAGCAGCAAAGCAGAAACCGGTGATGCTTGATTTCTATGCCGACTGGTGCATTTCTTGTCAAGAAATGGAAGAGTTTACGTTTTCCGATCCCAAGGTGCAAAGTGTCTTGAACAATTTTGTCTTATTAAAGGCCGATGTCACACCCAACGATGAACAAGATAAAGCCTTATATAAACGCTTTGGAATTTATGGGCCGCCAGCGATATTGTTTTTTGATACACAAGGGCAAGAACAAGCGGCTTACCGTATTGTCGGATTTATGAACGCTGATGAATTTCACCAACATCTAACAAAGGTTATAGCACAATGAGAAAACCCGCTCACTTGATTTGGTTAATGGGCTTGATAATGATGAGTCTAGTCAGCCTCACCGGCTGCCCTTCACCGCAAGCAGAGGCTAAACGGATCTATCGCCCAATATTCAGTTTGCCCGATTTGCAAAAACATCAGCGTAGCGTGTCAGAATGGGATGGCAAAGTGATTGTGATTAACTTCTGGGCAACATGGTGTCCACCTTGTATCCGAGAAATCCCCCTGTTTATTGACTTGCAAAACCAGTATGCAAAACAAGGATTGCAATTTGTCGGGATTGCCATCGACAATTGGGAAGCGGTGGAAGAGTTTGTCAATGAAATCAATATCAATTACCCCATTTTAGTCGGTAAGCAAGACGGGATTGCTATCGCTGTTGATTTTGGTAATGATCGTGCTGTTTTACCCTTTACAGCGATCATTGATCGTCAAGGTAAAATTGTTTTGCGACATTTGGGCGAGTTCAAACGGCAAGATATTGAAAACACGATTTTGCCGTTGTTGTAAAGGAGATCGTAGAGACGCACGGCCGTGCGTCTCAGCGTTTTATCATTTAGGCCAATAAATTCTGCATACTTTGTTTAAACGTCTTAATTGCTTCAGGCCCTTCGATATCCATAACTTGTTGACTGACAAAATGTTTTTCCGCCATAACGGCGGCGACTTGTTCGCCAAAATAACGCAAAAAATCAAACCCAGCTTCGCCATCGCGAAAACTTAATTCGGCATAATCCTCGCCCTGTTGATTGAGCGCATCAATAAAAGCCTGGCGATGCTCGCCTTCTCCCAACATATCGCGCTGATTATCAGCAAAAGTATTCGCGACATGCAGGGCTAAAGCGGTGATAAAACGTTGTCGTTCTTCATTTTCCATCCGAGCATAAGCTAATCGATCTGCCACTTGGACTAAAAAGATTAAAAACGCTTGAATAATCTGAAGGCGGTGAGCATTGCTATTGGTTTGATAACCCTTATTTTCTAATTCAAGCACACTATTTGTCGTGATTGTCCAACTGATAAAACCCAAAGCGCCGGCAATCTCTTCGATAGATTGGGGTTTCGCTTTTTTATTCCAACGATTTTTGATACGCATAAAATCATTCCTTTAAAATCAATCATTTTTAGAGTGGAGTGAGAAATTCACGCAAAGCCGCTAAAACGCTAAGACGGTATGCCTCGCGCTAATAATACTGAATACTTAGCACCTTTGCGCCTTTGCGTGAGATAAAAAATACCTGACATTCCATATCATCATGAAAAACTGGTTTAACCAACTGAACTCTCGTGAGCGTTATACGCTCATTATTGGTGCCATCACTTTAAGCCTCATTTTGGGTTATTTTATGCTCTGGGAACCGGTTATCAAGGCTCGTGCCCAATTAGAGATTATGGTGACGGCTCAACACAATACTTTGCGCTGGATGAACACCGCAGCTGCCGAAATTCAAAAATTACGCGGCCAATCCACAGCAAAGCCCGTTCAAACTCACAAACAATCCTTATTAAGCTTGATTGATCAAAGTACTCGCCAAGGCGTACTCGCTAAAGCCAATAAGCGTATTGAACCAAAAGGTGATCAAGCCGTTCGCATTAATTTTGAAAAAGTGAGCTTTACCGAACTGATGCGCTGGTTAAACAGATTACATAACCAACATCAAGTACAAGTCAGTTCAATCCATATTGAACCAGAAGCGATTCCTGATCAAGTCAAAGTGCGTTTAACTTTGAATTTTTGAGTTTTAACAAGATTGTTAAGAGGTGGGTGCAGCTCAAAAAGGATGGCATTTTTAATCTCACGCTTTCAACTTCCAAAATAATACCATCTTGAAAATCTTCACTTAAAATGTGACTTTTTATATTGGTTTGTATTTGCCCACCCTAGTTTGTAAAGGTTATATTTTCCATGTTGGTGATTTTGTCTCGCCATCCTTTATTCAGTATACCTGGCGCATGAGTGGCTATGATCAGTTGGCAATTTTCATTAACTCGTTGAATCGTTTCGATTAATTTTAGTTGCGACGCTAAATGCAAAGACAGTTCTGGTTCATCCATCAATAAAACAGAAGGTTGATTTTCTTGCAAAATCACTTTAAGTAAAATAATCAAAATCTGCTTTTCACCCGCTGAAAGGCGGTAAGGTGTGATTGTTTTACCCTTTTTATTAAAAATAAGCGCATTATTTTGTTCAAAATCAACGACTTTGTGAGTACCCTCAAAAAGACTATTTAACTCAAAAAGAAATTGATTTTTCTGTTGATAAATTTCGGCCACCTTGGCTTCTTTATGATGCAATGCTTGTTTTAAGGCTTGTAATTCTTCAACGGTTGTATTCTCTTTTAAGGATAATTCTCGGATTTTGTCGTCAAGAGTCGTCGTCTCGCATCTCTCCAAGTTTCTGAGTTTGAGTTGGTAGCCTTTAAAATCATTGACTAATTTCCTTAAGGTTTTATCTAAATCCGTGTTTTCGTAAAACGCGCCATCATGTTCTATTGCTTCTTTGTCTTCCTCAGACATATCGAATGTACTGACTTTATCAAGATTAATAAAATCTCTATAACGAAACTTGTCGGAATCTTCTATAAAGTTACTTTCGGAGATATATCCATTTTGAGCATCACAAGATTTAAATGCCGTTATCTTGCGAGTTGATTTTTTAAAAAAAGCGTCAAAATCTTTAATTTGTTCGGCATAGATAATGTGATTATCGTTAAAACATAATTTGATGTGATTAAAATCAAATACCGTTTTGAGATTTTTCTCTTGAACTATGCAATCAACTAATTCCAAGAGAGTCGTTTTGCCACTGCCATTAACGCCAATCAAAATATTGACTTTGGGATCAAGTTGCCAATCAATATCAACTTCTCCCCATAAGTTTTTAATTTCGATTCTTTCGAGATGGGTTATTTTGGGTTCCATGAAATTATCAGTTATCAGTTATCAGTTATCAGTTATCAGTTATCAAAACATTGATGTCCAGTATGTTCAAGGCCAACAGATTTATCTGAGAAATTATAGAAGCAAATATAACAAGAAGAAAACAGAGCAGCAAAATAACAAAAACGAAAATTGAGCAATCCAAGAGAGCCAAAAAATAACATTCACTAAAATCATGCCTTCAAGATTTATTGATATGGCCCTCGAACCTTTCTAATTTTTCAGCATGAAAAGGGGCAGTAACAAAGGTCTGCCCCTACGCTTAAAAAGCATTAGTTCTTATCGACTGATTTCTCAGACACTTCTTTTGATGACAGAGTGTCATTGAGGGCATTTTCAAATTCGGCAAGTGTTTGTGCATTTAACGCGATTTTGAACAATTCCTCAAAGCTTTTCAAATCCAATGATTGAAAATGCTTGTCAAAATGAGTGCTATCAACACTAAAACGGGAAGTGAGTATTTGCTGCAAAGCATTCAACATGCTTTGACGACCACCTTCCTTACGACTTTCATCACGGACTTCTTGGCGGACTTCCTCAGTCATTTTATGACGTATTTTCTCAGTCAGTTGCGCCAGTATATCTTGAAAAAGGGGGGAGTTTTCTACAAATTCCATATTGCACCTCAGTATTTGCTGAACCAATTTTCTATCCAGTGCATAGCTGGCTAACAGGCCTAAAAACATTTCTAGTTCTTCAGCATGTTCTTCTTGCCGGATGCGCTCTGCACACGTTTGTAGCATTTCCACAGTATTGCCGCCTTGCATCAAGGGGACAAAAGGTAACATGGCGGGATTATTAAAAGCTAATGCTTTTTTGGCCTCTAATTCCCATAGGGCGATGACTTTAAAGTCTTGATGACTCGTTTGCCCCATAAATTCGTCATGAAAGCAAGTGGCTACCTTTTCATTTAATGGGGGTGGGCGAAAATAAACGACTGTGACAAAGACTGGCAGGTCGTATTTTTCACGCGCTAATGCTGCGTAAGCCATTAGGCGCTTAGGCATATTCGATTTGTAAACGAATTGCAATTCTGTTAATGACAAAAAACTGCCTTGAGGCCCTTTGACTTTTAACAGTGAATCAGAATCCCTTTGGATAAACTGAAAGTCACTGGATAATTCTTCTTCGACTGATAGGGGTTGTTGTAAAGCCCATTCTATCCATGCATGATTGTATAGGTGAATGATCCTTTTGCTGCCTGTGTCAATATTTCCCAAAATCAAGACTCCTTATTCATCTTCAATTATTTCCCGTCAATTAATTACAATATTTGTTTTTCATTCATTTTTCAACACTGAAAAGACAGAGTAACACAGAGTATAAATATAGGTTAGTACAGCAGATTAACGGTATAAACGGATTAAGTACTGAAGCACAAGTTTTCAGGTATTTTAAATTTCCCCTAACACAGAAGTTAAAGGGGAAACTCAATGAAAATACCTGTTTATTTATGCTTCAGTACTTAGTTGATTGGTGCCTTTGAATTAATCCGCTTATACCGCTAATCCGTTGTACTAGCTAGGAACGCAGAATAACACAAAATACTACAGAGAATATCAAGTAACAAACTCGAATGACAACCATCATGCTTGAGTATAAAATGTAACAATTCTTTATTGATAACTGATAACTGATAACTGATAACTGATAACTGATAACTGATAACTGACACAATGCGTCTTAGTAAACTTAAACTCTCTGGTTTTAAATCTTTTGTTGACAACACGACTTTGTCGTTTCCGAGCAATCGGGTGGGTGTGGTTGGCCCTAATGGGTGTGGTAAATCTAATGTGATTGATGCGGTTCGCTGGGTGATGGGCGAAAGCTCGGCTAAGCAATTACGCGGTTCGGCGATGAGTGATGTCATTTTTAATGGCTCGCGTACACGTAAAGCGATTGATCAAGCTTCAATTGAATTGGTTTTTGAAGAGGTTAATGTGCCTCAATATCCTGAACATTCTGAAATTGCCGTTAAAAGACAATTGTCTCGTAATGGGCAATCGACGTATTTTCTAAATAGTGTCCGTTGCCGACGTAAGGATATTACCGATATTTTTTTAGGCACGGGGTTGGGGCCGCGCAGTTATGCCATTATTGAACAAGGGATGATTTCGCGTTTGATTG
>Ga0316201_10000869_pt1 | contig 19001 bp, 12 predicted proteins | sample CS6wburrow_MG_FD_204516 | JGI IMG/M metagenome (GOLD analysis project Ga0316201, IMG submission 204516) | Coastal sediment microbial communities from Delaware Bay, Delaware, United States - CS-6 worm burrow | ecosystem: Environmental > Aquatic > Marine > Coastal > Sediment | place: USA... | reverse complement strand
GGTTCAATCAGAAACAAAAGCGCATCAACCTCATCCAAAAACGCATCAACCTTGTTAACCTCTTCTGCCTCAGCCTGTGGATTAACGGTCAAAGCTTCACCAGGTGGATCAACAAATTCGATTCTTCTGGTTTGAGAACGAAACGCACGATCCGGATTCAACGTCATTTTAAAATCAAACTGCGTTGCGTGTTCCGTTCCTCGTAAAAACTGCCTTTCAACACCGGTTATCTGATTCCATTTAGAGTGAAAATACTGCTGAGATTTTCCAGCCATCACTTTCATTTTGTCACATTTTCTAAGGACGCCACAGATACCATAAAGAATGGTTAAATAAACCGTTTTGCCAATACCCGGATAGCCGACAATACCGATTCGAGTCGGTTTGATGCCGAAAAGATGTTTAAACCCGTGTGCTAGTTTGCTAATCCAGTTCATTCAATGTTTCCTATTGTTTTTCAGAGCAAGACAAGGGCGAACACGTCGGTTCGCCCTCTCAATCGCGAAAGCCGGTATAAATTCGCCCTCTCAATCGCGAAAGTCGGTCTAAATTTTAGTGGTGAAACTTATGGCTAAAGCTGCTTGTTAAAAAGGGATATTGTTGTTTTTTCAATTCTATCAGCAACTTATCATTCTCATTTTTAAGCTTAAAATGGTGTCCAAAATAATTGAAAACTTGTACACCCAAAATGCCAATAACGACAAGCCAAAAACTCAAAATCAAGGTATTTAAACGAAATTTCAGTTTTGAAGTTCGCCGTTGATCAAATGTCGTCTTCACATTGCTGGGTTGTGATAAGTCACCTTCTTGACTCTGTTCCCACAATAGTTCAACTAACCCATCTTTGGATTTCCTAAAACGTTTTTTCAGCACTTTAGGTATCTGATTGAGGGCTAATTTTCCAGAGAGGGGTTGTTCATAATACAGTTTAAACAAGGCTAAACCTTCGCTGGAACCTTCCATGATGTCGTTAATGGCCTCCCAAGTATAGCCCAAAGTGTTTACCAAGCTATTCGTCTGAGGATTCGCTGATGGATTTAATTCAATTAATAAACGTCGCGTCGCTAAAAAGAGATAGTGTCTAATCGGCGTGTAGGCTTGAACTTTTTCAGCATAAGAACTGAATAGCTGGTATCTGATATAACGATTCACCAACACATCGTTGTGATTCAGTTGCTGTAACTGAAGCATTTGGTACAAAGCTGAAAAGCTTTGATCAGCTTGATGCGCTAATCTTGCTTGTTCAAGGGCAACAGCTAAAGGCGGAAAAATCAAATTAGCTAATAGGCTTGCTTGCTTATTCGATTGATAATCCACATCGGCCTGATAAACGGTTAAAAGTTCACGATCAAGTGATGCCACTGAAACTTGAAAATGGCTTGAGCATTGGAGTTCATAAAAAATCTGTCTCAATTCATCAATCAAAGCCTCAATTTGGTTTAAATTAACATCATAACCTGCCTTCAAAACATTTTGATAGGCTAATTTAAAACTCATATTGCTTCCTTTGTGTTGGTTTCCGTGCAAACTTTAGTTTGCTGCTCAATCTCGCAAACTCAAGTTTGCATTCCAATTGTGTCATATACGTTCTATTTTTTGCTCCACTTTCTGCTCACAATTTAAACCTTGATTCAGATAACGAATCAATGGATTAGCCTTTAAAATACTATCATATACAAAATAGGAAAACACCAAGCCGGCAATAAATCCGCCAATATGGGCCATCCAACTGACTTCTGCTGCACCCAAAATCAGGAATAAGACATTGGTAGCCAGCCAAATCCCAAAATACCAAACGGGGGAGAGTTTGTATTGAAAAATAACCAACATAAACGTCAATTTCGCTTGCCGAAAAATATAAAGATAGGCTGCCATCACACCTGAAATGGCACCACTGGCACCAATGAGCGGAATATTAGTGGAACCGCCCAAAATCAGTTCATATCCGACATGCGTCATGCCCGCTACGAGGCCGCAGAATAAATAAAACAGGGGAAATAGGATACGCCCCATCGCATCTTCGACATTATCTCCCAAGATATAGAGGAAATACATATTCCCTATTAAATGCGCCCAGCCGCCATGTAGAAATTGATGGGTTAATAACGTCACGAAAAACCAGCTCATTGAACCCAAATCTTGAGGAATCAATCCCCAATCGTACCAAATATCGTTGGGTGTTTGAGTCATCATTATAGGTAAGAGCAATAACCCATTGAATATCAGTAATGCAACGGTTATCAAGGGAAATTTGCGCGGCTTGATATTAAATTCAACGGGTAAATGGAGAAAAAACTGAAAAAACCAATGTACCCAAGTGGTTTTCTTTTGAATGCGTTCAACCGCTTCTGGAATTTCATAAAACACCTTAGCGTGATCCAATTCGCCCTTTTCTAACCAAATGCCATCGCAAGTCTGGCAAACATCAATTTTCAAATCACGCCCTTGTTCAAATTCATAAGTTAGCAATGATTCTTGACAATGAGGACAGTCTTTTTGGCTTTCAGCGACAGGATGTCCCAAGCTTTCAACAATCTGCCCTTGACGATGATAATTAGGATCGTACAAATGGACGACTTTATCCAATTCATGACGATCAAACCATAAACCGCCGCAATGCATACAAGCATCAATTTCAATCTCCTTATGATGCAAGGGTTCAAGGAGATGGGAACGACAATGGGGACATAAAAAAGCCATATCAATCCTTTTTTGTTTTCAAGATAATTTGAAAGTACAACGGATCAACGAGCGAAGCTCGGAACGATGTTTAGAGGAATAAACGAATTATTGTAGAGACGCACGGCCGTGCGTCTCTAGCGATGCATCGCATCGAAACAGAGACGCGAAGTGGTAAGGTGGCCTCTTTTTTTAGCTTTAAATACGGAAATTTTAAGACACTGACTGATAATAAAGATTCTGTGGATGTCTCGCATCTGAAAAAAAGTACCACCGTTCTACAATGAGTCCTAAGTATTGGACGATAAAAGCGGCCATGAAAAGCGTTATGGCTTCTACGCTATAGGTAGCCGCTATTAGAAGCCCAATCGGTATTATAAACACCATCATCAAGAAAATCGATCTGAGCATTTTCAGCGTTGCTTCAGACTGGCCGTGGAAAAATTCACGAGTATTGAATGAACCGCACATCGCGCCTTGCGCTTTTTGAGAGATGATGGTATGGCGCACGCCGATGGCTGTTTGTGGGTTTGATTTTGCTTTTAAGTGGTTATTGCGTACTAGGCTGGCACTGCGGGTGATGAAGGCCGTGATAGTCAGTACAATTGCCCATAAAGCATAAAAACTGATGATATCATTGCCTATATAGGCGGAAAACGCGGCGGCTAAGGTGAAGCCAGATGCGCCGCCTAATAATATATAGTTAATGACGGTTAGCGGACTGTGCCATTCTTGCAAAAATTTGAGGCAAGCGTAAATCATGCCTGTGCAGATGAATAAGGTCAAAGTGGCAACCGTTGCCAGTGCGCCAATGATCTGGGTGAGATCGATGGGCTGTGTTTGGGCTAAGATGAAGAGCGGCTGATTCCATCCGAAGTAATGAGCGGCTCCATAGAGTGCCACTAAACCGATTGCGATTGGCAAAATAATGACTTCGCGCGATAGCCAAGAAGTACGCCATTTACTGGCTGAACGCCAAGCTCGTTCCATCCGCCCTAAGTGAAAAAAGGAGGCAAATAGCCCGGCGACTAGAAAACCGAGCGCAACTAAACTACCTGTCGCATAAAAGCTCATACTATCCTGTGTTGGTAAGAGTTTCATCATAGAATAGACTTGCCCGGTGTATAGGGCTAGAAACAAACCTTGCCCAACTCCAATCAGGGTGGTTAAAAAAATAACGGAAAATGCGGGATGCATAGTGATTCCTCCAATTTACCAACTCATATAAATATCGTCTAATGTTTGCTGCTCTTTGGGTGGCTCTGGCAGCAAGCCTTCCTTCTTCAGCGGATTATCGGCGCGTAGCAGTTCATCTTCGTGAATTTTGAGATGAATTTTACGCCGTGGTAGATAATGATTCGCTGGGTTAGTGCCCCATTCTGGCATTAATTGATAGCCTCCATTTTCACGAATGAGTTTAGACACTTCGGACTCTGGATCGTGAACATCGCCAAATAGACGGGCATTGGTGGGGCAAGCGAGTACACAGGCTGGTTTACGCTCTGCTTCAGGCAAGGTTTGATCGTAAATCCGATCCACACAGAGGGTACATTTTTTCATCACCTTTTGCTGTTGATCAAATTCACGCGCACCATAAGGGCAAGCCCATGAGCAATATTTGCAACCAATACATTTATCATAGTCTACTAACACTATGCCATCAGCTTCGCGTTTGAAACTGGCACCTGTGGGGCAAACGGGAACGCAGGGCGGTTCTTCACAGTGTAGACAACTTTTAGGAAAATGTAGGGTTTCGGTGTTCGGAAACGTTCCGATTTCAAAAGTTTGTACTCGATTAAAAAAGGTACCCGTCGGATTGGCATCGTAGGGGTTAAAATCTGACATAGGCCCAGCCCAGCCAGAAGTATTCCATTCTTTACAACTGGTGACGCAAGCATGACAGCCTACGCACACATTCAGATCGATAATCAGGGCTAGTTGTTTCATCTGGATGACTCGTTTTTTTTCAGTTATCAGTTATCAGTTATCAGTTATCAACGCCTTGATATTCCCTATTGGAAAGGCCAACATAGGTTTGTGTGTTTTTGCCACGGAAAAACACGGAAAAACACGGAAATATTCAGTGCATTGAAGTGTCATTCCGTGGCTTTTAATCATCCCAATTCTTTCATTCTGAATTTTATAACCGTTTTATTTTTTCCCAAACATTCCGGCAAAATAAGCTTGCCACTTCTTGCGGCGGCCCATACCGGGTAAGCGTTTCATCGCTTCAAACTGAGGCGATGTTTGGGCCGGATCGGATGATGATGCTTTATAGACACGCACCCGCACATCAAACCAAGCAGCTTGTCCGGTAATCGGATCAGAATTGGACAAATGTTCACCGTGTTGATGAGAGGGCAATTCTTCTGCAATGACATGATTCAGCAAAAAACCTTGTTGAGATTCATTGGCTTTCGGAGAAAGGCCCCATGCGCCAGCGGCTTTTCCGATGGCATTCCATGTCCAAACCGTTCCCGGTTCCACTGCCTCACTAAAACGACACTGGCAACGTACCCGATTTTGCTGTGATTCTACCCAAACCCAGTCACCATCTTTAAATCCATTGGATATACCTAATTTTGGATTCACAAATAAGTGATTATAGGTATGAATCTGTCGCAACCAGGCATTTTGAGAATCCCATGAATGATACATGGCCATCGGGCGTTGGGTTAGCGCATTGAGTGGATAAACTTCGGTATCCACGAGCTGCGATTCCAACGTTTCATAGTAAAACGGTAGCGGATCAAAATAAGTTTCAACCCGATCACGTAAGTGATCAGGTGGCTGTTTGCCATCCCATTTGCCTTGAGCGGCCAGACGGAATTTTTGTAAGACTTCAGAATAAATATGGATAAGAATCGGCTCGGCGTAACGAATGAGACTGTGATGCCGTGCCCAATGTAAGTATCCTTTATTCCAGTTACGCATGTATTGATAAGACTTGGGCAGCTCGTAATGGAAAACGCTGTTATTTTGCGTGTACATTTCCCACTGGCGCTGATTGGGCTCACCGCGCAAAAACTTTTTGCCATCCTTACCGCGCCAACCGGCGAGAAAACCGATACCGGGGCCTGCCTCAAAATTAACGACAAAATCGGGATAATCTTTATATTTACGCGAGCCGTCTTCAGTGACAAAATTCGGCAATTTCAAGCGCGTTCCCAATTCAATTAACACTTCTTGAAAGGGTTTACACTCCCCTTTGGGTGGCAAAATCGGAATACGCACCGAATCAGCCGGCCCATCATATTCAGAAATAGGCCGATCCAGCATTGACATCACATCATGACGTTCCAGATAAGTCGTATCGGGCAGCACCAAATCGGCAAAAGCAACCATCTCTGATTGATAAGCATCAGCGACAACCAAAAAAGGAATTTTATAGTCTCCCTTGTCATCCTTATCACTGAGCATTTTGCGCACTTCAGTGGTATTCATGGACGAATTCCAGGCCATATTCGCCATGAAAATCATTAAAGTATCAATAGGATAAGGATCGCCGCGCCATGCATTCGTAATAACATTGTGCATAAGACCATGCACTGAGAGTGGAAATTCCCAAGAAAACGCTTTATCAAGCCGAATGGGCTCCCCTTGCTCATCCACAAATAAATCATCCGGTGAGGCCGGCCACCCTAAGGGCATACCGTCAAGCGGTTGACCGGGCTGCACGGCCTCAGGGCCTTTAGGTGGCTTAGCGCAAGGGGGAATGGGGCGCGGAAAGGGGGGCCGATGACGATAGCCACCCGGCCGATCAATCGTACCCAACAAACTCATCAAAATGCCCAAGGCTCGGATCGTATGAAAACCGTTGGAATGAGCGGCAAGGCCGCGCATGGCATGAAAGGCAATCGGATTGCCAGTCACACTCTGATGCTCTTTATCCCAACAATCAGTCCACGGAATCGGCAATTCAATCTTATGATCACGCGCCATCACCCCCATTTCATAAGCCAAGCGTCGAATAGCCTCGGCGGGAATACCCGTAATGGTTTGAGCCCATTCAGGGGTAGATTCATCGACGCGCTCTTTTAATAATTGAAAAGCGGTTTTAACCGGCGTACCGTCGTCGAGTTTAAATTCACCCAACAAATACGGATCAACGCCTTCAGTGTGGGTAGAAACGGGTTTATTTAATTCCCGATCCCACCACAATTTATTTTGTGGATCAAAGCAACCTTCTTCTGGTGGCACCTCAAAACGCACAAACATACCATATTCTGTGCTATCCTCCGCCATGTTGATCAATTCTGGGGCATTAGTATATTGCACTAAAAAATCACGATCATATAATCCGAGTTTGATCAGCTCATGCGTTAAGGCTAATAATAATGCGCCGTCGGTACCGGGTTTAATCGGAATCCATTCATCAGCGATAGCAGAATAGCCAGTACGTATTGGATTGATAGAAATAAAACGCCCGCCATTACGCTTAAATTTGGAAAGGGCGATTTTCATCGGATTAGAGTGATGATCCTCAGCGGTGCCTAACATCACAAACAATTTAGCGCGATCTAAATCGGGGCCACCAAATTCCCAAAAGGAGCCGCCCATGGTATAAATCAGGCCAGCGGCCATATTAACGGAACAAAAGCCGCCATGAGCGGCATAATTGGGCGTACCAAATTGTTTGGCAAACATACCCGTCAAGGCTTGCATTTGATCGCGCCCTGTAAAAAGTGCAAATTTTTTCGGATCAGAAGCCCGTAACGATGCCAAGCGTTCCTCTAAAATGCGAAAAGTTTCATCCCAAGAGATTTCCTCAAATTGAGATGTACCGCGCTCAGCCCCCGGTTTACGTCGCAGCGGTTTAGTCAAACGCGCCGGCGAATATTGTTTCATAATCCCCGAGGCCCCTTTAGCGCAAATCACACCTTGATTGAGGGGATGTTTGGGATTACCTTGAATATAACGCACTTGGCCATCGCGCAAAGTCACACGAATACCACAACGGCAAGCGCACATATAACAAGTGGTATTTTTAACTTCAACGTGTCCGGTGTCTCTATCAGAACGATTTGTGGGGTCTTGCATAGCTCAACCTTTTTTAATATTTCGGTATTGTCGAATATTGACAAGTTCTAATATATCATAATTATATTTGTTCGTATAAATTTTTTTGTAGAGACGCGATGCTCGCGTCTTCGTGTTTCTGCATCGCGTCGAAACCTCGCGTCATATAGACAACAAAACCACCACGCTTTTTTTGGAGGCAATCAAATGAAAATTGAATCAATCAGATTAAAAAATTTTAAAACATTTCAATCGGTTGAAATGAAAAATATGCCTAAAATGTGTGTTATTGTCGGTGCCAATGGCAGTGGTAAATCGACTTTGTTTGAGGTATTTCGTTTTCTAAAAGAGGCCATGAAAGACAATGTGCAAAAGGCATTAAGCAAACGGGGTGGATTTAAGGAAGTTATCAGTCGTGGACATGAACATGAAGATATTGAATTAGCCATTCAATTCCGTATGCCGATTGCCAATGTGCAAAGACTGGTAACTTACCAATTGCAAATCACCCTGAAAAATAATAAGCCCATCATTAAACGGGAAATTCTGCGTTATAAACGTAGTCGTTATGGTTCCCCATACCATTTTCTTGATTTTCAATATGGAAAGGGTTATGCCATTACCAACGAAACTGACTTTGATAAACCAGATGAACAATTAGATCGTGAAGAACAAACTTTAGATTCTCCTAATATTCTTGCCATTAACGGTTTGGGACAATTTAAGCGATTTAAAGCGGCGAATGCTTTTAGACAACTGATTGAAAATTGGCATATTTCTGATTTTCACATTAACCAAGCACGGCAAATACAAGATGATATCTATGCTGAACACTTATCTCGTCAAGGCGACAACCTATCCCTTGTGACAAAGTTTATTTATGAAAATCACCCCGATATTTTTGCCCAAATCTTGACTAAGTTATCTGATCGCGTGCCGGGCATTCAAGAGGTTTCGGCAAAAACGACTGAAGAGGGACGTGTGCTACTAAAATTCCAAGATAGTGCTTTTAAGGATCCATTTTTGGCCCGCTATGTTTCTGATGGCACTCTTAAAATGTTTGCTTATCTCATTTTGCTCTACGATCCATCGCCACATCCGTTACTCTGTGTTGAAGAGCCGGAAAATCAATTGTATCCACACTTGCTTTATGAATTAGCTGAAGAATTTCGGTTATATTCATTGCGCGGTGGACAAGTGTTTATTTCTTCACATTCACCAGATTTTCTGAATGCGATAGAATTGGATGAAATATTTTGGTTGGTAAAAAAGGAGGGTTATACAACCATTCGACGAGCCAGAGAGGTTGAATTGGTTTCAAATCTAGTTAAAGGGGGAGATAAACCGGGATGGCTATGGGAAAAAGGTTTATTTGAAGGAGCAAATCCAAAATGAAATGGCTCGTATTCTTGGTTGAAGAACAATCAATGAAGGCAGCACTGGATGAAGTTGTGCCTCGTTTATTGGAACAAGAAAATGTCATTGATGAATTTTATCATCAGGTGCTTCCCCATAAAGGCAAAACTCACTTACGTGATTCCATTAAGAACACTTTACAAAATTGGGGAATACCTGATTCTCACTTTATCATATTGCATGACAAGGATTCAGCTGACTGTCTTCTCCTCAAACAGAAAATAGCTACTTTATGTGTCGAAGCGGGACATCCAAAAACATTGATACGCATTCCTTGTCACGAACTTGAATCTTGGTTTTTGGGTGATCTTGCCGCGATTGATAAAGCTTTTGGAACTCATTTACAGAAACTACAAAATAAACGTAAATTTTGTGATCCTGATAAACTAGCCAATGCTAAAGAAGAATTGAAAAAGTATGTTCATCATTATCAACAAATTTCAGGTGCCCGTGCGATTGCAAAACAGATGTCTTTAACAGACAATCGTTCTCACAGTTTTAAGGTATTTATCAGTGGTATTCTAAAATTATTAAAAGAGACTCAATTATAAATAACGGATTAATCAACTAACTCATTGATTGATTATTATCGCTTTGACAATAATTTTTAAATGTTATACAAAACAATTACTTAAGCAGTATTCTCCGACAGGCTGCGAGTGTAGATTGAATGGTGGGCTACTGACGAAAGGATAGCCAACTTTTCAATATCATATTTGAATGTTGGATTTTCGCACACAAAGGGTAATACTTGATGTTCAAGTTTTTTTCTAAACCCAAACAATAACGACAAGGATTGTATATATACTCAGCACCATCACAAATTGAGCTTTTATTATACTTAGCATCGTCATAAGGTCGCGATTACTTTTAATTTAACAGCCAACAGCTTTTCACGCTTTCACGCAAAAGTTTCGCGAAGCGAAACTTTTGCGTGAAAAAGAAAAAATTTCCGTGTTAGACAAACGCGCCGTTGAACAGGGCGATATTATCTTTTTTGAACTTGCCGCCCTTGATGTCAGTGCCTTCATTCAAAAAAAAACATCAATGATACGACTAAGTTGTTGGATATCGAGGTATAGAATATGATGCAAAATGATGAATTAATGGAAATCGAAGAAGAAGTTGAAGAATTTGATAGCACTACAGAAAACATCGTTTCTTCCTTTGAACCTAAAGATATTGATATTGCTATCGAACAAAATAGTTTGTCAACGATTATTGCCATGATTGAAGATGATGCCATTGATATGAATACCGAATTTCAAAGGAGTGGTAATTTATGGGCTGAATCAGTCATGAGTAGGCTCATCGAATCTATTTTATTACGCTTGCCTTTGCCTGTATTTTATTTTGATGCTTCTGATGATAATAAATGGCTCATTGTTGATGGCTTACAACGGCTTTGGACATTTAAACGCTTTATCATTGATAAGGATTTAACGTTACAGGGTTTAGAGATACTGACTGATCTCAATGGTAAAACTTATGAGCAATTAAGCCATATTATCAAACGAAAAATGGCCCGTTATCAAGTCACCACGTATTTGATCAAACCGGGTACGCCCAAAAGCGTGAAATATGATATTTTCCGGCGAATCAATACCGGTGGGCTGATTTTAACCACACAAGAGATACGTCATGTACTTAATCAGGGAGAATCAACCCGTTATCTAAATGCATTGGTTAAAGATGATCGCTTTACCAAGATTATTCGTCTTAAAGACAATCGAATGCGGGCGCGTGAATTAATTTTGCGTTATTTAGCTTTTTCTATGACACCTTATCAAGAATATAAGAACCCAAATTTTACGTTGTTTCTTGATGATGCCATGGAAAAATTAGCCTCTCTGAGTCCTGCACAACGAGAACAGTTTGAAAATAATCTTTGGAAAGCATTGCGAGTTTGCCATAGATTATTTGGTGAACATATTTTTAGTAAATCCATCCTTGATGGTAATAAAATGCAAAACGGTGCATTATTTGAAGTCTGGACTGTACTCATTGCACAATTGAGTGATAGCGAAAATAAACGTTTATTGTCATCAAAATCTCGGCTAATTAAAGAATTCAAATCGTTGTTGAAAAATGATGATGATTTTTTTAAATCAGTCTCTCGTTCAAGTTGGGGTAAAAAGCTGGTGATAAAAAGATTTAAAACCATCGAATCGCTGATTAAAAAATATACATTATGATCACGAATATTTACGTACAAAACTTCAAAGCTTTTTCGGAAGCTGAAATACCACCCTGCCAACTCAATATTCTCACCGGTTTGAATGGCATGGGTAAATCGACGTTTCTGCAAAGCTTATTATTGCTCCGGCAATCTTATCGACAAAATACGTTGTTAAATAAAGGCTTGTTGCTAAATGGTGAATATCTTGAAATTGGTAAAGGCAAAGATGCTTATGCAATGTATGGCACCGCCGAAAAACTCATTACCTTTGAAGTAGAATGGGACGAAGAAATAGAACTGCGTGGCGAATTTCAATCACGCGACGAATTAGATTTATTGCCCACCCATCAACTTCAAATCTCTGATAAAAAAGTGTGGCAACAGGCCTTATTTCAGGATAAGTGGCAATATTTAAACACGGAAAGAGTCAGTCCCAAAACCTTTTTTCCAGCTTCCGCTTATCATATTGAACAAATCCATACTTTGGGTAATCACGGCGAGTTTACCACGCACTTTATTGCGAAAAACCAACGCAAAGATATTCCCATAAAAGCCTTAGCGCATCCCAAAGCAAACTCTTTGGCTTTACTCGCACAATTAGATGCCTGGTTGGGAGAGATTACGCCCAATGTTCGCTTGACTTCTGTTTTATATGATGAATTTGAAATTGCCCGATTATCGTATAAGTTTGAAGTTGGTGAAGAATTTACTGAAGATATGAAACCCACCAACGTCGGGTTTGGCTTGACTTACGTCTTACCCGTCGTGACTGCCGTTTTGTTTGCCAGTCCCGGCGATTTACTGATTATTGAAAATCCCGAATCCCATTTACATCCGCAGGGGCAAGCTCGGTTAGGGAAATTGTTTGCACAAGCGGCTGAACAGGGTGTACAACTGTTCATTGAAACCCATAGCGATCATGTTCTCAATGGCGTGCGTGTCGCCACAAAACAACAGTTAATCTCGCCGGAAAATGTCGGTATTTTCTTTTTTGAACGCCATTTGGAAACTGATGAACATTGCACTGAGATTATTCAACCGATCATAGATGAAAATGGTCGAATTAATAAATGGCCACCAGGCTTTTTTGATGAATGGGGTAATCAGTTAGATGAATTATTGAAATAACATGCTATGGATATTTACATTTTTAATGAACTTTCAAGCCCTTTTGCAACGATAACTGAAGCTAAAGAGCAGTTAGCGACTTTTATAAACACTTGTTTCAAAGCCCGGGAATTAGGTTTTGAAGCCCTTCATTTACCTGAAAAACTTGGAAAAAGTCTTTATGAGTTGCCAATAGCGCCAGATTACACTGTGTCACAATGGCTGCAAGATTCAGAGGAAGAGGTCAAAAATAAATTTCGCCAAATCATGACCAAAACGCCTCTGATAACAGATGATTATCCTATTGAAAAAGAACGTAATGAACTGTCAGAATTTAAAATAGAGATCAATCATCAAAAGCAGTTTGCTGATGGGCTAGGGGCTGCTTACTTATTAGAAACGCTTTGTGTGAGCTTTTTGTCCCATGAGTTATGGGATACTGATGAAATCAAAAATGTTGAACATTATTATTTAACGAAAGAGGGTAGTCATGTCATTGAAATGATAGCCGTTAAACAGGCATCAAAACCAGTGCATTTAGAGAAACATCAAGCTTGGTTTGAACAAAAAAAGCGGGAAAGTCTTGCCAAAAGTCGAGATTTGTGGGAACTTCGATACGAATTTTTTCCTCATTTAGTCTTATGTGGTGAAGTAGAAAAACAATTGACTCGTTTAGGTATTCAATCAAAATTTTTTGACCAAATCATTGAAAAGCTGAAACGACTCAATGAATATGCCAAAAATTGGCAAAATGGTTCATACAGTGATCAGGTTGCCAAGCAATATGGACTTAATGTCAGTGGCGAATCAGAAAGCACACTTAAAAAATATGGTCGAGAACGTAAATTCAGATTGCCTAATAAAAAGAAGGCCTTATTTGAAAAACATATCAAAACGGGCGATTTACGTTTTCATTTTTATCCTGATGAGGAAAGTAACACGATTTATGTTGGGTATATTGGTTCTCATCTCAGTACGGTTAAATTTAAATAGATAACGATACCGCCACGTTTTGAGGAAATAAGATGAAAATTAAATCTATCTCATTAAAAAACTTTAAAACATTCCAATCTGTTGAACTCAAGGTTCTTACCACCTATCCGTTTTCTATAATGCTTCGTTTTGAGGCGAACCCTCACGTCTCTGTTTTTGTAGAGACGCGATGCCTCGCGTCTCTGTTTCGAGGCGAACCATCGCTATAGACGCTTCGCGATCGCGTCTCTACAATGGAAACAATCCCTTCTCCTAAGTACTTTTGACAAACTGATAGGTGGTAATACTCAAGGAGATACTGATTATATCAGCGTTTAAGCGAAGCTACCAAAAATCAAAAACGATCTAGTGCAGTGAATAGGCTTTCAGGCAAAAGTATAGCGAAGCGAACCGAAGGTCAGCGAAGCTAAACTTTTACCTGAAAAGCTGGAACCTGGGGTTCCAAAATATATATCAAAAAATGTATTTAACCCAATCGGGAAACGTTATAGCTGGTTAGTCACCTTTAGGTGACTTTAGCTTTTAGACAACTGCTTTAGCTGTTGGCTGTGTGGCTGTGTGGCTGTGTGGCTGTGTGGTCTGGATATTGGAGCGATCCAGCACTAGGCTTTATTCGTCTTACTATTCTTCATCATCAAAATCATCATCCGCCTCAAAGTCGTCATCATTGTCATCACTGTCATCAAAATCCTCAGCTTCGTTGTCGTCCGCGTCATCATTGCCCTCATCGTCTTCACTTAGATCATCATCTTCGGCTACATCGGTGTCATCGGCCTCATCATCTTGATCATCCGCACTGGCCTCATCAGCTTCCTCGTCATTATTATCTTGGATTGCTTCATCCGTGGTGACATTTGATGCTAACGCTTCCCCTTCTTCCTCTTTGCCACTGGCATTGGCTGAAACCAGTACGCCATCTTTAAATTCTAAATTCTCCAGAATATACAGGTTTTCTTCAAACTCCAGTTCTGTGGGTGCGCCACTGGCTGAAATGAGAACGCCTTTTCCGGTGCGTTTACCGGTATCAAAATAGCCCTCATAACGATCTCCGCCACTGGAAATATAAACCCCTTTGCCTGTTCGTTGACCGTTCACGAAATCGCCTTCATAAATATCTCCCTCTGCCCAAGTGAGTTTGCCTTTACCATGACGTTGGCCCTTGGAAAAATCACCTTGGTAGCGATCACCGTTCACCCAAATATACAGGCCCTTACCTTCGCGTTGATCTTCAAGATAGTCACCGACATAACGATCACCATTGGCCCAAGTATAGATGCCAATCCCGTGACGATGGCTTTCAAAAAATTCACCAGCATAGCGATCACCATTGGCCCAAATATACATGCCTTGGCCGGTGCGTTTTCCATTGAGATATTCACCGACATACAAATCATCATTAGGCCATCGAACAGTCACTTTTCCGGTAAGAAGCGTAGCCTGTTGTCTCAGTGTGGAATCTTTGGCACTGTCTTGCTCCGTCATAACCGGGTTTTCATGATCTGTTGAAGGCGTTGCGGAAGCAACGGTTTCGTTTAAGCTACCCTCTACCGCCTCTGCTATTGTGATCTCTTTGTCATCATCATCCCCTTCGCTGTCATCGCTTGAAGCGATTAGGGTGTCATCATCTCCATCACTGTCTTTGGCTGAAGAAGCTATCGGGGTATCATCATTTTCCTTGCTGTCATCGCCAGAAGCAATTAGGGTGTCCTCTTCATTTCCATCACTCTCTTCTGCCTCCGTTATCGGGGTATCATCATCTTCCTCACTGTCATCGCCAGAAGCGATTAGGGTGTCATCATCTCCATCACTGTTTTTGGCTGAAGAAGCTATCGGGGTGTCATCATTTTCCTTGCTGTCATCGCCAGAAGCGATTAGGGTGTCATCATCGCCATCACTGTCTTCTGCCGCAGCTATCGGGGTATCATCATCCCACTTGCTGTCATCGCTTGAAGCGATTAGGGTGTCATTCTCATCTTCCTTGCTGTCTTTTGCCTCTGCTACCGAACTCTCTTTGTCAGCCTCATCTTCCTTGCTGTCTTCTGCCTCTGCTACCAAACTCTCTTTATCAGCCTCATCTTCCTTGCTGTCATCGTCAGAAGCAATTAGGCTGTCATCCTCATCACCTTCGTTGTCATCGTCTGAATCGCTGGTGTCCGCTTCGTCGTCCGCTTTGGTGTCCGCTTCGGTGTCCGCTTCGTCATCCACTTCGGTGTCCGCTTCGTCATCCATTTCGGTGTCTGCTTCGTCATCAAAGTCGGCCTCATCAGTCTCGTCGGCCTTATCAAAATCCTTATCATCCGCCTGTGCTATCACCGTTTTTTGAGCGACACCTTTTGAAGCTTTTTCAGCAATATCCACAGCCGTGGTTTTATCACTTGCTCGTTTTGCCCTTCCTTTGCCGGTTATATTAATATCTGGAGGGGGGACTTTTGAGCCAGGGATAATTTGGCTGTTACCACGTTTACCTTCCATGAACTCGCCTTTAAAACGATCCCCATTAGCCCAAATATAGAGGCCATCACCATCGCGTCGGTTTTCCATATAGTCACCTTTGTAATGGTCACCATTGGCCCAAACATATTCCCCGACACCATCGCGCTTGCCATCAAAGAAATCACCTTTATAGCGATCCCCATTAGCCCAGATATAAATACCTTTACCAGAGCGTTGGTTATCTGCATAATTCCCGTAGTAACTATCACCGTTAGACCAACGCACGTACTTTTGGACACCAGGCTGCTCATCATCATCAAAATCATCGTCCTCATTGCCCACAGCAAATAAGGGTAGTGTCAAAGAAAAAATAAGTAGCAGCCAAAAGGCTAATTTGCTTTGATTCATTATAAAAAGTCCTCGTTATCAGTTATCAGTTATCAGTTATCAGTTATCAGTTATCAAATAAGTCTCTTATCATTCTATATTGTCACATTTAACCTATCTCACGCTTTCGTCGAAAAGGCGCTTTTGTTGCGAGATGACAAAACTGCGCGTTCTTATTTAGCGCTTTGCTAGAGCATTTAAATGAATCTGAGAATGTAGAATTAGATTTGAATTTTAAGATTAAGACGCTGTTATCAATAGCGCGAATCACAAAAATGCACAGCTTAGCATATACTGAAAATACCGAAAAAATAGGTAAGTCATTGATTTTTATTTTAGCCTATTTTTGTAAGTCTTTGAAAATATTGGATGAGAAAAAGTGAACGGGCGTTTTTAGTCGATATTTGTTATATAAACCTTTTATGACTTAATGTTCAAGTTTTTATGAACGAATAGCAAATCATTTTAAAAACATGATGATCGATTATCACCCGTTTTTGCAAAAATAAATAAACGATGACAATTATTTAATTATTTATTATTAAATCCTAATTATCAAAAAACATAAGGAAAGTGATCTCTATGGCACGTCAAAAAAATGTCTTTATTTGCCAAAAATGTGCTGCAATAACGTCAAAATGGGTAGGGCAATGTCCTGAATGTGGCGAATGGAATAGTTTAGAAGAAAGCATCGGAGAAGAAGCGCCGACTCCCTCTCAAGGGCGTTCCCGTGCGAGTTATAGCGGCTTTGAAGCGACTGTTTGTTTATTAGACTCGGTAGAATCGATAGAAGAAGCCCGTATTTCCACTGGCATGACTGAACTTGATCGTGTTTTAGGTGGCGGCTTAGTGAATGGTTCAATTGTTTTAATCGGGGGCGATCCGGGTATTGGTAAATCCACTTTGCTACTGCAAACGATGTCTACGTTGAGTCAAATTTCGCCCATCCCACCTTTATATGTTACTGGTGAAGAGTCGCCTCAGCAAGTCAGTTTACGCGCACAACGTCTCGGTTTAAATGTGCATAATGTTAAATTATTCACCGAGACGCAGGTTGAAAAAATTATCGCTATGGCACAAAAAGAAAAGCCGAAAGTGATGGTAGTCGATTCCATTCAAACTATACATACCGAAATGTTGCAATCTGCCCAAGGTTCAGTGTCGCAAGTCCGTGAAAGTGCCGCACAATTAGTGCGTTTTGCTAAACAAACGAATATTGCCGTATTTTTAGTGGGCCATGTGACTAAAGAAGGGGCCTTAGCCGGGCCGCGTGTTTTAGAACACATGGTAGACACTGTACTCTATTTTGAGGGGGATACTGGCACTAGTTTTCGCGTTATTCGAGCGATTAAAAACCGTTTTGGTGCGGTCAATGAATTAGGTGTTTTTTCGATGACGGATAAAGGATTAATAGAAGTGACGAATCCTTCCGCTATTTTTGTTTCACGCGAAGAAGAAGAAGTACCAGGCAGTATCATCATGGTTTCCCACGAAGGAACACGTCCCTTATTAGTCGAAGTGCAAGCCTTAGTAGATAATACGCATAATCCTAATCCGCGTCGCGTTGTTTTAGGATTAGATCAAAATCGTTTAGCGGTTTTACTCGCCGTGCTGCACCGACATGCGGGCATAGCGACTTATGATATGGATATTTTTATCAATGTCGTAGGCGGTATCCGAATCAACGAAACGGGCGCGGATTTAGCCATTTTAGTCGCGGTATTATCCAGTCTGCGTAATGTCACTTTATCTCGAAATTTAGTTGTTTTTGGAGAAATCGGACTCGGTGGCGAAATACGCCCCGTACCTAATGGTGTAGAACGTTTACGGGAAGCCGCTAAACATGGTTTTAAGCGAGCGATAGTGCCCAAAGCGAATGCACCTCAAGACAAATTAGCCGATATTGAGGTTGTACCGGTTTGGCGTTTAGTCGATGCGCTGCATAGCCTAGCCACTTCGACAATAGAAAAGAAACAGAGTACATAAGGGGCTCGCGCGTGGGATTGCCCCTACAGACTTGATGATCACGTTTTTAGTCCTGAAAACCATAACGACAAGGATTGTATATAATAAGGGATTAGATCGAAACCCCTTACCACCTATCCGTTTTCGTAGAGACGCGATGCTTCGCGTCTCTGTTTCGAGGCTTGCCCTAGCATGAGACGCTTCGCGGCGCAAATCTACAATGGAAACAATCCCTTCTTCTAAGTACTTTTGACAAACTGATAGGTGCTAAGATCGAAACCTTACTCAGATTTAATCCTTTATTATAAACAATCCTTGTCGTTATACATTGAGACAGGGGAAATGAAAAACAGAAATGCCCATCTCCCCCTTTTTTACCCTTATTTCAACTTGAAAAAAGGCACTGCTCGCTGACGAGTCAAGTCAATTTTGAAGGTACTGGGATTCTCTATTTCTTCGGTCGTACATTTTCTCAACTGTGCTTCGACATAACCGCCCGGCAAAATCACCATAAATGCATCCATATCCACTGTGGGCGAATCAATTTGCACATTGCCGTCTAAACCTAATCTTGATGATGCACTGATTAAACTTTCTGGTGAAGCAATAAATTGGTCGGCTACAATGTGAATATTACCCCCCTGCCCTTCATCGGCTTGGGCCTTGATTTTGCCTTGGTTTAGGACCACGAAAGTGGGATTTTCAATGGTTATGTTGCCACCATCGCCATCGCCACCATGTACGCTGGTTGTTATTGTTCCATTTTGTAAATAAAGCAAGTTAGGAACGGTTAAACTAATATTTCCACCAATAGAATAGTCAG
>Ga0316201_10000868_pt1 | contig 19003 bp, 17 predicted proteins | sample CS6wburrow_MG_FD_204516 | JGI IMG/M metagenome (GOLD analysis project Ga0316201, IMG submission 204516) | Coastal sediment microbial communities from Delaware Bay, Delaware, United States - CS-6 worm burrow | ecosystem: Environmental > Aquatic > Marine > Coastal > Sediment | place: USA... | reverse complement strand
CAGGTAACAGGCAGCGGGGTTGCTGCACTTTTTCACGGGCTCGCCGCCGTCGAGCAGAACGCCTTCCAGATTGCCGAAGGCAAGATCGGCCGCTGACAAGAACGGCGCCACGTTGGCAAGGAAGCTTATGCCGTCATCATCCGGCAGATGATTGCGGGGGTAGTCGGTGCCGATCATCATGTCGCCGACCGACGCGATACTGACGCGCAGAGCGGACTTTGCTGGTACCGACGCCGGGGCTGGCGCAGCGGCGGGTGCCTCCGCGGGCTCGGTGACCGGCTCAGCCTGTGGTCCCGGTGGCGGAATCGTCGCACAGGCGGCCGTCAACAGGGCTGCGAGTGCTGCCGCGACACAGCGGGACGCTCCGCGCACCCTAATCACTAAGGCGGATCCGCAAAATGTCAATTTGCGCGGCGCGCAGACGACTGCGCAGCATGTTCAATTCATCGAGATCGTCGACAGGACCGATGTACACGCGGTGGTAGTTCCGATCATTAACCTTGGTCCGCTGAATGTGCGATTCGATACCGTGCAGAGCGAGTTCCGCGCGTCGGCGGTCTGCATCCTTGACGGTCGAGAACGATCCCGCTTGCAGGACATATACGCCGGGTTCATCGATCGCTTGTGGCGCGACACCCGGTCCTTCCTCAGGTGGCGCGTCGGGTGTCACCATCTCGAAATTGGGCAATATGTCGTAGAAGGTGAAGCGCTTGTCTTCCGGCTTTTTCTTGGTTTCGATCTGCGCCACGGTCTCGTTGTTGTCATCGAGCGCACTCTGCAGACTGGCGGGTTGCGGTATCTCGTTGCGTGCGACCACGGCGGGTTCCTTGCCGTTCACGTAAACTGCAAATGCGACCGACAAGCCAATGGCAAGCCCGAACAACATCCAGACAAACGGCGGATACTCCGATTTCTTCGAGCGATTGACCCGACGTCTCCTGCGCTTCGCCATTACATCTTCTCCGGTGCCGATACACCAAGAATTAGCAGGCCATTTGCGATAACGATCCGGGTCGCTGTGATGAGGTAGAGCCTGGCATTTCGCAAGGCTTCATCGTCAACAATAAAGGCATGCGCATTGTAGTAAGTGTGAAAGTCGTTCGCGAGATCGCGCAGGTAGTGCACCAGATGCTGCGGGGCACGATTATTCGCGGCGAGTTCGACAACCTCCGGGTATCGGCTAAGCGACGTCATCAGCGCTTTCTCCTGAGGCTCGATCAGGGCGGCGAGCTGTTCGCTGCCATCCGCGCCGTTCCAGTCCAGTGACTTCTCCGCGAGCTGTCGGAACACGCTTGCAACGCGGGCATGCGCATACTGAATGTAGTAGACCGGGTTATCGTTGGACTGCGATTTTGCGACGTCAAGATCGAAGTCGAGGTGCTGATCATTGGATCGTGATACGTAGTAGAAACGCGCCGCGTCGTTACCGACCTCGGCACGCAATTGTCGAAGCGTGTCGAACTCGCCCGAACGCGTCGACATCTGCATCTTTTTGCCGCCTCGATAAAGCGCAACAAACTGCACAAGCTCGACCTCGAGCGAGTCACCCTCGTAGCCCATCGCCTGAAGTCCGGCCCTGACCCGCGGCACATAGCCGTGGTGGTCGGCGCCGAGAATGTCGATCAGGTGATCAAAGCCACGCTGGCGCTTCTCATAGTGGTAAGCGATGTCTGACGCAAAATAGGTTCGCACGCCGTTTTCGCGAACCACGACGCGATCTTTCTCATCACCAAAGTCGGTCGCCCTGAACCAGGTGGCGCCATCCTTCTCGTACAACATGCCACGCTCTTTAAGCACGCTGAGCGCGTTGTCGATGCCGTCACTACGGGTCAGCCCCTGTTCCGAATACCAGCGGTCGAAAGTGACACCAAACTCTGCAAGATCGTTCTCAATATCGTCCCGGATCGAATCGAGCGCCTGCTGACGGACATGGTCAAACCCGGCTTCGCCGAGCAGTGCTCTGGCCTTTTCAATCAGCGCCTCGACATACGCCTCTTTGTCGCCCTGCGGGGCGTCCGGCGGCAAACCGGCCAGCACCGACTCCGCGGATACGGCGTGCACACCGTCTGTGTTGATTGCGGCCGCGATCTCGCGGATGTAGTCGCCGCGATAACCGCCTTGAGGGAATGCGATGACAATTCCACCGGCCTCGAGCAGCCGCAGCCAGACGCTCAGTCCGAGGATATCCATTTGTCGCCCGGCATCGTTGACGTAGTACTCGCGTGTTACGGGGTAGCCAGCCGCCTCGAGCAGGTTGCCGACGGTGGCACCAAAAGCGGCAAGCCGGCCATGACCGACATGCAGCGGCCCGGTCGGGTTAGCCGACACGAATTCGAGCAGGATCTTCGGTTGCGCTCTCTTCGGCTGGCGGCCGTACTCCTGACCACGTTGCAGAATGGTCGCGAGCTCCGCATGAAAAGCTGACGGGCTGAGGCGAAAATTAATGAAACCGGGTCCCGCTACGTCGATTTCATCGATGCCGGCGGTATCCGATATCGCTTCGACTATGGCACTTGCGATATCACGCGGACTCTTGCGAGCCGGTTTCGCCAGGCGCATGGCGACATTGCTGGCGAAGTCGCCATGGCTTGCGTCACGGGTGCGCTCAACGGTGCTTTCAATGGCGATATCTGCTGCAAGTTCTGCCAGCTCGGGCAGGCTTTTCAGAGCAGCGCTTATGGCTTCAGCGACGATCAGTTTCATTAAAGAGGGCCAGATTTGCGAGCCGGCAATTCTACCCGGATATTTGCATGGATGTTGCCCATCGCGACCGGGTAGCCTAGAAGAGCTCAATCGGATCCACGTCGATCGACCATCGCACCTTGCGGGCTGCAGGCTCTTCTTCGAGAGCGGGTCTTAGTCTTCCGAGGAGTTTGTGCAACGTCCTGCGATCGCTGCTTTGTAGCAACAGCTGGACCCGGTAGCGGCCCGCCTTGCGTGCCATAGGGGCGTCCACCGGCCCCATAATGCGTAACGTCGTATCCGATTCCGCGGCAACAAGGGACCTGGCCCGCTCGAGAAATAGCAGCGCATCGCGGTGCTTGTGCGCTGCCGCGCGCAACAGTGCCAGCCGCGTAAATGGCGGCCAACGCGTGAGTTCTCGTTCTGTCATTGCCTGTTCCGAAACCTGTTCATAGCCCCCGTCAATCAGCGTCGCCCAGAATGGGTTTTCCGGGAATGCTGTCTGGATGAGGACTTCGCCGCGACGACTTTCGCGGCCGGCGCGACCGGCAACCTGCACTATTGACTGTGCCAGGCGCTCTGCGCTGCGAAAGTCTGTGCCGAACAGGCCCTGATCGGCGTTAACAATGCCGACCAGCGTCAGGTTGGGGAAGTGGTGACCTTTCGACAACATCTGGGTACCGACGAGAATATCGGCGTCCCCCTCCCGGGCACTGTGCAAGACCGCCTGCATTGCGCCCTTGCGCTGGGTGCTGTCGCTGTCGACACGCGTGATGGTGCGTCCCGGAAAGTGCAGAGATAGCGCTTCCTCCACACGCTGGGTTCCTTCCCCGAGCGGCTTGACTGTCTCTCCGCATTCACCGCAGTGCGTGTCGAGGGCTCGCGAGGCGCCGCAATGATGACAGCGCAGTTCGCGATTCTGTGCGTGAACGGTAAGGCGCGAATCGCAACGCTCGCAGCCGGCAATGTGACCGCAGCTTGCGCAGATCAGTGTTGGCGCGAAGCCTCGGCGGTTGAGAAAGATCAGCGCCTGTCCGCCGTCTTTGAGGTGGCGCTCAATGGCTTCGCGCAGCGGTTCGCTGATGCCATCTGTCGTCGGCGTACGGACAGTGTCGAGCAGACGGATCGTCGGCGGCTCAGCGACGCCTGCGCGTACCGGCAGGCGAATATGCTGGTAGCCGCCCTCGCGGCAGTGATGCAGCGTCTCCAGCGTCGGAGTGGCACTGCCAAGAACAACCGGGACGTCCAGATGTTTGGCGCGGACGATCGCAAGGTCACGTGCCGAGTAACGCAGGCCCTCCTGCTGTTTGAAAGAGTGGTCGTGCTCTTCATCAACGATGATAAGCCCCGGATTCTTGAGCGGTGTGAAAATGGCCGAGCGGGTGCCAACAATGAGACGCGCCGCTCCCGAACGCGCCGCTCGCCAGGCTGTGAGACGTTCGATGTCGCTCCGTCCGGAATGCAGCAGCGCCGGGTCAATGCCCAGGCGACGGCGCAAGCGCGCGACCAGCTGCGGCGTCAGCCCGATTTCAGGAGCGAGCACCAATACCTGCTTACCCTGATCGATGATTTCCTGCATGCGCTGCAAATACACTTCGGTCTTTCCGCTGCCGGTAACGCCGTCGAGGAGGAATACGCCGAAGTCGTCGCGTGTATGCAGGGCCTCGAGCGCTCGCTGCTGATCATCGTTCAGCGTGAGCGACTCGGACGGCGCCAGCGCCAGGTTCTCGTCAAAGTCCTCGCAGCGTGCCTCGAAGCGCGTAATGTGCCCCTTCTTAAAAAGTGTGGCCGCGGCACGCCGCCAGTTCGGTAGCTCCTCGGTAAGGCGGTCCGCTTCCATGCCGCCACCACCGGCATCGACAAGGTGTTCAAGCAATTCAGCCTGCCTGGGCGCGCGCTTCGCCAGCGCCTCCAAGTTCTCGTCTGCGCCGCTATCGGAAACGGCGATCGTCTCTACCGATGGATGCAATGGCCTGCCCTGGCGCAGCAGCGCAGGCAGAGCTGCTGCGACCACTTCGCCGACAGGATGGTGGTAATACTCGCTGGTGAATCGAATCAGGCGAAGGTCCTCTGCGGAGAGCAGCGGAGCGTTGTCCAGGATCTCAGTGCAGTGCCGTATTTTGTAGGCGGGTAGCGGCGAGTCTTCTGCGTGTCCGACGACCAAGCCGACTTCCTGGCGGCGGCCAAAAGGCACGCGAACGCGGCACCCTGGCTCCGGCACCCCGCCTGTTTCCGGGGGCAAATAGTCAAAAAGCCGCGACAGGGGCACATTGATGGCAATGTTGAGTAGGGTACGGGTATTGATCGGGCTACACTCGAGACTTTACATAATGCGAAGCGGCGGCCGCCATCCTGTCAACCGGGACCGCGGCTCGGGCGTTAAACAGGGGAGACAAGTTAGATGACCTCGTCGTGGAGTCAAGAGAAATGGAAGTCAAAACCGCGGTATTTGCGGTATCTTGTGCCGGCGCGCCATCCATAGGGGCACGGGCACTGCAGAAAGAACGGCAACTTAACCAATTTCTGGCCGAAATAGAGCGGCGCGCCCTGCGCATTGCCGAAATCGGGGTTCGGGACCGGGATGAGGCGCTGGACCTCGTTCAGGACGCGATGATCAAGCTGGTGCGCAACTACGCGGATCGGGCCAAAGAGGAATGGACGCCGCTGTTCTACCGGATATTGCAGAATGGTGTACGCGACTGGCATCGGCGTCAGGCAGTTCGCAACCGGGTCATGGCGTGGGTTGGCCGCAAACCCGCCGCGGATGATGATTACGATGCGATCGCAGCCGCGCCTGACCCGAGCGGACGGGCGCCCGATGAAGAACTGCAGAACAGCGAGGCCATGCAGAGTCTCGAGACCGCTGTGCATGAGTTGCCGCCGCGGCAGCGGGAAGCATTCATGTTGCGAACCTTTGAAGGGCTGGACGTGGCGGGCACGGCAATTGCGATGGGTTGCAGCCAGGGCAGCGTGAAGACGCACTACTCCCGGGCGATACATGCGCTGCGGGATCGATTGGAAGAACACAGGCCCGGACATGACGGGCCCATGGAAGGTGAATCATGAACGAGCAACGCGACACGTTCGAAAGCAAAATGAAGGATGCATTCGATGAGTCTGTCGATGCACTGGATGCGGCGACGCTTTCAAAATTGAATCAGGGTCGTCACGCGGCGCTCGCTCAATTGCATGGCCCGCGACAGCGGTGGTCACGCTGGATGCCGGCAACAGGGGCTGTCGCCGCGATCCTGGTCGCCGTCGTAATCATGCAGAGCCCGACCGCCGTCGAAGATGCTGCCGGTGTGACCACAGTCACCGACATGGAAATCCTGCTCGGAGAAGACAGCCTCGAAATGCTGGAAGAACTGGAGTTCTACAGCTGGATTGACATCGCGGAATCGGAAGCTGAAATTGGCTGATTACTCGATAGGCGCTGTGATGTGCGGGCTTTTGCTGGTCGGCAGCGGCGTTGTCTGTGCGACGGAGGAAGAGGTTCCGGATATCGAATTCCTCGAATATCTCGGAATGTGGGAAGAATCGGATGAGGACTGGCTGCTTCTCGAAGGAACGATGGCGGCCGAAGCTGAGGAAGAAAGTGATCCCGAACCGCAGGGTGAGGAGTCGACGGAGAAAGATGATGAAAGTTAAAAGCACAGTCGCAAAGGCCGCTATTGCCGTTACGGCGTTGCTGCTGTTTGGCGCGGCACTTGCCCAGTCAGATGGAGTTAGCTGGGACAGTTTGAGCGACGGACAGCGTGAGGTTCTTGGCCAGCTCGAAGGGAGCTGGGACACCCTGCCGGCGGAGCGCCAGCACAGGTTGGTTAAAGGTGCGGAACGCTGGGCCGGCATGTCGCGTAAGGATCGTGCGGCCGCACGCGACCGGTTTCGCTCCTGGCGCGAGCTTGACGCTGAGCGGCGCGAGCAGATTCGCGAACGCGCACAGCTGTTCAGAAACCTGTCGCCTGAAGAGCAGGATCGCATTCGAAAAAACTATCGCAACTACCGTGAGATGAACCGGGATCGCCGTCAGAAGCTCAGGGAACGCTACAAACGCATGACACCTGACCAGCGGCAACACCTGCGCGATCGACTTCAGAGGCGGCCACGCCCGGCGGGTCGCGACTAGACCGGACTTCGGAAAGTCCTTATTAAAAGGCCTCCCTTAAGGAGGCCTTTTTCTTTGTGCCCGCAGAGTGCCTTCGTTACACTGCCGCAGTCCAAATGGAGGCGAACAATGAGAATTGGTGTTCCAAAAGAAATTCATGCGGGTGAGCGACGAGTTGCGACGACACCCGAAGTCGCCGCACAGCTCATCAAGCTTGGCTTCAGTGTCGCGGTTGAGTCGGGCGCCGGCACCGAGGCCAGCTACTCTGACGAAGCCTACAAAGCGAGCGGCTGCGAGATTATCAGCTCGGGCACCGGGGTTTGGTCGCAATCTGACGTAATCCTGAAAGTTCGGGCGCCGGAGGGCCAGGAGGCCTCGGGACTTCGCGCCGACCAGACGCTGATCAGTTTCCTGTGGCCCGGGCAGAACCCGGACCTGCTGAAGGAGCTGACCGCCACAGGCGCCACGGCGATGGCAATGGACAGCGTGCCGCGCATCTCCAGGGCGCAAAAAATGGACGCGTTGAGCTCGATGGCGAATATCGCGGGTTACCGCGCTGTCGTCGAGGCGGCGCAGCACTTCGGCCGTTTCTTTACCGGCCAGATTACGGCTGCCGGCAAGGTTCCGCCGGCCAAGGTCATGGTAATTGGTGCCGGCGTTGCCGGACTGGCTGCGATCGGTGCGGCGAAAAGCATGGGCGCCATCGTCCGCGCTTTCGATACCCGTCCGGAGGTGAAAGAGCAGGTCGAGAGCATGGACGCCGAATTCCTCATGCTCGATTTCGAGGAAGACGAAGACGGTTCCGGCGAAGGTGGCTATGCCAAGGTGATGAGCGAGGAGTTCATCAAGGCCGAGATGGCGCTGTTTGCCGAGCAGGCGAAAGATGTCGATATCATCATCACCACAGCCCTGATACCCGGCAAACCGGCGCCGCGCCTTATTACAGCCGACATGGTCCGTTCGATGAAGGACGGTAGCGTGATTGTCGACCTCGCGGCTGAACAGGGCGGTAACTGTGAGCTGACCAAACCGAACGAGGTCGTCCAGACTGACGGTGTATCGATCATCGGTTATACGGATCTACCCAGCCGACTCGCGGCACAGTCGAGCCAGCTGTATGCCACCAATCTGCGACACCTGCTGACCGACATGACTCCCGAGAAGGATGGCAACATCGTTGTCGACTTTGAGGATGAAGTCGTACGCGGCGCAACCGTCTGCAAGGATGGCGAAACGACCTGGCCACCTCCCGCGCCGAAGCTGTCGGCAGCACCACCAAGAGCGGCGCCCGCGCCCGCGCCGGTCGTAGAAGAAGAAAAGGAGTCGTCGGTTTTTGGGCCAATTATAGGCATGGTGATCGCCGGTATCGCCTTAATCGGTGTTGGCTCGGTTGCACCGGAATCGTTCATGGCGCACTTCACCGTATTCGTCCTCGCGTGTTTTGTCGGCTACATGGTCATCTGGAACGTTAAGCCAGCGCTGCACACGCCGTTGATGAGTGTGACGAACGCGATATCGAGCATCATCGTCATTGGTGCGCTATTGCAGATCAGTTCGTCAAATTCCCTGATTATGTGGGTCGCCGCGGTTACGTTGTTGATAACGAGCATCAACATCGTAGGCGGATTCGCAGTTACGCGTCGCATGCTCGAAATGTTCAGAAAGTGAGTATGGAGCCGCTGATGATTAGTGCTGGTGTAGTAACTGCGGCGTATATCGCTGCGACAATTCTCTTCATTCTGGCCCTCGGTGGTCTTTCCAACCAGGAGACCGCGCGTCGCGGCAACTGGTATGGCATAACCGGTATGGCGATCGCGCTGTTGGCGACGATCTTCGGCAAAGTTACAGATCACTATGGCCTGCTGGTTGGCGCCCTTCTGATAGGCGGCAGTATTGGCCTGGTTCTGGCGCGCCGCGTGCAAATGACGCAGATGCCGGAACTGGTTGCGATCCTGCACAGCCTGGTGGGCCTGGCGGCAGTCGCCGTGGGATATGCGACCTTCATGGATCCGGAGGCGCACTTTCTTGGCGTCGAGCTGACCATTCACAATATCGAGATCTACCTCGGTGTCCTGATCGGTGCCGTGACTTTCTCGGGTTCGGTTATCGCCTTCGGCAAACTGTCGGGACGCGTCACCGGTAATCCGATGCTGTTGCCTGCGCGGCACTGGATGAACCTCGCGCTGCTGCTCGGTGCAATCTGGTTTGGTCGGGAGTTCGTCCTGCAGTCGGCGGCTGGTGGTGGTATGACCCCACTTATCGTCATGACGGTCCTGGCATTGCTGTTCGGCATCCATATGGTTATGGCCATCGGCGGTGCGGATATGCCGGTCGTTGTGTCTATGCTCAACAGTTATTCCGGTTGGGCGGCGTCGGCAACAGGCTTCATGCTCAGCAATGACTTGCTAATCGTGACGGGTGCCCTGGTGGGTTCGAGTGGCGCGATCCTGAGCTACATCATGTGTCGAGCGATGAATCGCAAATTCCTGAACGTGATCGCGGGCGGCTTCGGCACCGGCGGCGGCAAGGCCGCCAGCAGCGACGGCGAGGAGCAGGGCGAGGTTGTGCCTATCAACCCGCAGGAGACCGCGGAGCTGCTAAACAACGCGAAAGAAGTCATGATCATCCCGGGCTACGGCATGGCCGTTGCGCAGGCACAGCATACGGTGTTCGAAATCACGCGCGTCTTACGCGAAAAAGGCGTCAACGTTCGTTTCGGCATACACCCGGTCGCCGGCCGCATGCCCGGACATATGAACGTGCTGCTGGCTGAGGCCCGCGTCCCTTACGATATCGTTTTCGAAATGGACGAGGTGAATGAAGATTTTCCGAAAGTCGATGTCTCGATTGTTATTGGCGCGAACGATATCGTGAACCCGTCTGCGCTAACCGATCCTGACAGTCCTATTGCTGGCATGCCGGTGCTGGAGTGCTGGAAGGGCGAGACATCGATCGTGCTCAAGCGCAGCATGGCGACAGGCTATGCGGGTGTGCAGAATCCGCTGTTCTTCCTGGAGAACACGCGCATGCTGTTTGGAGATGCAAAGGCGACCCTCGACGAAGTTTTGAAGGATCTTTAGCACGTCGCGGGACGTATTACCTTGGCGAGGCACGCTTGTTTCGTCATAATCGGGCAATGCTCGCTGGCCTTGCATCGGATATATCGCAACAGGTCCTCAGGACCGACGTCGCCGGTATGCCGCTCGAGTGGATTGACTACCGTGAAGCGGTACGTCTCTACCACGCCGAGCAGGTTGCCTACGACTGCGGCACGCTCTTGTATTCGGTTTTCGGTGGCTACAGTTCCCTGGACGGCTGCCGCAGCCGCATAGACGTTAATTCAATCATCGCAACGCACGGTACGAGTCGGGGTCTGTCACGCAATCGCGACAAGTACATCCCGCCACTGAATAACCGTACCCTGTTCAGGCGCGATGCCAATCTCTGCCTGTACTGCGGTATGCGCTACATGACGCGTGACCTGACCCGAGACCACATCACGCCGGTGTCGCGCGGCGGCACCGACACCTGGACGAATGTCGCTACCGCTTGCCGTCGCTGCAACAATTACAAGGGTGGCCGTACGCCTGAGCAGGCGGCGATGCAGTTGATTGCCGTACCGTTCACACCCAACTATGCCGAGTACATTTACCTGAAGGGTCGTCGCGTGCTGACCGATCAGATGAAATACCTGCTCGCGCATATTCCGCGTTCCAGCCCGCTGCATGCACGGTTGAGCGATCACCTGTCCAATGGTGAAGAAATCGTCGAAGTGCATTTTCATGACTGACCTTACGGTCCGTCCCGGCAGCGCGCAGCCGTAATGCAATATCTCATCGACGCCAGCATCTATATTTTTCGTGCCTACTACTCCATGCCCGACGACATGGTTGACGACAACGGTAACCCGATAAACGCGTTGTACGGCTTCTGCCGTTTCATGGGTGACTTCATGGAAAATGTGACGCCGGAGTACGTCGCAGTATTGTTCGATGAGAGCCTGTCGAAGTCTTTTCGGACCGAAATCTATCCCTTGTACAAAGCCAATCGCGATCCGGCGCCGCCGGAGCTCAAGCGTCAGTTCGAACAGTGTCGACGCTTCGTACGTGCGCTGGGCGTCATGGAGTGTGCAAGCCCGACTTACGAGGCGGATGATTTGATCGGCACGCTGGTCACGCACGGCAGGGGCCAGGGGCGCCCATCGACGATTGTAAGTCGCGACAAGGATCTAACGCAGTTGCTGACAAAAGAAGACGTGTTCTGGGATTTTTCCGGCAAGGGTAAGTTGCGCTATGAGGAAATTCCGGAATCGTTTGGTGTATGGCCAGAGCAGATTGCCGACTTTCTTGCACTTGCCGGTGATGCCGTGGACAACATCAAGGGTGTTCCTGGCGTGGGTAAAAAGACGGCGGTCGGCCTGTTGAACCATTTCGGCAGTCTCGAAGCAATCTACGAGAATCTCGATACGGTGCATGAGGTCAATGTGCGAGGGGCCAAGACGCTGGCAACGAAACTCGAAACGCATCGGGAAGATGCAATGCTGGCACGCCGCCTGACCGGCATCGCATGTGACGCACCTATTCAAGACGCCGAAGCGGCCATGCAGCCGTCAGCCCCAAAGTTGGGGGAAATTAACGCGCTGTTCGATGAGGCCAATATTGGCAGTGCATTGCGCAGACAGGCCGAGCGCGTCTCCGATATCTACAGACACTAGAGTTCGCCGCTGATATGCCCGACTGGTCGTCCATCGCACGACACCTGAGCGAAGTCGGTGTGTCCGTCAGCGCCAACGCGGTACCCATTCCGGTTGGCGGCGGCGATATCAGTGCTGCCTGGCGTCTGAAGGGGAATGATCGCGACATCTTCCTGAAAACCGGGCGCGTTGCTTCGCTGCCTATGTTCACCGGTGAGGCTGAGGGCCTTGCCGAAATCGCCAACGCGAAGGCCATACGCATTCCCGAGGTTTATGCCGTGGGAGAGGCGGCCGACGCCGCATTTCTCGCCCTTGAATGGCTCTCTTTCGAGACGCCGGACACGGATGTGGCACGGAGCTTCGGTGAGCGTCTGGCGAACATGCATCGAAACACTGCGAGCCGCTATGGCTGGCATCGCGACAATACGATCGGACTCACACCGCAGGAGAATCCATGGTCGGATGACTGGATCACGTTCTTTCAGGAGCATCGAATTGGATACCAGTTGCAGCTCGCAGCTGACAACGGGTTTGGCGGTGAGCTGCAACAACAGGGCCGACGTCTGCTAAAGCGACTTCCCTCATACTTCGATGGCTACTCCCCAGCAGCGTCATTGCTGCACGGCGACCTGTGGAGCGGTAACTGGGCCAGCAGCGGTGGCGAACCGGTAATCTTCGACCCTGCCGTCTACTACGGCGATCGGGAAAGTGACATTGCGATGACACGGCTGTTTGGCGGATTTTCGCGAGAATTTTACGACGCTTACGAAGCCGCCTGGCCAATGCAGTCTGGTTGGCGTGAGCGCCAGGATCTCTATCAGCTTTATCACGTACTCAACCACCTGAATCTCTTTGGTAGTGGCTACCAGGGCCGTGCGCTGGCACTGATGTCGGCGCTGTTATAGGGTGCCGCGAAAGGAGTTTGTTGTGAAAAAGACGGTAATAACGCTCACCATGCTCGCGCTGGTTGCGGCGCTTGTGTTGACACAAATGGCGCTGCACGAAAGGGATGAGGGGCCGGGCCTGATACGAGAAAGACTGGCTCGAATCGACACGGCCATCGAGGCCGAGCTGGCGGCCGGGAAGATTCCGGGCGCAGTCGCACTTATCCGGAAGAACGGTGATGTCGTCTATAAAAAGAGCTTCGGCTACGCAGACATCGATTCGCAGACGCCCATGCAGACCGACAGCATTTTCCGAATCGCATCGATGACGAAAGCAATAACGTCGGTGGCGGCGATGATGCTTTACGAGCAAGGCCTGTTCCAGCTGAATGACCCGCTTGCGAAGTACATTCCCGAGTTCGCGAAGATGCAGGTCATCTCGGAAGTTGATGGCGAAGGCAATATCGGCGCAACGGTGCCCGCAACGAAACCGATTCGGATTATCGACCTGCTTACGCACTCATCGGGCGTCAGCTATCCGTTTATCCCGGGCAAACTGCAAGCTACGTACAAGGCGTCCGGAGTTATTGACGGACTGACAAGTGCGGACGTCAAGCTTGCCTCGCAGATGAAACTGCTGGCCGAGCAACCGTTGCTTTTCGAGCCGGGTTCAGAATTTGCCTACGGCCTCAGCACGGATGTACTGGGCTACCTGGTCGAGGTGGTCAGCGGCAAGCCACTCGATGAGTTTTTTGACGAACAGATATTCCGGCCGTTGGGTATGACGGACACCTATTTTTATCTGCCCGACGAAAAATCAGGTCGACTGGTAACCCTGTACAACGATGTCGACGGCGAAGGCCTCGTAGCGCACCAGGGATCAGATATCGTCGAGGGCGTGAACGATGCGCTCTACCCAATTGTCGGTGCGAAATCCTATTTCTCCGGTGGCGCGGGCCTGTCGTCTACCGCAGAGGATTACGCGCGTTTCCTGCAAATGTTGCTTAACGAGGGCGAGCTCGACGGCGTGAGAATTCTCGGTCGGAAATCCGTAGAGCTGATGCGTACGGGGCGAGTCGACTGGGACGGTGACAAGATCCCTGATTTCGGCCTTGGCTTCGTCGTCGTTTCAGACGTAGGCAAGCGCGGCGAGCTTTCGTCCGTTGGTAGCTATGCCTGGGGCGGTGCGTTCAATACCGTTTTCTGGATCGATCCGAGCGAGCAACTTATTGCCGTCTACATGTCGCAGGCCCGGCCTACGAAGTCAGACCTGGGTGACAGGTTTGGCACGCTTGTTTACCAGGCGCTGGAGTAATATTGCCTAGCCCGGAAACTCACTAACATCGTCTGATTCATCGACTTCGTAGGCCTCGCCCAGGAAGTCCTCGTCGAAGACGTAGAGCATTGTGCCCTCCGGTGCCTTAATCGCCGCAAAAGCGCCTTCGAAGCCCGGGAATTTCTCGAAGCGCATACCGTTGTGCTTGAGCAGCGCCAACAACGCATAACGGTCCGGACACTTGAAGGAAAGGGAGGGTCCGTTGAGAGCGATACTCTCGGACAGCCCCAACGGCGCACCGTCCGCGTCAAAGCGCATGTGCAGAGTCGGCTCTTCGCGCATATCAAGCAGCGTCGGTACGATTGGCGCCCAGAATTGCCCGGCACCCAGGGCGTCGCGCACCGGCAGCGTGATCTCGAACCAGGATCCGCACGCCGAGTCCCTGTCCGGTTCCTCGCTGGCGTGGTAGGTGCGTGCCTCGAGCATGGCGACCGCATTACCGTCACGATCGGCGAAACGAAGCTCGTTGAACACGTCCTCATCAAGTTGCATGTAGGTGAACTCGAAGCCGTGGTCTGTCATCGATCGCGCATGTTTTGCAAGATCGTGTTGCACAAAAGTCAACGCCGGCGCATCGAAATCGCGTTCGTGCAATCCGATGTTGAGTTCCCCATCGCTGACTACCGCGTATTTGTGCGACCACATCTCACCGATTTCGAGCTCGACGAAACCAAGCGTCTTGTAAAAGTGCAGCGACTCGAGGATATCCGTCGTGCGCACGGAAAACTCGAGAAACCGGCCAATCGTCGTCACTTTTGAGCGCCCATAGCCAGCGCGCGCCGCCGTGATTCCGGATCATCCACGTAGCTTACAGGCCAACCGCCCAGATGTTTTTCCACGAGGTCGGCGAGGAATCCGACATGATCCTCGCGAGCATTTAGTGCGGGAATGTAATGCAGGGTCTTGCCGCCTGATTCGACAAAGAGCTCTGCATTTTGCATTGCGATCTCTTCGAGCGTTTCGAGGCAATCCGTTGAGAACCCCGGGCAGACCACGTCGAGACGATCCATCCCCTCTTTGCCGAGTTTTGCGATCGTCTCATCGGTATACGGGTTCAACCATTCCTCGCGGCCGACGCGGGACTGAAACGACAGCAGCCATTCGTCATCCCCAAGTTCGAGCGCCTCGGCAACCAGTCGTGCGGTCTTCTGGCATTGGCAATGGTAGGGATCGCCGTTGAGTAAAGTCTGTTTCGGAACGCCGTGAAAAGAGAACATCAGCTTGGTGCCGCGGCCGTTCTGTTTCCAGAATTCACGAATGCTCGCTGCGAGCGCCGCAATGTATCCGGGCTCATCGTGATACTGGTTGATAAACCGTGTCTCCGGTACCCAACGCAGCCGATTGAGTTTGCGCGCAACCGCATCAATTACCGATGCTGTTGTCGTGCCGGAGTATTGTGGATACATCGGCAGTACGAGGAGACGCCGCGCGCCCTTTGCAAGCAGCCGATCAACCGCGTCGTTCAGCGATGGGTCGCCATAGCTCATCGCCAGTTCGACATTGATCGAATCGGGCATGCGCCGCTCGAGCTCCTTCTGCATCCCCGCAGCGATCTCTTTCGAGAACAGCATCAGCGGCGAGCCTTCTGCGGTCCAGATTTTTCGATAGGCTGCGGCCGAGCGTGATGGCCGTATTGTGAGGATGATGCCATTCAGGATCAGCCACCATAGCCAGCGCGGGTACTCTATGACCCGCGGGTCTGACAGGAATTGTTTGAGGAAACGACGCACGGCGGGCGCTGTCGGCTCCTCAGGCGTGCCAAGGTTGACCAGCAGTATCCCGATGGACTCTGCTGCCCCGTGCTCGAATGCAGGTGTTGATTCGTAAGTCGGCATAGGCTCGGCAAGCGATTTCAGACGCGCCCAACAGTACGTCAAAGGCAACGCCGGCGCCACCCGAACAGTCTATAATTGCTTGTCTTGATTGACATTTGTTGCGAGAAAACCCAATGACGGAAGTGCCTGAGAAATTCGTCCAATCTGCAGACCGCTGGTCGTTGGCGCGTGACATTGCCGTCTTGCAGGTAAAGTTACTCGTCGACGGGCTCAGAGATCTGTTGTTGGTACCGGCGTCACTGACCGTCGGTCTTGTCAGCCTGTTTACCAATGACAATGGACGTCCCGCTCCTTATTTTTACCAACTGTTGGACCTTGGCAAACAAACTGAGCGCTGGATCAATCTTTTTGGTGCGCTGAGCAACGCGCCGCCTGATATTCGACAGGTCGAGCCGTTTGCAGACGGCGACATCGACGACGTTGTGGAGCGACTCGAGACATTTATGCGAGACGAACAAAAACGGGGTGGCTTGACCGCGCAGGCCAAAGAGCGAATGGACAAACTGTTGAAAGCGATCAATCGAGGCCGAAGTACAGCCGGCCCGGTCGACTAGGCCTTATCCCTTTTCGATATCCCGCCCGGAGAGCAGGTCATCAAGGTGCGGCGCGGGATGATCGGGGTCTAAGCGACCCGATTTCAGGCGGCCGACGTACTCTTTATAGGCGCGCATCGCCTGGTGTCCGAATATCCAGCAGATCGGCAGGTTTGCAAACATCATGACCCCGGTGCCGATGCCAATCACGTTATCGAGGTCGGCCGCGGAGCGCACAAGGCCTAGCGTTGCGACAACAATCAGGCAGCAATAAACCACTCTGTATCCGAGCACGGCTTTTTCGCCGGCGAGAAACACCAGCGCCTGTTCGCCGTAATAACTCCAGGCAATCATGGTGGATATTGCAAACATCCAGGCGGCTATCGTTACCAGCCATTTGCCGAGTCCTGGTGCCACGCTGTCAAATGCTTTCGCCGTTAATGTAGCGCCGACATAGCTTCGATACAGGCCATCGCCGATGATGGACGGTCGCGTTGGGCCCGCAAACGTATCCCAGGTTGTCACGAAGCCCGCCGCGCTTTCCCTAACGACGCCCTCGACGCGGTGCAGGGTCAGGCCGGTCGCTTCGTTCTTGTGAGCCTCGATAACCAGGCTCGTCTTGTCGCCGCTGACCCAGCCATCACCGGGCAACGCCGTTTCGCTGAACTGCCAGCCACCCGCAGTCTGCGCGGCGACCGGAAGTGGTTCGAGTCTGACGTCAGGCGCACGATTCCAGATGCCGGTCGACAGGATTATCAGCGCGGTGAAGGTGCAAACGACGATCGTGTCAATGAAGGGCTCGAGGCCGGCAACGATACCCTCGCGAACGGGCTCGTCCGTTTTTGCCGCTGCATGTGCAATCGGTGACGATCCCTGACCTGCTTCGTTCGAGAAAACCGCGCGCTTCAGGCCAAACAGAAAAGCAGAGGCTGCGGTACCGCCGATAAATGCACCCGCCGCTTCGGTTGGCACGAAGGCCGATTTGACGATCAGTACGAAAATGCCGGGTATTTCGCCAAGGTTGGCGAACAGTACATAGCTGCCCGCGGCGAGATACAGGAAAACCATTAGTGGCACAAGCGTCGCGGTAACCCGGCCAATGCGCTTGATACCGCCAATGATGACCCCGCCGACCATCAAGGCGAGCACAATACCGGTAATCCAGCTTGGCACGGAGAAGTACTCTTCCGTAAGTTCACCGACGTTCCAGGCCTGGAACATGTTGCCGCCCGTCGCTGTCGACACCAGTAGCATCGCGCAAAAAAAGACGCCTATGGCCTTACCCAATCGTGGCAGGCCGCGGCGCTCGAGCCCTTTGGCGGCCACCCACATCGGGCCGCCGTGAGGATTGTCCGGATCGTCCGTATTGCGATACAGCATGGACAACGTGACTTCGGTCAGCTTGATTGCCATGCCGAAGAAGCCAACGATCCACATCCAGAAAACGGCGCCCGGCCCGCCGAGCGCTATGGCCAGCGCGACGCCGCCTATGTTGCCAAGGCCGACCGTTGCGGACAGCGCAGCGGATAACGCCTGGAAATGATTGATAGCGCCGGGATCGTCAGGATCATCGTAGACGCCTCGCAAGACGCGAGGCGCGTGAGTCAGGGCGCGGTACTGGCAAAAGCCGCTCCAGATAGTGAACAGGATGCCGGTGCCGACGATCGCGTAAAGCACATAGTCGTGCCACAAAAAGGCGTTGATCGTGCCGAGCAACGCGCTGAAGTCACCCATCTGTCTTCCGGGTTGGGGCTAGTTGGCCTCCATGATAGCGGATATACCCATACCGCCCGCCGTACAAACGGATATCAGCCCGCGGCCTGAGCCATTTTCCTGGAGCATTTTTGCCAGAGAGGCGATTATGCGTGCACCTGTCGCCGCGAACGGGTGCCCCATGGCTATGCTGCCGCCCTTGGTGTTGAGTCGCGACAGATCGATGGGACCCATTGCTTCGTTCCTGCCGAGCTTCGTGCGACAGAATTCATCAGATTGCCAGGCCTTGAGTGTCGCCACGGTTTGCGCTGCAAAAGCTTCGTGAATTTCGTAGAAATCGAAATCCTGCAGGCGCAGGTTCGCCTGTTTGAGCATGTCGGAAACGGCATAGGCCGGCGCCATCAACAGGCCCTCTTTTTTGACGAAATCGACAGCCGCGACTTTGACGAATGTCAGATACGCCATTATCGGAAGATTCTTCTGCCGCGCCCAGTCCTCCGAGGCCAGCAATACAGCGGCGGCGCCATCGGTCAGCGGCGTACTGTTGCCAGCGGTCATTGTGCCTTCGCCACTCTTGTCGAAAACGGGTTTTAGCGAGCTGAGTTTCTCAAAGGTCGTGTCGCGACGGATATTGTTATCTTCCTCGACGTCCATGAACGGTATGACGAGATCCTCGTACCAGCCAGCGTCATAGGCCGCGGCCGCCTTAATGTGACTGGCAAGCGCCAGCTGGTCCTGATGCTCACGTTGTACGTCCCATTCTTTGGCAGTGATCTCTGTGCTTTCGCCCATCGACAGATTGGTTCGCGGCTCGAGAACGCCGGGGAAAACCGGCTTGAAATGTTTCGGGCGAATGCGCAACAGCGGTTTGATCCTGTCCATCGTAGAGCGCGCCCTATGCATCTCGAAAAGAATACTGCGGTAGTCGTCGTTATATACGACAGGTGCGTCGCTGATGGTGTCTGTGCCACCGGCAATACCGGCTTCGATCTGGCCAAGCGCAATCTTGTTGGCAATCATGATCGCCGCTTCGACGCTGGTGCCGCACGCGCGCTGCAGGTCGACGCCTGGTGTTTGTAGCGACAGGCCTGAGTCGATTACGCACTCACGCGCCAGATTCCAGTCTTTCGAGTGCTTGATGACCGCGCCGACCGCAACATCACCCAGCGTTTGCCTCTGAAGGTCACATTTCTGCACCAGGCCCTGTAATGCAGCCGTCATA
>Ga0316201_10000867_pt1 | contig 19005 bp, 13 predicted proteins | sample CS6wburrow_MG_FD_204516 | JGI IMG/M metagenome (GOLD analysis project Ga0316201, IMG submission 204516) | Coastal sediment microbial communities from Delaware Bay, Delaware, United States - CS-6 worm burrow | ecosystem: Environmental > Aquatic > Marine > Coastal > Sediment | place: USA... | reverse complement strand
TAACCTGCGAGTCCCGGTGAACAGTATCTCATGGGCACTGATTCACCCTTAAAGAGGCTATTAAGACCCCAAACCCCGTAATATAGTACCGCCGGCCTCCGTGTCACTGCAGTTCTTGCGAAACACATCAAACAATTCCCTGCCCATGCCGTCTGCACTATCCTCAGAGCCCGGTCCCGGATCAGGGCGCTGACTCAGTACGGCATCAGGGACATCCACTTTCATAGTGCCTTCGACGGCATCGATCAGCACAATATCACCATCCTGCACCTTGCCAATAAGACCCTCTCCGAGGGTATCGGGTGTTACATGAATGGCTGCCAGCACCTGGCCAGAAGCACCGGACATACGGCCATCGGTCAGCAGTGCCACTCTCAGACCACTTGCCTGGAGTACCCGAAGAAAAGGCGTTAGCTGATGTAATTCAGGCATGCCATTAGAAGAAGGCCCCTGGTGTGTCAGTACCACGACCATGTCGGTGGTGAATTCGCCTTTATTGAAAGCATCCACAAAACCCTGCTGTGAATCGAAAACCCGGGCGGGTGCTTCGATACGATGGTACTTTTCTTTTACGGCAGATGTTTTAATGACCGCACGACCAAGATTACCCTGTACCAGTTGAAGGCCACCATGGTCATTGAATGGATCGTCAACCGGTCGCAGAACGCTGGTATCCAGCGACTGACCGGTGACCGGTTTCCAGGTAACAGTACTACCTTCCAACACCGGTTCGCGGCAGAATGCTTTGAGACCAGGGCCCAGGATCGTCTGCACATCATCGTGCAGGAGACCGGCATCCAGTAGTGAGGACATGGTGAAACCCAACCCACCCGCAGCATGGAAATGATTCACATCGGCCTGGCCATTTGGATAAATCCGTGTCAGTTGCGGTATCACTGAAGACAGAGCGGAAAAATCATCCCAATCGATCATGATACCTGCTGCCGCGGCAATGGCTACCAGGTGTATCGTGTGATTGGTTGAACCTCCCGTGGCCAGTAAGCCAATGATGGCATTGACGATGGCTTTTTCATCAACGATGCGACCGATGGGTGTGTAGTTTTTACCCGCTGGCAGAAGCTGGAGCACACTTCGAACAGCCTCGGCTGTCAGCGCATCACGCAGCGGCGTTCCCGGGTTAACAAATGACCCGCCAGGAAGCTGTAAGCCCATAAACTCCATCAGCATCTGATTGCTGTTGGCCGTACCGTAAAACGTACAGGTGCCAGCTGAATGATAGGAAGCAGATTCGCTCTTGAGTAATTCATCGCGGCCAATATGACCGCTTGCATACGCTTCACGAACCCTGGCTTTCTCCTTATTCGGCAAGCCGGATTCCATCGGCCCTGCAGGCGCGAAAACCATCGGCAGGTGTCCAAAACTCAACGCGCCCATCAACAAACCCGGCACAATTTTGTCGCAGACACCCAGGCAAATACCCGCATCGAACATATTATGCGACAGTGCAATTGCTGTGGATTGCGCAATGACATCCCGGCTGAAAAGTGACAACTCCATACCCGGTTGACCTTGTGTAACACCATCACACATCGCCGGAACACCGCCGGCAAACTGGGCAACCGCACCCGCCTCATGGGCAGCCTTTCGGATCACATCCGGAAAGGCCTCGAAGGGCTGATGCGCGCTGAGCATGTCGTTGTACGACGAAATGATCGCGATGTTCGCCGTTGGCCCGCTCACCAGTGCTTTTTTGTCGGCTGCCGAACAGGCAGCAATACCATGTGCCAGGTTGCTACAAGACATGGATTGGCGCGATGGACCAGAGGCGGCTGCGCGTTCGATTCGCTGCAAGTACGACTCGCGCGATTTCATGCTGCGATTACGTATACGATCGGTTACTTGTTTAAGGGTTGGTTGCATCAATTGATTACTCACTATCGGCTTAGGGCGCCCAGATCACTGTCAGTGGCTTGTGTATTTCATGCAACAGCGCTCCTATCGGATAAGCGCTGCCATCTGCGCTTGCGGCTTCAAACACCTCGCGCTTGGCCTCACCAAAAATCAACAACACCGTATGGGTACAATTGAGCAGTGCGGACAAAGTCAAACTGATACGTAGATGCGGGCTACCCGAGGTTTGCACCATTGTGCATGCTGATTTGTCGTGCGGATCAAGTGCCTTTTGCAAGCCATCAAAATCCGGGAACAGGGAAGCGAAATGCCCGTCCTCACCCATACCCAGTAAAACAGCACTGAATGGCTGTGTTAGACCTGCCAAATCCTTTTCGATCAACCGGGGCGCCTGCGACGCATCCAGCCCTGATCGAAAAAATGGCAAAACCTTTCCCTTGGCGGCCAGACCCGTTAGTAGGCGCTGCCTGATCAGTCGCTCGTTGCTATCCCTAGAATCCGGAGACACCCAGCGCTCATCACTGGGAACAACCGTGACCCTGGACCAGTCCAGCGGGGTGGCTGACATCAGGTCAAAACAAGGGCCCGGGGTAGAGCCGCCACTGACAACGAGTGACGCTTCAGCATGCGGGCTCTGATCCAATACATCATTGACCAGGCTCACGAGCAGGTCCGCGGCAGCTGCAGTCGCTTCGGGGCGATTCTCAAATGCCCGGAATTCGATAAGCGCTGACATGGGATCAGTCAGGAAACCAGGTGCGATCGTCCCGATCGAGCATCAATGACGATGCTGTTGGCCCCCAGGTTCCGGCCATGTAAGTTTCAACAGACTGATTGGATTCTTCCCAACCTGCAATAATTCCATCAATCCAGCGCCAGGCAAATTCCACCTCATCACGACGCATGAACAATGCCGGCTTGCCCCGAATAACTTCAACCAGCAGGCGCTCGTAAGCATCGGGGTAACGGGCGCCGTTGGGGTCCACAAAGCTCAGGTCAAGTGAAACCGGTCTCAGGTCAAAGCCGCCAGGCCCCGGGTCTTTCAACATCAGGCTGAGCTTCACGCCTTCGTCGGGCTGCAAGCGAATGCTTAGCCGGTTTGCATTGCGGGTGTCGCAAAGTTCAGGAAAAATCGAAAAGGGAACCTCTTTGAACTGGATGACAATTTCCGAGTACTTCTGCTTCAGCCTTTTCCCGGTGCGCAGATAAAATGGCACACCGGACCAGCGCCAGTTCTCGATCTGCAGCTTGAGCGCAACAAAAGTCTCTGTTTGACTCGCCTTGCCTGCGAGTTCATCCAGGTAGCCATCAACCATTGCCCCGTCAATTGCCCCCGCCCGGTATTGCGCGCGTACGGTATGTCGTTTGACCTCGCCTGCGCCTATCGGCTTCAAGGCATGCAATACTTTCATCTTCTCATTACGCACAGCGTCATGATCACGATTGATCGGTGGTTCCATCGCCGTCAGACACAACAGTTGCATCATGTGGTTCTGCACCATATCCCGCAAAGTGCCTATCTGGTCATAAAACTCAACACGACCACCCACACCCAGATCTTCCGCAACAGTGATTTGAACGTGGTCAATATTGCCTCGGTTCCAGAGTGGTTCGAACATTGAGTTGGCAAAACGTAAAGCAAGCAGGTTCTGAACCGTCTCCTTGCCAAGGTAATGATCAATTCTGAAAATACTGTCTTCCTGAAAACACTCGCCAACCCGGTCATTTATCTCGCAAGCCGAGGCGTAATCGTTACCCACAGGCTTCTCAAGCACGATACGTACTTTATCGTTGATCAGTTTGTTTTGACTGAGACCGGTAGCAATATCACCGAATAATGTGGGTGCCGTGGCGAGATAGAAAACCCGAATACGGTCTTCAAAGCCCTCGAGCACGGTTTTCAAACCCTTCCACTTGGTGGGTTTCTGTGCATCCGCTTTAACGTATTGCAGACGTTCAGAAAAAGACTGCCACGATTCCTTTGAGTATCCTGACCCGGAGAGCGTGCTCTCCAGCGATTTACCCACCATTGCCAAAAACTCATCCTGCGTAAGTGGACGGCGGCCAATGGAAATGATCCGGGAACCGCTAGGAAGCTGACCATCCATATCGCGGTGAAAAAGAGCAGGCATCAACTTACGCAACGCAAGATCACCCGCGCCACCAAAGATAACCAGATCGAAAATATCTACAGGTACAAATTTCGCCATTTTGAAAGCCTAACAAACCTATGTGACATCAAGGTTATGGATTAGGCCACAATTCCAATGACAATGAAACAAAGGTGGCCGCACTGTCACAGGGTGATAACACCTGATCAAGCCCTCAGCAGTGCCGTACGCCCTCGGAACACCAACCCTTAGCTATGAGGTTTTCAATCAATCCGGTAATCTATGCTTCACAGTACTGACCATATAACGGAGACCGGCATGACCAAGGAAACCAGAAAACCAACTGATGTAGACCCGGTTGATTCCGAGCGACGGGATCTTTTGAAGAGCGTCGGCGCCGGTGTAGTGGCAGCGACCTTCAGTGGAGTAACCATTGCCGGCTCAAACCCGAGCGGGGTCAAACCGCTGCGTTGGGGTATCGTTGGTACCGGTGGAATTGCCAACAGCATGGCACCCAGGATTCACCAGGCAGATAGTGCTGACCTTGTTGCGGTATCAAGCCGCCGAATGGAATCCGCCAAAAAGTTTGCGGATAAGCACGGTGTATCCCGGGCTTTTGACTCCTGGGCCGACATGCTTGAGTGGGATGGGGTCGATGCGATTTATGTAGCGACACCGACCAGTGTCAGGGAAGAAATCTGTGTGGCTGCGGCCAACCATGGCAAGCATGTGCTGGGTGAAAAACCTTTCGCCAACCTGGCTTCTCTTCAACGAATCACGGCGGCCTGTAAGAACAATGGCGTAGGTTTTATGGACGGTACACATTTCGTGCACCATCCGAGAACAACTTATATAAAATCCAACAGCGCGGGACTGGTCGGCTGGCCATGGTCCATCGATTCAGCTTTTCAATTTGAACTCTCTGACAAGAACAATATTCGCTTCAACCCCAAGCTCGAACCCTACGGTGCGATTGGTGATGCCGGTTGGTACAACATGCGGGTGGCAGTGGAGTACTCGGCACCAGGTGTTGAGATCAAGTCGGTTGAAGCCTATCTTCGCCGCGACCCTGGTACCGGTGCAGTCGTCAGTGGTAGCGGTGTCATCGTGTTCGATGATGGTTCAACCAACACCTGGAATTGCGGTTTTGAATCCGGTGCGGGAATTATGGATCTCAGGATCTCCGGCCAGAAGGGTGTAATCAAGCTGGATGATTTTCTTTCACAACGCCCCCGGGATATGCCTGCTGACTTTGAATATCGACAGAATTGGAACGAAACAGAATTCATCGAGGTGCCCTCAGAAAAACCGGAAGCAACACTCATGTTTGAAGACTTTTCAACCATGGTCGGAACCCCCGCCATGCTCGAAGCCAGCAGAACTGCCAGCGAGCGCACACAAAACTGGCTGGATGCGATTTGGAACAGTGCCTTAAAGAACGAGGCCGGCTGAATTTAGTGGCTGGTGCCGGCTGTGTGGGTTGCCACTACCAATTTCAGCTAATCCAGGGTGGACATGAATGTCCACCCTGCGGCCCTGGTGTTTCTGATTAAACCCTACCAGTGAATACCCTGCATCAGGCTGGCGAAGGCGAGCTGTTCCGGTGATGCCTGTTCCTGCTCTTCGGAGATGCCCTTGGCGGCCGATGAATCCGGGAACATCCGGAACGCACTGTTCATCACGATCTCGGCAATCTTGGGGGCTACCGCATGCAGGGTTTGAGCAAACACACCCATACGCGTTGCAATTCTTTGCGGTCTGTAAATAACCGCCTGCCTGATGAACTCAGCCGCCTCGTCCGGCGAGATGGTCGGCACGTTGTCGTACATCTTGGTCGGGGCGATCATCGGTGTACGCACCAACGGCATATTGATTGTCGTGAAGGCAATGCCGGTGTCACTGTATTCAGCAGAAGCACAACGCGAAAACGCATCCAGGGCCGCCTTCGATGCCACGTAGGCCGAAAAACGCGGCGAGTTTGTAAGCACACCAATCGAGGATATATTGATGACATGCCCCTTGCGGCGTGCCGCCATTCCCGGCAAGACCCGCAAAATGAGTCGCAGGCAACCGAAATAATTGAGTTGCATGGTACGTTCAAAATCGTGGAAGCGGTCATATGAAAGCGCAATGGAGCGGCGAATCGATCGCCCGGCATTATTGACCAATATGTCGATCGCGCCATGATCCGCCATAATCTGATCTATGAGGCTATCACAGGCATCAAGGTCAGAGACATCACAGGAATAACTCCAGGCCTTGCCACCCATTGCTTTAATTTCTTCCAGTGACTCCGCCAGCTTTTCTTCACCGCGGGCAACCAGAATGACCTTTGCCCCGGCTCTTGCCATCATCATGGCCACCGCGTGTCCAATTCCCGAAGATGCCCCGGTAACAACAACGATCCTGTCGCGCACATGACCACGCAGGCTGCGATCAATGAAAAGGTCCGGATCAAGATGTCTTTCCCAGTAATCCCATAGGCGCCAGGCATAATCATCCAGCCTCGGGACCATGATGCCGCTACCCTTCAGTGCCTTTTCCGTCTCACGGTTATCAAACTTGGTGGGGTAGTTAACAAATTTCATCATATCCGGTGGTAAACCCAGGTCTTTCATAACATGCCTGGTAATCCGCCGGACAGGGGGTAACATCCTCAAACCCGCTGTGATTGTCGCAGGGATGTAATTGAAGATTCTCGCGTCGATACGCATCGTCATTTGCGGGGCGTGAGCGGCCCTGGCAAACAGGTTAAGTACCTCGCCAATCCGTTTGGGCTTGGGATCGGTCAGGTGGAAACACTTACCATCGAGTCTTGCCTTGTGTGCGATGTATATCGTTGCATTCACGACGTAGTCGACCGGCACGATATTGATCCGGCCACCCTCAAGGCCGAGTGTCGGCATCCAGGAAGGCAGCATTTTGCGCATCTTCTGGATGAGTTTGAAGAAATAGTAGGGGCCGTCAATCTTGTCGATAACACCCGTTTCTGAATGTCCGACTACGATACCCGGCCGGTAAATACGCCATGGCATCTTGCATTCACGTCTGACGACACTTTCAGAATCGTGCTTGGTGCGGAAATATGGGTTGTCCAATCCCTGCGCCTCTTCGAACATATCTTCCCGGAAGATGCCTGCATACAGGCCGGCTGCCGCAATTGAGCTCATATGGTGGAAACGTTTTGCCTTGATATCGTCTGCCAGACGTACAACATTTTGTGTTCCATCCACGTTTACACGGACCTGGCTTTCGGCATCCGCCATCAGGTCGTAAACGGCGGCAAGGTGGAATACGTGGTCAATTTTTCCTTCCAGTTCCCGTCTCTTTTTCGCAGGCACACCCAGCATGGGCCTGGTCAGATCGCCAGTGATGGGAACGACACGCTTGGCGTCGCTACCCCATTCCTTTTTCAGGGCTTCAAGTTTTTGCTTTGATCCCTTGCGAACCAGAACATAGACCGTGGCCATTTTCTTTTGCTGCAGTAATTCGCCAATCAAATTGTGTCCGATAAAACCGGTTCCACCGGTAACTAGGTAATTCATAGATATCCTCCGATCCCTTCATGCCATGTGTGTGCAGGTCGTACAATCTTATCAGATTAGTAAACTGTTCCCATGCTGTTACAATTCACATATTCGAATTAGTATGAACCAGCCTGGAGATTTTTCGCATGACAGACATCAATTCCCGCTTTGAACAGGCAAGCATTGCCGCCAAATCACTACCGGAAAGACCGGATAACGACACGATGCTGCAACTGTACGCACTCTACAAACAGGGCTCCTCAGGTGATGTATCCGGAAGTAAACCCGGTATGTTTGACTTTGTTGGCGTGGCTAAGTATGAGGCCTGGAAGGGTTTAACAGGTCTTTCACAGGATGACGCCAAAAATCAGTATATTGAACTGGTAAGCAAGCTCGGCGGTTCCATCGACGATTGAATGGCTGAATAACACGCCATGGCACGCCGCAATACACGGGAACTTGTTCTTGAAACCAGCCTGGCACTGTTCAACGAGTTCGGCGAACACAACGTCAGTACCAACCACATCGCAGACGAAGCAGGTATCAGTCCGGGTAATTTGTATTATCATTTTCGCAACAAGGACGATATTGCGCTTGAACTTTTCAAGCTGTATTTATTGCATGTCCAGCCAACGCTGGAGCTTGAAGAGTACGCTGAACAGGAAGCCGAGGATCTGTGGCTGCGGCTGCATCTGATTTTTGAAGCCATGGGTCGCTTCCGTTTTCTGTTTCGAGACCTCAGTGACCTTTACAGTCGTATCAAAAATCTCCGGCGGGCACTCAATGGCCTGCTCCTCAGGCAACATACTACGCTCATCACCCTGATCTCAGGTCTACGGAAGAATGGTGTGATGGATATTGACGACCACGAAAGTGAGGTACTGGTCGACAATATGTTACTGGTCATGACCTATTGGATTCCTTTTGCAGAAGTAAGAGGTGACCCCGGTCTTGCCGATGGCAAGGTGCTTTCTTCATCTGTCGCATGTGTTCTGCACCTGGTTTTGCCTTATCTGCGCGAACCGGAGGCGAGCCAGGTTAAAGCCCTCGCGAAGACTTATAAACGGGTCTGAGGAAGATTCAGTTTTTGTGGTTAAATAGTCAAATGCACGGCTTACAAAACAGGAACAATTTAAAGGCTAATCATGAGAGAAAAATTACTAAGTGACATTGAGTCATTGAGAGCGGAGCTTTCAAAAATCGAAAATACTGAAGGAATTGCAGAGCATGTTCAGGCGTTAAATGCGGCCATTGATCAACTGCAAAAAGATGCTGATCTTGAGCAGAGCGAAGAGATCAATGAGCAACTAAATCAGCTTGTGACCAATTTCGAAATCGACCACCCCATCACTCATGGCCTGTTACGCAGCCTGATGAAAACCCTGGGAGATATTGGTATCTAGTGCAGTACATGTGATCATGATCTGCGCACAGGACTACAAATCTGCAAATCTACCACCCTCACCTGCCAGTCTTTCGAGTAGTGGTGCGGGCTCCCAATATCCGAATTCATTTCCCAATGTATCGCGGTAGCTGCAAACCCTGTCATAGATTTTCTTGAGCCCGACACTATCGGCGTAATGCATCGGACCACCGCGATAAGCAGGGAAACCATAACCATTGATCCAGACCACGTCGATATCGCTGGCGCGCTGAGCGATGCCTTCTTCGAGAATACGTGCGCCTTCATTGATCAGCGGGTAAATACACCTGGTCAGCACTTCATCATCACTGACACGGCGCTGACTGATACCCAGTCTTGCGGCCTCATTTTGAATCAGGGTTTGAACTTGCGGGTCCGGAACGGGGGTTCGTGACCCCGTTTCATAGAGATAGACGCCTGCGCCGGTCTTTTGCCCGAACCGACCCATCGCAACCAACTTGTCTGCAACCAGCCCAAAGCGCTCGTCAGCAGGCATCGTACCATTGCGCCGCCGCTCCTCACGCACCCTGGCACCAATATCAATACCTGCGAGGTCACCCATGGCAATGGGTCCCATGGGCATTCCAAACTCGAATAACACCCGATCGATCTGTTCGGGTTTTGCACCTTCCAGCAACAATAAACCGGCCTCCCGAATATAACCTTCCAACATACGGTTGCCGATAAAACCGTGACACACACCACTGACCACACCGACCTTGCCAATCTGCCTTGCCAGTTTCATTACGGTGGCCATCACATCCTGTGCGGTTGCAGCACCCCGCACCACCTCCAATAGACGCATGATGTTGGCGGGACTGAAGAAATGCATGCCCACCACATCCTGCGGTCGTGAGGTCACCTGCGCAATTTCGTCAAGATCCAGGTAGGAAGTGTTGCTGGCGAGGATAGCACCCGGTTTACAGACCTGGTCGAGGCGTTTGAAAATCTCTTTTTTCACAGCCATATTTTCAAACACGGCTTCAATCACCAGGTCCACACTGGCCAGTTGGGCATAATCCGTGGTCGGTATGAATAGCTTCATCAGGGTGTCGAGTTGCGCCTCGCTCATGCGACCTTTTTTCACACCCCGCATGTAATTGCCACGTACCACTGCGATACCCCGTTCAATCGCCGCGACATCGACGTCAACCATGTGGACGGGAATACCCCTGCTGGTAAAATTCATCGCGATACCGCCACCCATGGTACCGGCGCCGATCATGGCGACGCTGTTGATGGTCCGTAAAGGCGTGTCTTTTGCCAGGCCAGCCACTTTGGCTGCCTGTCGCTCCGCAAAAAAGACGTGTCTTAAAGCAACCGACTCCGGGGATTGCATACACTCGGTAAAAAGTTCACGCTCGCGCTTCATGCCCTTTTCAAAAGGCAGTGCCACGGCTGCCTGAACCGCAGAAATGATACGCTCAGGTGAAAAATAACCACGCATTCTGCGTGCATTGGCAGCCCTGAAATCATCGTAGTATTTTTCCGGGATCAAAGCCGGATCAATCTGTGTATCGCACAATCGACGCAAAGGCGCGTCTTCAGTTAACAGTTTTTCAGTAAAAGCGAGGCTCTCTTTCAGCAAATCACCCTTTGCCACATGATCAATTGCGCCCAAGCCTGCGGCCTTTGCGGCACCAACCGGTTCACCGGTCATCATTATTGGCAGTGCCGCCTGAACACCGATCAAACGCGGCAGTCTCTGGGTACCACCAGCACCCGGAAGCAGGCCCAATTTGACTTCGGGAAGACCAACTTTGGCGTCAAACCTCGCGACGCGGTAGTGGCAACCTAAAGCGATCTCGAATCCACCACCAAGGGCGGTGCCGTGGATGGCCGCCACCACCGTCTTTGGACTGGCTTCCAGTGCCGCCACGACATCGGGTAAATGCGGGGTTTTCGGCGGCAAGCCAAACTCACGAATATCCGCGCCCGCAATAAACGTACGCCCTGAACAAATAAGAACGATGGCCTCAATGGCAACATCCTCAATCGCACTTTGTAATGATTGCATAATACCCATACGAACCGTTTGGGAAAGCGCATTCACGGGTGGTGAGTTGATCTCAATAACACCTATCCGACCCTGGGTTCTCAGATTAACAAGCTCGTTCATTACAACCGTCCTTTTCTCAATATTAATAAAAAGGCCCGCTGAACGGGCCTTTTTTCAGAACTTATGCCCGCCTCCGAGCACACGGCGCGTCGGTTTAAACATCGGTTTGTCGTACCTTTTGGCCAGCATTTCCAGGTTGTCGATCAAGTCGAGTTTCGAAATTTGACGTCCCATGGCAATGGGTCCAAACGGCATGCCGGATGAATTAACCATGGCCAGATCCACCTCATCCAGGGTATCAACCACACCTTCCTCGATCAGCTTTGTTGCCTCGTTGATTTGCACAAAGATGGTCCACAAGAAGTTGAATTTCCTGGTGGCTTTGGAGAAGTCTATCGTCGGGCGCTCCCCGTTGGGCCACTCGAAATAACCCTGGCCTGTCTTCTTACCCAGCTTGCCTTCCTCGACCATTTTTAACAAGTGGGCTGGCGGGCCATAATCCGGGCCAAGGGTTTGCGCAAAGTATTTACTGACATTGACCGCCACATCCACACCAACATAATCGGTAAGTTCACAAGGCCCCATGGCCGAACCCATCATGCGAACAAACGCGTCGAGTGCTTCTGGTTCGACTTCACCACGCTCCAGGATTTCTGAGATCAGCACAGCCGGCGCCTGGTTGACCCGGTTGGCGATAAATCCGGGCCTGTCCTTTTTGACGTATACGGCGACCTTCTTTTCTCTTTTCGCAAAATCCATACCGGTTTGCATGGTTTCATCAGAGGTTTTATCCGCCTTGATCACCTCCACTAGGCGCATCAAGACGGCCGGGTTAAAGTAATGCAGGCCGAATACTTTTTCCGGTCGGTTGGTGGCAGTTGCTATCTCTGAAATACTCATGGTCGATGTGTTGGATGCCAATAAAGCGTGTGCGGGTGCCAGCTTGTCGATTTCCGCAAATACCTTCTTTTTGAGGTCCATGATCTCGGGAATTGCCTCGATAACGAGGTCGGCATTACCGACTGCCGTGGCGAGATCGGTCGTTGTGCTTAAAAGTTTCTCCCTTATCGCCGTATCGAGTTCAGCGGGAATTTTGCCCTTACTGGTCAGCAAATCAAGACTGTCAAAAATCCTTTTTTTGCCCAGCTCAACAAATTCGTCTTTGATATCGTAGAGGTTGACCTTGTAGCCGGCCAGCAAGGCAACTTCGGCAATGCCATGTCCCATGTCACCGGCGCCAATCATTGCAACTGTCTTAATGTCGTTAATGTTCATTGCAGGCTCCTTAGTTCGCTTCGTTTTCGATGATCATTGCCACACCCTGACCGCCACCTACACACATGGTGGCACAGCCATAACGGCCTCCCTCCTGTTGCAGAATACGTGCAAGTGTTCCGACCAGTCTGCCGCCGGTGGCCCCAAGTGGATGCCCGATGGCGATACCACCACCCTTGACATTCACCTTGTCCGGATCGAGCCCAAGTTCTTTGATTGCATACAGGGCAACGACGGCGAAGGCCTCGTTGATTTCCCAGAAGTCTATGTCCGACGCTTCCAGTCCTGCAGATTGAAGTGCCCGCAGGGTAGAAGGTACCGGACCGGTACCCATGATATTGGGTTCAACACCTGCAAAACCGATCGAAACTATCCTGGCAAGAGGTTTAATGCCCTTGCTTTGAGCGGTTTCTCTGTCCATCAGAACCAGTGCGGTCGCCCCGGCATTTAATGGTGATGAATTACCGGCATGGATGGTGCCATTTTTCTTGAAGACAGGTTTTAGCTTGGCCATGTCCTCTGCGGTTGCATCGGCTCTTACGGCCTGGTCTGTATCAACGGCCTTGATCGTGCCATCACCCTGGCGCACATCAACGGGCAATATTTCACCGTCAAAGAAGCCTTCCTGTTGTGCCTTGAAGGCCAATTGATGAGAGCGGGCACCCCAGGCATCCATTTCTTCGCGCGTATAGCCCATCGCAGCCAGTTTCTCTGCCGTCAGACCCATATTCATCGAAGTCATGAAGTCCCAGTGCAGTAATGAGGGGTCAGAGAACATACGCAGGTTCAATTCAATTTTGCCGTCACCGCCCATCGGAATACGACCCATATGTTCCATACCACCACACAGGACTACATCCGCAAACCCCTGGGCGATTTCCATGAAACCGATCTGCAGGGCCGCCATGGTTGAACCGCATTGCTCATCCACCTGTTTACACGAGGTGCGCTTGTCAAGATTGGCCAGCAGATGTGGCCCACGCCCGCCCAGCGTGAAATTTTCACCCACGGCCTGCGCGCAACCCATGACGAAATCATCGACATCCTTCGCTTCCAGTCCAGCGCGGTCAATGGCCTCGGGCAATAATTTGGCCAGCAGATCATCGGTACGTATATTGAACAACCAGTCACGTCCCGGATCATTGGGACGGCAGCGTGACTGGGCGGATCGGACATAACTTGCTATGACGACGTCTCGCATTTTGAATACTCCATCAGGGAATGAAAACCATTGTATGATTTTAGCTCAATACGCCGGCGTATGGTATCGTCAAATTAACTTCTGCTGGCTTATGAAAATATCGCCGGTTTCGAGCACGGGTGCTTCATACCGATGACAAACGTGAGTGGACCTACGACCGTGATTCTTCCAGCGGGCGACTTGGTCGCGGCCCTGATGACGCGGCAGGTAATGGCTGGCTACTTGTTGACATGGCCAGCGAATGGAAGCTAGTGTTCCCCGCTGGCCAAATAAACATACAACGGTAACAGGAATTTATTATGGAACTTGGAATGTCAGAACGGGTTCTTCCACTGGTCGAATCGGTCCGGAAATTTATTAGGGAACGCGTTGCGCCTGTCGATGGCGAGTTCCTTGGTGAGGTGGAAAAGGGCGACCGATGGACATTGACCGAACGCCAGAATGAGATCCTGGATGAGCTCAAGGCGGCAGCCCGCGAGCAGGGTCTGTGGAATTTCTGGTTAACCGACAGCGACCGGGGTTATGGCCTCAGTACCGTCGAATACGCTTACCTGGCAGAGGAAACCGGACGCGCCCACCTGGCTGCCGAAGCCTTTAACTGCAGTGCGCCGGATACCGGCAACATGGAAGTGCTGGAGCGTTATGCAACCGTTGCTCAGAAGAAACAATGGCTGGAACCCCTGCTGGACGGCAGGATCCGTTCCGCTTTTGCGATGTCCGAGCCCGACGTTGCTTCGTCCGATGCCACGAATATCTGCACCAGCGCCGTGTTGGAAAATGGTGAATGGGTCATCAACGGTGAGAAATCCTATATTTCAGGCGCGGGTGATCCACGCTGCAAGATTTTGATCGTAATGGTTAAAACGAATCCGGAGAACCCCCGTCACCAGCAGCATTCGCAGATCCTTGTGCCGATGGATACGGCGGGTGTTGAAGTCATCCGGCCATTAAAGGTCTTTTCGCTGGATGATGCGCCACACGGTCATATGCACATGAAATTCACCGAAGTCAGGGTGCCTGAAGAAAATATCATTCTCGGTGCCGGTCGTGGTTTCGAAATATCGCAGGGACGACTTGGCCCGGGCCGGGTGCATCACTGTATGCGTGCCATCGGTATGGCGGAAAAAGCGCTTGAACTGATGTGCCGGCGTTCCATCAGCCGCATAGCGTTTGGCCGGCCATTGGCCAAGCTCGGTGGAAACTACGACAGGATCGCTGATGCCCGTATGAACATCGACATGGCCCGTCTGTTGACCCTGAAAACGGCTTGGGTCATTGACACAAAAGGTGTTGAGGAGGCCCATCTGTGGATATCCAAAATCAAGGCCGTGGTTCCACAAATCACCCTCGACATCATCGATGATGCCATCCAGATGCATGGCGCCCATGGCTTGTCTCAGGATTTCCCGCTGGCAGCAATGTACATGGCAGCGCGGACATTGAGATTGGCTGACGGGCCTGATGAAGTACACAGAATGGTGGTCGCCCGGCAGGAATTGAGGACCTATGTAAAAGAGTTGCAGTCTTAGAACGGCTGAGAATCAGCAGTCTGACGAAGCTAAATCGAGTCAGCTCACTACCGGGCGCATTGGCCTGACTATCAAGTGGTCTGCGGTTCACCCGGCAAGGCTTCGGTTTTGTCTTCCCGGTCAAAATGCACATCAACCTGCGGGAAGGCAATGACAATGCCGGCCTCTGCAAAAGCATCATTGATTTTCATGTGCAGGTCACTGAGCAAAAACCCGCGTTGTTGCACATCGGTGAAGAAACACCTCGCGGTCAGATTAAGCGCACTATTATCAAACTTGCTGAAAATCACATCAGGTGCAGGATTATCAGCAATTAACTCGTGACTATCCAACACGTCCTGCAAAATGGCAACTGCCTTACGTACATCACTTCCATAGGCAATACCCACATCCAGTGTCATACGAATACTGGTATCACTCAAAGTCCAGTTCAAAAGGCGACCAGTCACAAACTCCTTATTCGGTACCAGCAGCTCTTTCCCGTCGAAATCGCGAATAGTAGTAGCCCGAATCCTGATGCGGATCACCTGCCCGGAGTTCTCACCAACGGAAATCACATCTCCAACCCGGATAGGCCGTTCAAACAAGATAATCAAACCGCTGATGAAGTTGGCAATGATCTCCTGTAAGCCAAAACCAATACCTACGCCAAGTGCTGCCACCAACCACTGTAAACGGTCCCACCTGAGCCCGAGGGTGGAAAGGAAAGCAAGTACACCCACGGTGATTATCAGGTAACCCAGCAATTTGACCATTGCGTAACGCGTTCCCTGTGAGATGTTCTTTCGGCTTCTAAGTATCAGCGAAAGTAATGGCGGCACATTGCGCGCGGCAACAACTGTAAAAGAGCCAATCAGCAACGCCAGAACCAGGGATGTGAGCGTAATGCTGGTCAGAATGGCTTCACCATCCGACATGTCATTGACTGTCCACAGCGTTATGCTGTCCAGGACATCCAGGGCACGGAACAGGGGTGCCCAAATAAAGAAAAGCAGTAAGGCGGCAATGGTTGTAGTAGCGACCTTCAACAGGCTGGAAACGGACTCACTGAGTGAAACGAGATTGACTTCTTCGTTCTCTGGTTCCGGCGCTTCACCCTCTTTTGGCGCTTGTCTCGCGGCCAGCATTTCATTAAAGCGCAAGCGCCGACGGACCACAAGCAACCAGCGGTGCATGATCTCATAAGTGAAAATCAGAACAATAATAACCGCCAACGAATCAATAACCATTCCAAAAAGGACCTGGGCTGAATAAAGGTAGCCAAGAATAGCGCATGCGATGAAAAAAACACCATGAATGAGTGTCAGGGCCAATAACCAAAAGCGCCGGTGTCTGTGGATTCTCAGCGACAACGATTTGGAGGCCAGAAAGCTGTAAAGCAAGAAGGTAAAGACGATCATGGCTACACAAAAAAGCAGGCGGCCCAATACCGCACTGATCGAGTTAACCTCTACTTGAAAAATAAATGCCGTTAGCACCACCAATGGGAACCACAATATCAGTAACCGGTTACTTAAGTGCTGCAGGTTCTCACAGTATTCCGTTGGCCATGCAAAATGCGTACGGGCGATTCCAAATTCGAGACAGGACGTACGGACCAATAAAAGTAACAACAAAATTCTGATCGAATCCTGAAGGCCTTTTGCGAGATAGGGAGCGGTATCCGAATCCGGACTTTGCACACTGTTTGCTAACAGGAGCAGCAATAAGGGTACTGGTATGAACCGAATAATATTTAGCAGAAGCGCCCACAACGTATGGAGGATTGAATCTTCACGAACCCTGCCAACCATTTTGTTGATGCTGTTAATACGCGAGTCTATCTTCCTTCGTAGCAGCAGCAGGGCCATGGCCAAAACAAGAACAAGCGCGCCGGTCTTTGTAAGGCTGGTAAAACTTAATTCGGAAAGCCTGGTAAAGAAGGCCCCGGCCTCCAGGCGGATATTTTTCAAAATATCAGTAGAAAGTGGCGGGTGGCTCGGTACCCAGAGTATTCGGCTACCAAGGTATGCCTGGTATTCTGAAACCTTTTCACCTAGTTTTGAGCGATTCCGCTCAAGGTCTCCGTGTGTATTGACCAAATCTGTTTCACTGGAGATCAATGCTGTCAGGAGTTCGCGTTGCGAGCGAACCAGGTCTCTTGCTGTTTCGACCAGCTTATTATCGAGTTCAGGTTCCGGGCTGCCAATCTCGGCAGCAAACCCTTTCATAAGGTAGTTTGTCGTATTGGAAAGGGTGTTCAGCGTGTCCTCATAGCGGGTACGTTGAATCACATGATCCCCGATAGCACCTGGCGTGATAGTGGTTGAATCATCAAGTCTAAAACTATCAACCTGGTGCCAGTTAACCATCAGCGTGGGGCCAAGAGAGGTGCTGTCTTCCGCGAGTGACACGAGTGTCCTGACCCCTTCAAAGCGGTCATTCAAAGACAATAACTGTTTTTCAATCTGTTGATTTTCTGCCTTCAAAGCGTTCAGTGTTTTGTCAAGGTCAGTAGCCTGTTCCCGCAGTTGCGTGTTGTATTCCACCAGCTGCTGAATAAATCCGAAGCCCGGTGTGTTTTCATCCAGGTTGATACTGGTTTCTGACTCCTCAACTTCCGCCCTTGAAGCAAGTTCTTTCTCCAGGAGATCGATTTCATTGGTCAGGCCGTTGAGAATAAGTGTGAGTTCTTCACTCTCCGCTTTACGCCTGCTGTAGCGCGCAGCTTGGCTGGCCAACTGGGCTTCCAGGGATCTACGCTCGGCATTTAACGCCTTGCGCTCAGCCAGTGCAGCCCACTGCGTGGCCTCGAACTGTGATGGCTGCAAATCCGGCTCAATGGTTACAGGCGCTCCGGGCAGTTCCTTGAGGCGTTTATCAATCGAATCAAAGCGGACCTGAATGTTGGGTGCACTGCTTTGTTCAGACAGGATTTTCTCATCTACCTGGCTCTTTTTGGCCTGGGATTCACGAAGCTTCAGCTGAAGCGCTGCCAACAAGCTATCGAGCTTTTCTTTCGAGAGTTCCGCAACCGAGGCCGGATCGATGTCGGCCGACCGGTATTCCATGGTTTCCATGCGATCACGAATTTCAGCCTCCTGCTCCGGAGCATCAATTTGTGCCTGCAAGTAAATTTTTTCAGAGGCGGCGCGGACTTCAGCTTCTCCGAGCCAATTGAGCACCGCTTCGTAGCTTCCAATCGTGGTTTCAGCGCCTTCCTGGCTGCCGCTGTCCCTAAGCGCTTGAATTCTCGCCGACACCAGTTCCTGGCTCAGTTCGTTGCTTGTTTGTGGTACCTGCGCTGATGCGACACCCATGCCGCTAAGCAGCAGCGTCATCAGTAAAATTTGTCGTAGACCACTCAAAACAGCGCTCCGGTAAGCTGATTGTGATGTGTAGGTTAACCGCTCAATTGCCTGAGTCCAATAATTAAAGGGAGATCAGGCTTTGGCAGTGTTTACCCAGTTGCTGAACGGCTGTTCCAAATGTTTTGAAACGTGTGTCCTGCGTCTGCCCATGGAAGTAGCGAAAGTATATCTGTTGCAGGATAACGGCAAGACGCCAGTAGCCGTAGACCTGGTAAAACGTAAAATTGGACGTATCAATACCTGTCCGGTCCTGGTATAGCTCCAGAATTTCCCTACGGGTTAACATACCGGGTGCGTTCGAAGGTTGAACCACCAGGCTTTTCAATTGGACCGGGTCATCATCCTGTATCCAGTAGGCCAGCGAATTACCAAGATCCATCAACGGGTCACCCAGCGCGCAGATTTCCCAGTCCAGCACGGCCAGCACATTACAGGGATTATGCTTGTCGAGAATAACGTTATCTATACGAAAATCACCGTGCAGCACTGAATGGCGGGCACTGTCCGATGGCATATTGGCAACCAGCCAGTCGCGTACCGATGCAAATCGATCTACATCGGCTGTGATGACTTTTTCAAAACGCCGATTCCAGCCCAATACCTGGCGTTCAACATAACCTTCCGGCTTACCAAAATCTCCAAGCCCGGCGGCGATATA
>Ga0316201_10000866_pt1 | contig 19008 bp, 18 predicted proteins | sample CS6wburrow_MG_FD_204516 | JGI IMG/M metagenome (GOLD analysis project Ga0316201, IMG submission 204516) | Coastal sediment microbial communities from Delaware Bay, Delaware, United States - CS-6 worm burrow | ecosystem: Environmental > Aquatic > Marine > Coastal > Sediment | place: USA... | reverse complement strand
AAAAAAATAAATATTTGAAAAAATATAAACAAAGGAGGTCTGAGTGTAGATCTCCTTTTTGAGCTTAGGTCTCAACATATTTTATTTTTACAAATAAGTCTTTTTTGTCATATTTTGCAGTACTTGAACATTGACTTTTTCATTAAGCAGCCTTATATTAAGGAATTAATACATGTTTGCATTTGTTAATGTGTTGTTTCCATGTTGATATCAAGTCATAACATGGAAAATAATCCGACAGATCGGTTATCCACAGGTGAGGTTGTGTTTTCAACAGTTTTTCCACCAGTTGTGTTGAGGTGGCAACCTGGTTGAGGATAAATAATATTTTAGATTTGTCTCGATAAAAGAAATAAGGCGATCAAGGTAGTTATATGTCAGACGTAAAGAATACAGTAAGATCTTTGTCCAACACTTTTTCCACATCCAAGGAAAAGGACGATCTCAATTCGTTGATATATGGGCGAGTACAGCCACAAGCAACCGTATTGGAAGAAGCCGTACTGGGCGCAATCATGCTGGATAAAGACGCTCTTCCCTCTGTCATTGAAATATTGAGACCAGAGAGTTTTTACACACCTGCTCACCAGGAGATCTATGATGTAATGCTCCATCTTTTCAGTAAATCTCAGCCTATTGATCTTTTAACAGTGCATGAATCCCTCAATAAATCCGGAAAACTCGATGAAATAGGAGGTGTCAATTACCTCATGGACCTGACCAATAAAGTTGCTTCTGCAGCTAATATTGAATACCACGCAAGGATCATCGCCCAGAAGTTTATTCAACGAGAATTGATTCGTGTATCTACTACAGTGATAAGAGAGTCCTATGAAGACAGTAAGGACGTACTGGAATTATTGGATGAAGCGGAAAGGAATCTATATGATATTACTGACAAGAACCTAAATACGGGATATGAATCCTTAAGTGCTCTTGCAGTAAAAGCCCAAAAAGAAATTGAAGCCATCAGCCAGAAAGGATCAGAGCTTACCGGTGTTACTACAGGATTTGCAGAACTCGATAAGATGACCCACGGATGGCAAAAGTCAGATCTTATCATCATTGCAGCACGTCCCGGTATGGGTAAGACAGCATTTACGCTTTCTCTTGCCAAGAACGCATCGGAACATGGCGAAGCGGTGGCAATATTCTCGTTGGAGATGGCCAATACACAGCTTGTTCAAAGGTTGATTGCCATGGAGTCAGAAATCGATAACTCCAAGCTGAGAAACGGACAGATGTCAGAAGCAGAATGGACGAGGTTGCACAATGCTGTTGATAAATTATCTTCTCTTCCCATTTATATTGATGACACCCCGGCAATCAACATCTTTGAGCTCAGGGCAAAATGTCGACGATTGAAGCAGAATCATGATATCAAGATGATTGTGATTGATTACCTTCAGTTGATGACATCCGCACCTAATGAGCGAAGAGGCAACAGAGAACAAGAGATCAGTTCTATCTCCCGGGCATTGAAGGCATTGGCTAAGGAGCTAGCCGTTCCTGTGCTTGCCTTATCACAATTGTCAAGGGCGGTTGAAACCAGAGGTGGTGAAAAACGGCCAATGCTCTCTGACCTAAGGGAATCCGGAGCGATTGAGCAGGATGCAGATATCGTTACTTTTATATATCGTCCAGATTATTATAGCTTGGGTGAAGATGAATTTGAAGGGCCACCGGATAAGACAGAAATCATCATTTCCAAACATAGAAATGGATCATTAGGCACAGTCGATTTACGATTCATCAAAGAATTTGTGAAGTTCACCAATCTTGAAGATGGAGGCTTTAATGATCTTCCGGATTTTGATCCTAATCCTTTTTCAGGAGTTATCACACGGGCATCCAAGATGAATGATGATGACGTAGACACTTCCATTCCATTCTGATGATGCGCCTTAATAAGTTCATCGCACACGCAGGAGTATGCAGCAGACGCAAAGCAGCCGACCTCGTGAAGGCCGGTGAAATAAAAGTAAATGGTGAAGTTGAAAAAAATCCCGCTATAGAAGTAGGATCAGAGGATGTCGTGACCTACCAGGACAAAGTCTTAAAGCCAGAACAAAGAAAAGTATACATCCTCCTCAATAAACCCAAGAATACCGTAACCACCCTTAAAGATGAAAAAGGAAGGAGAACGGTTATGGACATCCTTAGAAACAAAGTAAAAGAAAGAATATACCCAGTAGGTAGGCTTGACCGTGCTACAACAGGATTGTTATTACTTACCAATGACGGTGATCTGGCTAAAAAACTTTCCCATCCTAGCCATAAAGTGAAAAAATACTATCACGTAGTTCTTGATAAAGATGTATCGGAGGAACACCTGGGACAAATTAAAAAAGGACTTCAATTGGAAGATGGGCTAACCATAGTTGATGAAGCGGACTATATCAAAGGCAGAGGAAAGGCAGAAGTCGGCCTTGAAATTCACATCGGAAAAAACAGGATTGTCCGACGCATATTCGAACACTTAGGATATAGTGTAATTAAACTAGACCGGACATATTACGCCGGGCTTACCAAGAAAGACCTTCCACGAGGATGGCACCGTCATCTTACCAAGCAGGAAGTCATTATGCTGAAACACTTCATATAATGTATTTTACATACAGGATATAATTTTTTGGTTAAATCTATTGATATCCTTATAACCAATAATCTAATTATCCTAACCACCTATCTATCTGAGGTTCCTGATTGATCATTAATATTGCTACTGGCTCATTAATTGGAAGGATTTTGATCAGGAATACGTTATCTTATTAAGGCGCAAGCACTTAGAATCATGAGAACCCCGCATAAACTAGCAACAGTAGTCTTTGCTGATATAGCAGGATATACGGCCATGATGGCTGATAATGAAGAATTAGCGTTAGGGAAACTTGCAATTTTTAAAGCGAAATTAAAAAAGGCATTGCTTGTCAATTCCGGCTCACTTGTACAATATTTTGGTGATGGATGTCTTTGTACTTTTGAAAGCTCACTAAAGGCTGTTGAGTTCAGTATACAATTTCAGAACTCTCTTGGAAAGGGTTCAATTGTACCTGTGAGAATAGGTATGCACACAGGCGATGTTGTTTTTAAAGAAGGAAATGTTTATGGTGATGCAGTTAATATTGCTTCAAGGATAGAATCCATAGGTCAACCAGGCACCATATTGGTTTCGGGACCTATACGAGACCAATTGAAGAGTATTGGAGAGTTAGAATTTACATCATTGGGTAAATTTAGGTTTAAGAATATCGAGGAACCCATTCAGGTCTTTGCATTTTCCAGCCAGGATTTCTTAGTTCCTTCTAGAAATAAGATCGATGGTAAAATATCACATGATAAATCAATACATAGAATTTCCAAGAGGATAAGTGGATTTCTTTTATTAGGACTCATTGTAATCCTGGGATTGTTCTATCAATATAGGGGAAAAGATATCATAGCTTCATGGGACCTTGAATCTACCATCAAGGAAATTGCAGAAGAAGGGTTGATCATATTTGATTTTGAGAATAATACTGGTGATACCATTTATAATAACATACAATGTAGGATACATTCCATCTTATCAAAGAGTCTGATTGACAACAACATTAAGGTCAAAAACCACTCAACATTATGTCATAACTCCATTTATTTGAATATAATCAAATCTCAAATAGGCCCAAGCAGGAAACTAGAAGAATTAGTAGGATCTAAATATGCCCTTGAAGGATATTTATTTAAACATGAGGATAGTCTTGGAATACAGGCAAGGATATTCCGCACATCAGATAATGAAGACTTACACATAACAGATCCTATAATAATGTCAGAAAATGATATTGACAATGGTATCAAAAACTTAACAATAGAGATATTGAATTTTTGGCAGGTAAAAGACGATCCTCTTTTTATGGATAATTTACCCAATCCAGGATGGCATGAACTCTATACTAAAGCCATTTCACTAGTAGAAAAAGATTACCCCCAAGTGTTAGAAATTATAGCGGAATGTAAAAAAATAGACTCAAACCAATTTAGGCCAGATTTCCTGGCGATGGAAGTTTATGATGTTCATCATGAATATGAAAAAAGAGATTCGCTTATTGAATTCCTAGAGATGAAATCAGAATTGCTATCTGACAATGAACTCAATTTATTACACTACCGAAAAGCACTATCATCATTTAATTATCGATCGGCATATGAAAAGTATTTGAATGAATATCAAAAGGACCCTAAAAACTCGTATCTCAATTATTCAGCTATTTCCTATGCTGTAAAATATGTAAATGAACCTGAAGATGCAGTAAGCTTTGGTAAAGAAATTCCATATGACTTGTTAGATTACAGTAATTGTAAATATTGCATGGATAGGATTACTCTGCTTTCAAGAGCATTGATGGAATTGGGCCAATACAAGCAAGCACTTGAAATGCTTAATTATGCAACTGACCGGGAACTTAATGAAAAGGACTTTATCAATGCACAATTACGTGTCAGGGCATTAATAAGGTTGAAAGACTATGAAGGATTGAACGATTACCTGGTAGAATCAAGACACCACAACTTCACAGTTAGCGATTACAAATATTTCTACTATTGGGCAACAAGGGAATATATTCTGGCCGATGAATTGGATCGAGCAGAAATACTAATGGATAACTATTTTAACCTAACAAATACAGATAGCTCGACCCTGAACACTTTCAATAAGGTTGAACTGTTGATCGGTTTGGACAAAATAAAAGAAGCAGAAGAAATGCTGGACAATTATCATGATCAAAAATCATTAAGAGACAACTACAGGTACGTCGTTTTTAAAGGCCATATTGAAGCGACACAAGGTAAAACAGAAGAGGTAAATGAAAAGCTGGCCTATTTGGAATCGTTTTCCACCAGACAATTAAAAAGAATGGTTGCATATCACTCAAGCAGAATCACTGCTGGTTATAAAACTCCCGAACAAGCTCTTAATTTTATCAGTGAGGCACTAGTCAATGGAAAAGTATTTACTCAAAGAGAGTTTCATTATGACCCTCTTTTAAAGAGCATTATAGAAACAGATAAATATAAAAGCCTGATTAACAATATATAGCCATCAAGAAACTCTTAACCTTTTAACTACAATTAAGATCAGAGTTTACTTTTTTGAAGGCATTTGTATGAAGGCTGTTGCTATTCCAACTATTCCAAATTGTATTACATGAACTATCGCATCAATAAACTGATTACCCACATTTAATCCATCAATTACAGCATAATTAAATGCGGCAGTTGGAATAAAAACCAGAACTCCAATAGAGAGTCCATATTTTAAACCTTTTCTAAGCCTGTAAATATTTTCAGATTCCTTAGGATCAAAAGGAATCCTGGATATTCGAGCATAATTGGTATAAATAAGACAAAACATAATAGCTGCGACAAGATAACCAATGGACATATAAAGTACATCAGGCATATCTTTAGTAATAGAACTCATGTAATTCTTACCGATGGTAGAATAAAATAACATATCTGTTGCTGCCAGTATTACTCCAGCAACAAGGATGGACCAAATAATCTTATTTAATTTTGGCATTGGACATTCCGGACGTCCATCACAATCGGGATCAATAACAAAACCATCTTTGGAAGGAATTAATTTAGAGTGGTGGTGAGACATAGTGCATTCAATTTAGGGTTATAAAATAGCACGGTAAAGCAGTGAATGGAAAACTGGAAGGGCAACCTTCTAAATATAAGGTTTTTTTCATTTTAATGCTGTAGTTCAGGATTTTAGGCATAAAAAAATCACTCCGAAGAGTGATTCGTTAAACACAGTATGAAAAAACGCTCTTTTTATCTTTTAGGGTTACTTCGATGGCAGGAGCAGGTTCTTAGAAGATTGGGGTGATCATTGTAGAGATGGATGTTGATTTCTGCTCCGTACCATGTCGAAGTTATCTTTCATATCAGTAAAGATACGATGTAACCTATGATTGCGATTCCGCTGATGACTCCCAGCTTAGCGATCAAAGTATCTCTGTTGCTGCTTTTCTTTACCTCACCGATTGCATTTTTACTTCTTTCAAATAATGAGTATCTATTTTCGATAATCTGATTTCTCATAGAGTCTGAAAGATTAGCATATCTGTACTCGTATACTATAGGATTGATTTTGTGGTTTCTCATGATTAATTAAGTTTTTAGTTGTTTATCAATTACATCCTCAAATGACGCCGAAAAAACCCATAAAGGTCACTTTCCTCGACGAACGATATCTAAAACTCGGCAAATTATCGTTTTAATATATAAAATATACCAAATTATGTTTTATATATACCCAATATATAAAACATAATAAGGAATAATACAATATTTACACTATGTGGGTGGCTTGAATGTACTTTATGGTCTTCCTGTCCTCAAGATGCATATGCTCGTAGTAGGTCTTGTAACTTAATTCAGGAATATAGAGGGGAGCACTGTAGATATCATCATTGTGATAAGAAATATGATACGAAGGATGTGAATCCAGGGTTTCAAGGCTGAACTCATATAATGTAGGATCATCGGTCTTGAGGTGGATGATACCCTGATCTTTAAATATAGGGTGGTACCTATCTAGAAAAGGGATGGATGTAAGTCGTCTATTGGACTTGCTTTTGCGTAAGAATGGATCTGGGAAGGTAATCCAGATTTCATCTACTTCCTGAGGGCCAAAAAACAATTGCACCTGTTCAATGCGGGTTCTAAGAAATGCCACATTGCTCAATTTTTCTTTTAGAGCGATGGTTGCTCCTTTCCATATCCTGGCACCTTTAATATCTACACCGATGTAATTTTTATACTTATAATCCCTGGCAAGGGCTAGTGAATATTCTCCTCTTCCACATGCCAGCTCCAGGACGATGGGATGGTCATTCTTAAAATGTTCTGACGCCCATTTGCCTTTAAGGTCAGCATATACCCCTTCTCCGGCCGTTAACCTGGGTTGTTTATGGTTGAAGTTTTCATAAACATTAGGGAAGGACAATACCTCTGCAAATTTCGTTAGTTTATTTCTGGTACTCATCTATGCAAAGGTAGGACAATCGTTATTTATTGAAAATGATGTCTCAATATTTTATAAAGGGTAGAGTCAATCGGCTTAATAAAAGGTAAGAATGACCATCTATAATCTGTAATTATTGCTTATTGTACATTTTAATAAATAATTAAATCATTAAGGAGAAGCTTGTATGTGGTGGCAAACGTTATTGAAATGGCTTTTTTGATATCTTTGCCACACTTTTTCAAATCGATAGATAATGATCAGAAAATTAATATATATAGGAATAGTAGTTTTTGCAGCCATCCAGGTATCAGCCCAGGAGTATAATATTGGCGTGAGGGCAGGTCAGAACTACTCAACCACAAGAGGACCTGCAGAGCAGGGAGAAGAACTTGGATTCTCCGGAGGCTTTCATTTTGGAATCAATTTCTCATATAATTTCACTGACGATTTTGCTCTGAGGACTGAACTGTTGTATATGCAGAATGGGTATTCCCAGAAATACGTAGGTGATTCATATTATATGATTAGACTTAACGATGGAGGTATCACTTTTGAAAATGGAAATCTGGACATGACCCTTGAAAACAGTAATGCATACCTCCAGATTCCAATTTCCGGGCATTTAAGACTAACACGAAAGTGGGAGTTATTCGGCGGGGTCTATGTCGGAATGTTAATAGGGCCTACCGGAAGAGGAAGGCTTTCTTTTGAATCAACAGATAACCCGGATGATATCTTCTTCAATCAATCCCTTGACTTTGCATATTATGGGGATGAAGCGGGTGAGATCATTACTTTTGGTAATACACCTGCAGTTGTGCTTGTTGAAGGCCAGGATGTAGTTATTCCTAAGGTAGTCGGGGCATATTATCAATATCTCCAAAAAGATGGCAACCTTTTTAATTTTCTGGATGCAGGCGTGTCAGCAGGGATTGCTTATTATTTCAACAGAGGATTCTACTTGAGTGTTAAAGGTGATTTCGGTCTTCTGGATATGACCAATAATCGTATGGATCGATCTCTAATCACTCTGAATCCTGACAACACCCTATTACTCCGTGAGGATAAAGATGCCCATCTTGGAATTCAGGCTTCTTTTGGGTTTAAGTTTTAAGATATTTCCTTAATAGAATAGGCAATAAGGTCAGGTCACAGATCAACGCTCCGATGAGGGTGCTTCCTATGAGCAGACCGATGGTCACGCTTGGCTGATGGTCGGAAAACAACATGACCATAAATCCAAAGAATAAGATAAAAGTTGTAAAAATGATGGCCTTTCCTGTTTCATAAGTTGTAATCCGTAGTGACTCCTCATGGGACATTCCAGTCCTCAGCACTAATATATACTTACTTAAGAAATGGATGGTATCATCCACTGCAATACCAAATACAATTGCAAATACAACAGAAACCCCTGCTTCCAATTCGATATTACTAAACCCGATGATGGCACCGGCGAGAAGAAGGGGAAACAGATTAGGGACAAGAGCGATAAAAAGCATTCGGATATTTCTGAATAAAAGAGCCATCAATAAGCTTACAGCAATGATGGCAATACCCAGGCCATATAATAAATTGTCCCTGATGTAGATCGAATTCTTATCTATGATGACTCCTGTTCCTGTCCTCTTAAACTTAATAATGGAAGTATCGACACTTTCAAGCATTGACCGATTAAGACGAGCACTGACCATATTGATACTGTCTGCACCAATATCTGCAATCCTCGAAGAGACCCTTGACTTTGTTCCATCTTTGTTGACAAGCACCAATCCATCTGTCATTTTGCTTCGCCTCAACAATCTTCGGGATTCAATATAGGTGGATGAGTCTTCTGGAAAAACATAACCTTCACGGCTATTTCCCCGCTTCATCTTTTCCAGGCTCTTATAATAGGTTGCTAGTGAAGTCGTGGCCTTAATTGTAGGCTCCTCCATCAGAATAGATTCAATCTTATCAATCTCACGGACTACCGGAAAATCATCAGCCTTGTAAGGATCCTGAACGAAAACGGCTATTTCAAAAGGCCTGAATCCTGCATACTCTTCTTCGAAATAATTAAAATCTTTTGTAACTCGAGCTCCCTTAGGTAGGGTGTTTTCGATTCTATAATTAGTACTGATCAGGCTTATACCCCAGGCCAGGATGCCTAGTATAAGAAAGGATGCTATAACAATATACTTGCTTCTATTTTTGGCAAATTGATATATCCACCGCAAATAAATGTCCCAATTACTGATCTTACTGGTATTCTTACTCACCATATCACGGGGCAGGTATGTCAACACGGAAGTGGTAAAAAAGATAACCACGATGTATGCCACAATGACTCCGATGGCAGAATTGACCCCGAAGTCTCGCACAGGCTCAACCCTTGAAGTAAGCAAAGTCATAAACCCAACTGACGTAGTAATAGAAGTAAGAAAAGTTGCAATACCTATTTCTCTGATCGTTACCGACATGGCATCCAGTCGGTTCTTGCCTTTCCTTAATTCATCAATGTATTTGGACTTAATATGAATGACATCAGAGGTGCCTACTATCAGCAGTAGCACAGGATAAAGTGCAGAGAGCAGGTTGAACTCCTTCCCCAGCATAGCCATTAACCCCATGAATATGACCAATGCCATGCTGATAGACACTAACGATACAATAATTCCTGGTATCCTTCTAAATAAGATAAATAAGATAATGGCAACTAGAATGACAGAAAGGCTTGCTGTAAGCATAACTTCCTGTTTCTGCATTCGGACCAACTCGACTTGTAAGTCTGCCCTTCCAAGCATGTGAATGCCACCAAAGGTGTTTTTGTTGTTCAATTCCGACACTGCATTCATAAGTTCGAGAGACTCCGCATGGTCCAGGGTGTCTCGATGTTTGACCAGGGCGACCAGAGAGGTAGCGTCTTCATTGATCAGGTTATACAAATACCTGGGATCATTGAGTATGTTCTGTCGATCCTCATTATACCTATCGGGATTATTTCGATGTATAACCGGAATGGTGGAAATGCCAAAGGGTGTCTTCACTGGAGACCTGGCGAGTGTCAGGCTCTGAACATTGACCACATATGGCATATCTCTCAGAGCTAAACAATACTCATGAAAGTCATTCAGAAAGACAGAATCAAAGACATCAGGCTTGTTTTCCACCGCAATGAGCAGAAAGTTGTCATCCGTTTCAAATTCCTCAATAAAAGCTTTAAAGAACTCCAGGTCCTCATCTCCCTGAGGAAAAAACTGCTCAAAATCAAAAGCAAATTTTAAATTAAGAGCACTGAATCCACATATGATGGTCCATAGGATGAAACCTGAGATGATCCATTTACGGTATTGGAAAAACATAGCATCGTAACATTAGAAAAATATTATAGTTGTTGATTAAAGATCAATTTTCAGGGAGGAATATTGATGGTATTGGCCCAATATTACATACACAGACCGGGGTATTTATCCGTGTGATTACAATATTGTTATTAGTTTTATCTTTTACTATATCGTGTCGTAGCGAAGAACTACCTTTGCCGAAAGGAAAAGAAATAAATGAGCAGGGAGTTGGCCATACTTGAAAAACTAGAGAAAGAACTCAATCTGAAGCAATTGCAGATTAAGAGCTTGCTGACCATTACTCAAGCCATTAATGACAACATCTCTGCAGAGGGGCTGTATAATATGTATAAGTCATTTCTCAGTTGGGAGATGGAAATTGACAAGATGGTACTCTTTATTAAAGAAGAGGATAAGTGGAATTGTGCTGCTACCATTAATGCCTCAAAAGAGAATTCCGGCGTCCTTGTTCCCAAGATCATTAAATACAAGCGATTACATACCATTAAGGATGAAGATGAAGAAATCTTGACCGATTTTGATATCATTATTCCCGTATTTCATAAAGAACAACCGCTTGCTTATGCCATCATAGGCGGGATCAGAGAAAAGTCTGATCTGTACAACAGGATTCAATTCATTACTACCATTACTAATATTATTGCTGTTGCGATTGAGAACAAGCGATTGTTTAAACAGCAGATAGAACAGGAACGATTGAAAAGGGAGATTCAGCTGGCAAGTGAAGTTCAACAGATGTTGATTCCTGAATCATTTCCTTGTTGTGAAGAGTATGCCTTATCTAAAATCTATAAACCGCACTTCAATATTGGAGGCGACTATATAGACTTCATTTCATTTGACAAGCATCGGTTTGCATTCTGCATCGCTGATATTTCAGGTAAAGGGGTTGCAGCTGCCTTATTGATGGCCAACTTCCAAGCCATCATTCAGACTTTTATTTATCAATATCGGGATTTGGAGACGTTTATTTTTGCATTGAATCAAGCAGTTTATAGAATTACCAAAGCGGATAAATACATTACTTTTTTCATTGCAGAGATCGACATCCGCAAGATGGAATTAAAATACATCAATGCGGGACACTACCCACCAGTATTAATCAATGGAGGCAAGTTGAGGCGGCTGGAAGAAGGGACCACGGTGATAGGTGCATTTGAGAAACTACCGGAGATAAAAGAAGAAATAATACCTATAAATAAAGATGCACTGATTCTTTCATTCACAGATGGGCTGGCTGATTTGAGAAATGAAAATGGTGAATTTTTTGAAGATAAAAAGATCGAAAATTTTGTGATTAACAACTGTAATAAGACTCCTGTCGAATTTAATGAAGAGCTTATGAGCGAAATTAATATCTTTAAAGGGGATCAGGAATACTCAGATGATATTGCTGTATTGACATGTAAGGTATTCTGATTGATCTTATAATAATTAAAGTACAATGAGCAGACGTAGAAGAAACCAAACAGAAAGAAGCAGAATATTTGCGGCTTTACTGGCTATATTTTTTGGCGGGTTTGGTGCACATAAATTTTATCTAAGGGATCCAGGTGCCGGTATCTTGTACATATTCATATTCTTCATTGCAAGCAGGATTGCATTTCCAATCTCTTTTATTCTGGGGTGGATAGATGCTTTCCGATTGTTGACGATGGGTGATGAAGCATTTGACAGGAAATACAACAAGCACCTCTCCAGAGATCCCAGATCTTATGTAGAACCCAATCGCCCAAGAAGGAGTAGACCGGGAGTAAAGGAGAGAAGAAGATCCAGGCCAAGTCCGCGAGCCATTCAAAAAGCCAACCCTTTTAAGAAAAGTGGATTGAGGAAGTACAAGGAGTTTGATCTGGAAGGAGCGATTGAAGATTTCGAACAAGGATTGGAAATCAATCCAAGTGACATTGCCCTGCACTTTAACCTGGCTTGTGCATATTCTCTTACAGAGCAAAAAGATAAGTCATTCAAGCACCTCAGCCAGGCTGTAGAATTGGGTTATAATGATTTTAAAAAGATTCAGGAACATGATGACCTGGCATTCTTGAGGATACAACCTGAGTTTGATGATTTCAAGGATAAAGGATACAGGCTGGGAGGAAGCAATCCTTCAACACCTGCCCGGGGGGAGGAAAGTGAAGAAGCTCCGCAGCAGGAGGTAAAAGATGATGTCCTGTTATCTCAGCTGAATAAACTGGCAGAATTGAGGAAAAAAGGATTGCTGACAGAAGAAGAATTTAACATGGAGCGTAAGAAACTCTTAAGAAGATAATATTGATTAACAATTGGCATCAATTATGCGTTAATGTATTTAAATGATAGCTTCACAATTGATATCGAGTCTGATCATGCCTTTGGTAACCTCTGATACAGGGGAAGAGGCCATCACTTTGATGAGTATCAATCATGTAAAGCATCTTCCTATCGTTAATAATTCTCAATTACTTGGGTTAATTTCAGAAGCAGATATTCTTGATCATGATATGGATGAGGCCATAGGAAGTTACCAGTTATCACTGGTGCGGCCATATGCATATGAAACAGACCATCTATTTGAGGTTATGTCCAAAATGGCAAGCAATCACCTTACAGTTATTCCGGTTGTTGATAGTGAAGAGAATTATATGGGATTGATCACGCAGGAAGATTTACTTCAGTTTTATGCGTCGAGCTTTTCATTTACAGAACCAGGAAGCATCATTGTCCTTGAGACCAATAAACACGGTTACTCTCTAGCGGAGATTTCAAAAATTGTGGAAGAAGAGGGTGCAGCTGTATTAAGTTCATTCCTGAGTACAGATGAAAACAGCATGAGTGTTCTTGTGACCTTGAAGGTCAATCGACAAGAGAATGGAAGGATCATATCTGCCCTTGAACGATATGATTACGAAGTAAAAGGCAGCTTCTCAGAATTTGAGTACATCGATGAATTGAAGGAACGATACGATGCCTTAATGTCCTACCTAAATGTATAAATACCTTAGGGTACTTACCATATTATTATTTTTTCAGTTTTCATCTGCTGTAAATGCTCAGGAAGCATACGTCGTTATCCAGGAACTGAGGTTAGTGGGTAATAAAAAGACTAAGGATCGGGTTGTACTCAGAGAGATGGACATGTTTCCGGCGGATACCATCCTTCTGAAGGAAATGGCTCAGCGGATTATACTAAATGAAAAACGATTGCTTTCCACGGCATTGTTTACAGATGTAAATATCAACATAAAGAATTGGGATACACAGAATCATACATGCGACCTGGTCATTGAGATGCAGGAAAACTGGTACATCTATCCTTCTTTAATATTTGAGTTGGCTGACAGGAATTTTAATGTGTGGTGGCAGGAGCAGAACCGATCCTTTGATCGGGTTAACTATGGACTTAGAGTTGACCATATTAACTTAACTGGACACAGGGACAGGTTGAAAGTCAAGTTTCAATTAGGGTATACAAGAAAGTATGAATTGAGATATGATTACCCTTACCTTAATATGAAATGGGGCTTTTCAAGCAGTGTTTTTTTTTCTGAGAATAAAGAAATAGGATACATCACCCAGGGCAATAAGACCCTTTTTCATAAAGAAGAAGACGAACGAAGATTAAGGAGTAGGTTTAGATTGGGCGGAACAGTAAACTACAGGCCAGGGTTGTTTACGTTTAATGCGCTGCATCTTGGTTATCATTACAATACCATTGATGAAGTAATAGCTACAGAATATAATCCTGACTATTTTTTAAACGGAGCCACCAGCCTTAGATTTTTCTTGTTAGAATATGACATCCAGCATGACAGAAGGGTGTTTTTCCAGTATCCAGAAGGAGGGCATTTATTCTTTTTTAATATTAAAAAAGAAGGGCTAGGAATCTACGATGAATACAATAACTTATCGGTATTCGCAGGATTGGAGAAGTATTTTAGTTACAAACGCAAATGGATATATGCATTAAGGCTGAAGGGAAAGACCAATCTTGTACGAGATAAAATTGCATTTGCCAATAACACAGGCCTTGGTTATGGCTCTGACGTTGTATCGGGATATGAGCTTTATGTATTGGATGGAACAGATTATTTTTTATTTCAATCGTCACTGAAATATCGATTGGTCGATACTGTTAAAGACCTAGGAGACAATATGCCATTGAATCAATTTCGCAGGATGTCGATAAAGGTGTTCCTCCGGTTCAATCTGGACACCGGATATGTGAATGAACCTACTTATACAGTGACCAATGATCTCAATAACCAGTGGATAGTAGGATACGGGCCTGCTATAGATATCATCTTATGGAACACCTTTATCATTAAGGCAGAATATGGATTTAATGAGTTGGGTGAAAGCGGCTTTATCCTACAGAGTGGATTGACATTCTGATTTGTGAATTATCAATGAATATTTACCTATTTTTCCGTAATGAAAATACTCATTTATGGTCAGCGGGCCAGCAGTGAAGACCGGCCTTATCTTGATGATACGATTGATACCCTCAAGGAAATGGGGGTGGAACTGGCTTATAATGATCGGCTCCACAAAGCAGTGCTAGAATTAAACAAAGATTTAGGCAATGCTCCGGTCATCGCTTCCCATGAGGCATTAAAATCCTTCGCTCCTGACCTGATTATTACTCTTGGGGGTGATGGGACCATATTGAGAGCTGTGACAATGGTAAGAGATGCGGGATATCCTATACTTGGTATCAATCTAGGGAGATTAGGCTTTCTTGCCAGTATTGAAAAATCAACCATTAAGGATACGTTACACAACATTGACCAGGGCAATTATTATGTTGAAGAAAGAACCCTCTTGAGCCTGGAATGCAACATTCCGATATTCGGGGACACACACTTTGCGTTGAATGATTTTACCATCACGAAGCGAGACAATTCCTCCATGATCATCATCAAGGCATCAATGAATGGGGAAGTGCTCAATTCATACTGGGCAGATGGAATCATTATGGCAACACCTACCGGCTCCACCGGATACTCATTGAGTTGTGGGGGACCAATATTATTTCCGGATGCAAGTGGATTTGTGATTACGCCAATAGCACCCCACAATTTAAATGTAAGACCTATTGTTATTCCGGATAACGCAGAAATCACCTTTCAGGTGGAAGGTAGGGCTGAAAACTTCATGTGCACCCTGGATTCAAGATTTGAAACCATAACATCTGGCCACATCATAAAAATCAGGAAAAATAGATTTAACTTGAAGATGGCTCACCAGGAAGGAACAAGCTTTATGAGGACCATCAGGCAAAAATTGTTGTGGGGCTTAGATATGCGTAATTAAGCACTTTGTGCCTTAACATATTTTGAGTTTTCTTCTATCATGTCAATAAAGATTCTGTTCAGACTGAAGCGATTGCGTTCAATTTTCTCAAAGAACTTTGCATCTTCTTTTTCAAAGACCTTCTTGACATCGAGAAATTTGTTATAGCCTTTATCAGTGAGCTCAATTATTTTATATCGGGAATCGTCTTTTCTTTTTATGCGCATTACATAGCCATTTTTTTCAAGGCTCCTGAGCACCTTACTCGTCATCATCTTATGAGATTGGGCTTGCTTGGCCAGACTATTCTGAGTAATGATCAGTTTGTTTTTCCTCATCCACACAATCGTTGCCAATAGAAGATATTGAACATGTGTAATTTCATGAAGGGAGAGGATCTCATTGATTACCCTCTGCCACAAATTGGAAATCTGCCACAGGAGATATCCAGAGTCATTGGCTGGTTTACGGTTGTAATTCATTTCTTGTCAACTGGTTACGGTGGAACTGGTTAATAATAACCTCGATTACTATCTATCAGCTCTCTAAAAATATGAAAAATAGGTGACAAATCTTAATAGCAAGATTATATTTTACACTATTATTTTTTATTATCTATTTTATTGGCTGAATGGGCTACTATGCCCAATTATTTATGGCTTATAAGAGTATTAAATTGTGATAAAGTTTTAGATTTTTTTCATCTTAGCATTGGTTTCAATGAACATTGAATCTTTATTCGAATTAATATAGTGTGAGCTTCAGGTCATCTGCATATTATCAATATTCAGCCATAGAAAAGACATCGTTTAGAGAACGGGTCAGATACTATGAGAGCCATCTTGATGAAATTAATGGTTTACCTTTCGATGAGCATGTGGAGGTAAAGTCGGATTATGTATTTGCATTGTTTGAGCTGGGAAAGTATCATAAGTTTCTTCTGTATGTAGATGGGATGATTGAAACCGTCATCATGGAGAATATTTTTACCATTGATGGAAGAAATGTGTATGAAGACTTACTCTTCAATAAAGCTGCTTGCCACTATAATCTCAAACAGTACGATGGGGCAATATATATATGTAAAGAACTCATCAAGATCAACCCTTCCCATAAACTCGCTCAGAAATTATATAGAAAGAGCCTTAAGGAGAAAGGCATAAATTGGTATGAAATCAATAAAGCCATAGCGGTTGTGTTTTTACTATCTGCTATTTCTGTAGTGATGGTTGAGCTCCTAGTTGTAGATCCATTCTACGAGATGTATTCCCACCACGTCAAGTTTTTTAGAAAATTATTACTGACGGCATCTGTCGGCTTGCTTCTTTTTAATGAATTGTGGGTAAGGTATCAGTGTTATCGGCATGTACGCATGCACTCACCCAGAGAAAAAAAGAACTGATATTACATTCTATTTTAGAAAGTGATACATTTGCCCACGGTATAAAACATCATTCATGAAAGATTTACTGACGGTAGGTACTGTTGCATTCGATTCGATAGAAACGCCTTACGGCAAAGCTGAAATGGTCATAGGTGGTGCCTGCACTTATGCCAGTTACGCTGCTTCATATTTTACAGATAGGATTAATCTGGTATCCATTGTTGGAGACGACTTCCCTAAATCAGAAATGGAAGCCCTGGAAGACAAGGGGGTTAACCTTAAAGGCCTGGAAATAAAGGAAAATGCAAAATCATTTTTCTGGGCGGGAAAGTATCACGAGAATATGAACAAGCGAGATACACTAACGACTGATCTCAATGTACTGGATGATTTTGATCCGGTCCTACCCGATGAATATAAATCAAGCAAATATGTAATGCTGGGTAATATTACACCAGAACTACAGACACAAGTACTTGACCAGCTGGATGGTTCCCAACGATTGATAGCTATGGACACTATGAATTTCTGGATGGATATTGCCTGGGATGAGTTAATGAAGGTCATTGGAAGAGTAGATATTTTGACCATTAATGATGAGGAAGCCAGGCAGATGTCTGGAGAATACAGTCTTGTAAAGGCAGCCAATAAGATTCATGAACTTGGCCCTAAATTTATAGTAATTAAGAAAGGGGAACACGGAGCATTGTTATTTGGTGATGAACAGATCTTTTACGCACCGGCTTTACCATTATCACAGGTCTATGATCCCACAGGTGCTGGAGATACATTTGCAGGAGGATTTATGGGGTACCTGGCCAAGACAGATGATGTAACATTTGATAATATGAAGCGGGCTGTCATCCATGGTTCAGCTATGGCGTCATTTTGTGTGGAAGAGTTCAGCATTAAAAGATTGAAAAACCTTCGGGACGATGAGGTTAACTCACGTGTGATGAAATTCAAGCAATTGACCCACTTCGATCTGTAAGCGGTCATAAACAAAGCCTGGTGGCGTTGTTCTTAATTGAGAAAGGTTCCGTTCTTGGTATACAACCAGATCAGAAGTATAATAAATAAAAAGAAGGCTAGTGCAAATTGTCCTAAGCAAGAAGCTTTTTTTCCCCAATTCTGATTATTTCCGCCCATGTCTTTTCTGTGGTTTGTTATCTAAGATAATTCAATGCTGCAAAGAAAATGTAATTTATTTAAATGAGAAAGGCATTGCATAAAAATTACTCCTCTGCAGCGTGAATCGTTAATTCAATTGATTTAATACCTTCCAAATCCTCATCTCTTGAGTATTGTTCGACAATAATCCTGTTATTTCCGGCTTCAACGAATTGATATTGTTTTGCAATTAAGAACTGCCTGGAACACTCATTACCCTTGCATGTTCCCAACCACTGTCCCAGCTTGTCAGCCAAATCAATTGAAATCCTGTAAAATGTACTGTCTCCACCGGGTGAAATGACTGTTATTCCGGTATAAAGATTACCATAGGCAAAGTCCCGGGAATGTTCGATATCAAGGTAGACGTTAAAAGATTCGTCCTTATTACCAATTTCAGTGCTGAATTCTAGTGGATCAGAGTATTTCCATACCATATCAGGTAAATCTTTCCTTTCCTGGAAGATCACGTGACCATTACAGCTGAGTAAAGCCACACAAAGGAAAATAGCCAACAACCATCGCATTAATTAAAGTAGTCTTTCATCCGCTCAAAAAAGCCTTTCTCTGATTTTCCGGGATTGGGTTGAAAATTAGGAAGTGTCCGAATCTTTTCAAGGACGTCCCTTTCCTCATCGTTTAATTTCTTAGGTGTCCAGATATTTACATTAATGAGTTGATCACCTTTTCCATAGCTCTGGACCGATGGAATACCCTTGCCTCTTAATCGGAAGATTTTACCAGCCTGGGTTCCTGCAGGAACTTTTATCTTCACTTTTCCTGATAATGTAGGAACTTCAACATTGGTACCCAAG